>Ga0315907_10005868_pt1 | contig 13190 bp, 13 predicted proteins | sample LakEriMetagenome_3_FD_203525 | JGI IMG/M metagenome (GOLD analysis project Ga0315907, IMG submission 203525) | Freshwater fungal communities from buoy surface, Lake Erie, Ohio, United States - Buoy 12 MA123 | ecosystem: Environmental > Aquatic > Freshwater > Lake > Lake biofilm | place: USA...
ACAATGGCAGAAATATGGAATAATGACAACTTTAAAAAACTTAGAATAAACATGTTGAATGAAACTCCCAGTAAAGAATGTAAAAATTGTTACGAACGGGAAGAACATGGATTTTTTTCACTCAGAAATGACGCTAATAAAACCTATGGTCATCATATTGAAGATACAAAAAAAACTAACCCTGATGGCACTCATCCTGAATTTCAAATAAGATATTGGGATGTAAGATTCAGTAATTTATGTAATTTTAGTTGTCGTAGTTGTGGACCAATTTTTAGTAGTAATTGGTATAGCGACCATGTAAAAATGTACAATCGTAAGCCTGATGTTCTTGGAAGAGAAATGGCACGAGTTGAGTATACTGCAGGCAACGAGGACGCAATGCTTGAGCAAATGCTACCACATATACCATATCTTGAACAAGTTTATTTTGCCGGTGGTGAGCCTTTAATTATGAAGGAACACTATTTCTTGTTAGAAAAGCTTATTGAACATGGCAAGACAGATATTAGAATTCAATATAATACAAATTTTAGTGAATTAAGATATAAAGATAAGCATGTATTTGACTATTGGAAGTATTTCAAGAATGTTAGTGTAGGTGCTAGCTTAGATGCAAGTGGCGAGAGGGCCGAGTTAATGCGCAAAGGAACAAATTGGGCACAAACTTTAGAAAATCGTCGCAGAATGATACAAGAAGTTCCGCATGTTGATTTTTATATAAGTGCCACAGTGAGTGCAATGAACGTGCTTCACGTGCTCGATTTTCACAAAGAATGGACAGACTTAGGGTTAATAAAGGCCAAAGATTTTAATATCAATTTATGTCAGAGCCCAAATTGGTATCGTGCAAATATTTTTCCTAAAGAATTTAAAGATAAGATAATTGTACCTGCCTATGAACGGCATATTGAATGGTTGCGCCCAATTGATCCATTGAAACGAGCTACAAATGGATATGAGTCATTATTAAAATTTATTCAAACTGACAATTCAGATATACAAATTGAAATAAATCAATTTGAATATGAAAGCCATAAAGGATCATCTTGGCCAGACTGGAATGATTTTCAACTAGGAAAAAGAACAGACGACGAAGCCATAAACAAAGAAATTGAAGAATTTGTTAAAGAAAAAAAACAAACTGTTGAATTTGAAAGCTTTAAGGTACAAATTAAAAAACTAGATGATATAAGAAACGAAAATTTTTGGAAAGTGTTTTCTGAATTTAATGAACTTGCCTAAAACAATCTGTATGCTTCCGTGGATAAGCATAGAAACCAGTCCTATTGGTACTGCTAGGCCTTGTTGTCTAGCTAGAGAAGAAATTACCAACGCCGATGGCGTCAAGTTTGATCTTAATAAAGACGATTTAGAAACTATATATCACAGCGAATACATGCAGAATTTGCGTAGGCAGTTTCGCGCAGGAAAAAAACCTGACACATGCAAATTATGTTGGGACGAGGAAGCTGCAGGAAGAACAAGCAAACGAATAAACAGTAGAATACGATTGAAAGAACTCTATTCAAAGGTTGATTGGGAAAATGATCAACCAAATCAACTTTGGTTTCTAGATCTCAAGCTCGGTAATATTTGTAATTTAAAGTGCCGTATATGTGGGTCATGGTCTAGTAGTAAATGGGCAGCTGAAGAATTAGAGTACATGCCTCGAGATTTTGATAAAAAAACTCATATTGCATACAAGTGGCTCAAACAAGGCGCATGGCCACGTAATCCAGAAACAAATTTTTGGGCTAATTTAAGAATACTACTTCCTAATATTAGCTACATTGAATTTACCGGTGGAGAGCCTTGGCTTATACAAGAACACATTGAACTTTTAAAATATGCTGTTGAACAAGGTTACTCCGGCAACATAGATATTCATTATAATACTAATGCAACACAATGGCCTTCAGATTTGATTTTATTGTGGAAAAATTTTGGAAGAGTAGATATCGCTTTCAGCATAGATAATGTAGGAGAAAGATTTGAATACGAAAGACATGGTGCGAGTTGGCATACAGCAAACAATATTATAGATAGTATACATTCCCATAGACAATTGCATAAAAATATTACAACTCAATTGTGTTTTACAATAAACATTCAAAATGTTTATTACTTAGACGAACTTTTAAATTGGGCAGAAACAAAAAATTTTAATGATGTATATTTTAATATGTTACACAGCCCGGACCACATGAGTGTTCAAAATTTGACTTCCGCTGCTAAAGAACTTGTTTTGAATAAACTAGAAACTACTTCCTGGAAAACTTTAAAATATCAACAAGAAATTAATAACATAATTAAATTTATTAAAAACGGATCAGGTAGTAATGGCGAAGAATTTTTAGAAAAAATGAAACTTGCTGATGCTTATAGAAAACAAAATTTTAAAAATACACATTCAGAAATAGCATTGGCAATGGGGTATTAATTGAAAAATTTTATAACAACAGGATGTAGCTTTACAGCAGGTGTGATTCCTTTGCCCCACAGTAACAAAAATGCTTGGAAAAATCAAGGTAGTGTATGGCCACACTTTTGTTTTGCAGAAATGAATCCTGCACAAGATAAGTTCGTTAATTTGGCTATACCTGGCGGCGGCAACATAGCTGCGTTTACTAATTTAATCTATGTGTTAGAAAATAATAAAACACTTACACCTGACAATACGCTCATAGGTATAAACATAACTGGAATGCATAGATATGACGCAATTAGTGATTCTGCAAACGTTCAAGTGAACAAAAATTTGTGTTGTATTGATACCAATGGCATAACACATATCAGTGATACTTTAGGATTTGGTTGGATCACCGGCAAACATTTTGGCAATCAAAAAGTTGATGTTTTATCGGCGGTCACTATCATTCAAGGTTTATCGTATTTAGAATTACGTAAATTTAACTATTTTTTTATGTTAATGAATAATGCAATTTATGATTATTCTCCAGAATGGTTTCAACTGGCTTTAGATACAAGAAAATCCAACTGGATAACATTTAATAAACATATAGGCATGTTTGACTTTGCTCACAATAAAAATCAAATAACAGAGGACGGGCATCCTACTACAGATGGGCATAAAAGCATTAGTAAATTTGTGATTGATTTTATTAAAGAAAATTGCAAAAATTATTTAGACGATTATGCAGTATAATTTATGTATGGCACCATGGACTCATACCTATCTAAGTCCACAGACAGAACGCAGAATGTGTTGTGCTAGCAGAGAACCTGCACAAAATTTTCAACAATACATTGATACTAGTTCCGGAACAGGACAATACGTACCAATTACACTAGAACAGCATTGGAACGGCGAACACATGCGTAGTGTACGGCGTCGTATGTTAGCCGGAGAAACATTGCCCGAGTGCGAAGTTTGTAATAACAAACTTTTAAACACTGACGTTTACCGCAGTTATTTTAATAATCTGTTCGGCGATAAGTATTTGCAAGTGTTAGAGAGCACAGATGAAACGGGATATACAACTATGCAGCCTGTTTCGTGGGATTACAGATTTAGTAATCTCTGCAATTTCAAATGCCGTATGTGCGGCGACATGTTGTCTAGTAGTTGGGAAAGTGAGCAAAGACAACACGACATGGTCAATTGGCAAGATCCAAAAAACAATTGGATGCGGCCTGAAATCAAAAAACAAATTGAACAGTTCCAGACTACTCAGATTGAAGCCGAGTTTGCAGCAGCAGTAGAGGACCACCGTGTAGAGGAAGTATATTGGGTGGGCGGCGAACCGTTAATGTATGAACAACATTGGCGGTATATGCAGCGAATTATTGAACTGGGAGATGGACCAAATGTTTATGCTAGATACAATACTAATCTTAGCCGCATTGATTTTAGAAATTGTAATCTTTATAGGGATATACTTGCTCATCTGCGCGACTGGCAAATCTGCGCAAGTATCGATGGTACAGGCCGAATTGGAGAATATATCCGCACAGGCCTTGATTATGAAGCGTGGCTTGAAAATTTTAAGGCAGGAGTTGCGTTTGCTAGACACCCAAGACAAATGAGATTAGACTTCACACTTACTCTTCCGGGTATGTTTGAAGTCGTTAATATACACAAGTTAGGTCATGATTTAGGAGTAGATATCCTTGCCAAAGTTGTGTTTAGTTTCTCACCGGATATAATTATGTCACCATTAGCCCTACCTAGATCAATTTTAGATTCCTGGGTAGATGAAATCTTAGACTCCGGAGTGGCTGGTTCATTACGAGATATATTAGTTCAACTTAAAACACGCCCAAACTTTCAAGAGCAATATGGTATTGATGCTTATCTTAAAGGAGTTGCTCAAGGCAAAGCTCGCATGTTACAATTAGAATCTATTCGTACACAATCAACAACTATGGAGGAAATACTATCAAAGAGAGAGAACGTATATGAATGGTGGACGGCCATTGGTTAAAGTTGTACTACGAGACCCTTTAAATTACAAGGATCAATTTGATTATAGTATAATTCCTCATGATAATAGTTTAGCTCGAGACTGGGTACTGGCGCTCAAAGAGTTGTTACAATCAGGAAATTTACTTGAAAAAAACTTTTGTTTTATGGGGTTCCCATATACAGCAAGAAATTTAGAATATCTTTGTAACGAGTTAAATTCTGCTGTTGCTACTATTAACAATTTTTTTGATGATTATCAAATTGAGGATATATATACTCCAGAAAATGTTATTGCATTCGATTATACAGATAATGGACTCAACCACGACATATTAAATAGGCTACATAATCATTTTGAAGTTTTGCAAGGCACAGTTTGGTCTTTGAGTGATTACTATTGTGAAGCCGACTACGAAACAAAGTATGCAATCAGGCAGTTAAACAATATCTGCCATGAAATGGAAAACTTAATTTTAAGTCAACGCAAAGCTGCTACACTTCCGTATTGGGTGCGACCCAGTCAAATTACAACATTTTTAAATGCTAATAGATACAACCTAACTGATGAACATAGAAAATTGTTTGCTGTTAATGGATATGATAGAGTACTAGGCGGTGTTTATATGCATTGGACTCAAATTGGAAAAACATTTTATGAAGTATTTAGAGATGAAGGTGCACCAAAATTAACTGAAACGGTGTGTGAGGCAATAACAGAATTAAAATACTATTCAGGCGAGTTTGATGTGGAATGGGGTAATGATGTAGTATACGGAGGTCCTCATCCATGGCATAACACAGAACAAGATAATTTTAGACGTTGGCTTGCGGATAATGGTCGAGATTATATGGATCCCGGATTGAGTTGCGGATACTTGCCAATCGGTCAAGTTGATCTATTAAAAAGCTTTGGTACCAAGGATCATAAAATTGTATGGGACATTTTAGGTAGTCATTTAGACATTTATCAAATTGAAGTAGATGGAGTTAGTAACACGTTTGAATATAGTTGGGCCGATTCTAATTATAAGCAAATGCAAATAGATATGATGAGACCAGGATATGATTTTAGTAGCAGGCGGTGACAGTTTTGTATACGGTGCTGAATTAAAGGACCAATTTCCGGGATATAGCATGAGCACCTATCCTGCTTTATTGGCAAAACAAAACAACATGGAATATGTTTGCGCCGCCTGGTCAGGAAATGCTAACAATGCTATAAGTAGAATGGTCATAACAACATGTGAGCAGCTGAAAGAAAAAAAAGAAAAAATTGCGGCTTTGGTGACTTGGACATTTTTTAATCGTTACGAATTTAGATTTAATTATGATACAAAACAAAAAAATTCTCCGTGGTATAGTATAAACTCTTGGTCAGTGCTAGATAATACATCTGAAATTGAGGCGGAATTTAAATCTAAAAACGAACAGGTATTAAATTTTCAAAAAAAACATATTAATACTGCCAAACTAACAGGAATATCTGAGTTTGCAAAAGTATTTTTTAAACATGTGGGTAACAGTGAGTACTATGAATTATATTCGAGCTTGAAAGAAATTTTATTTTTGCAATTCTATTTTGCACAAAATAATATTCCTTATTTGTTTGTTTCAGCAGATAATGTTTTTTTTGAACACCCAAACTTTTTAAGACAACAAGATGTTTTTCTTGATACAATATATAAACAGATTGATTGGAATAAATGGTTTTTCTTTGACGCAGGATCTAAACCTAATGAAACAAATTACCCAAGAGGTTTTTATCAATGGGCTGCGGAAAATAAATATCAAATGGGCACTACACACCCATTAGAAGAGGCACACGCAGCAGCAGCTGAATTAATTAAGGAAAAATTCAATGAATTGGTTACGCAACCTATGGAACAGAATTCGATTAGAAATAAGATATCGCCGTAAATTGAGAGAATTACGAAAACGTGATCCGTTTATATATAAATGATATACGCAATTGGTGACAGTTTTACCTTCGGAGATGAACTATCATCCCAAGAGCTAGCATGGCCGTCGGTGTTGGCTAAAAAATTAGATAAAGAAATCGTTAACAAAGGAAGACCTGCTACAGGAAACAATCGCATGGTCAAAAGAGCAATTGACGCTGTAATAAATCAGTCCAAAATGGTTATCATTGGTTGGTCAGATTGTAATAGACAAGAATTTGCCGACGATAAAGGTATCTATGATATTTGGGCAGGTAGGAATTTTAGATCATTCTTTGACGATACGCATAGGATAGGTTTAATCAAACATATGACCGCGTATGATACTCCAGAGTATTATTATGCAAAATGGTTACGACAAATTATTCTTGTGCAGAGTTTGTGCAAACTCAATCACGTTCCTTGTGTTATGTTTATTTCATGTGGCGCAAATTTAAGTCACAACTTGTATAGTAATAATTTTCCCAAATTAGTAAATGCAATTGATCAATCATTTTTTGTAAGTGATATGTCAACTAGTGTTGCTGAGTGGACTTGGGGTACACCGCATGGTCCAAACGGTCATCCGTTAGAACAAGGGCACGAAATAATAGCTGATAAAATTTATGAACATATTAGGAATAAGTGCTGGATTCCATGATGCTGCTGTAAGTGTAGTAGATCATCAAGGTGAAATACTGTTTGCTGCTCACAGTGAACGTTACAGCAAGATTAAAAATGATGCACACATTCATCAAGATTTAGTGCGTGACATCAACAAGCATGGCCCCATTGTGCATATTGCCTATTATGAAAAGCCGTGGAAAAAGCAACTGCGTAGAGCATATAGCGGCGAAGGCATTGAATGGAATCGACTTACTACAAAACAAATATTATCTAACGAATTTGGAAATGATGCTATAATTCCAAAATATAGTTGCCATGACCATCACTTGAGTCATGCCGCAGCAGGATTTCAAACCAGTCCGTATGATCGTGCAACTGTGGTAGTGATCGATGCAATTGGAGAATGGGATACAATTAGTATATGGGGAGCAGAGTACAATAATCGAGGTTTTGCACAATATAAAAAATTATGGAGTCAACGCTATCCTCACAGCATAGGATTATTTTATTCGGCAATGACCGAACGTGTGGGCCTCAAGCCAAACGAGGATGAATACATTCTAATGGGAATGAGTGCTTATGGTAGAAATGGCTACGCAACTTCGTTACAAGATTTATTAGTAGAAAATGAATGGCAAGCAACTTTCAAGCAAAATTTACACATCGGTATAGACAGTGCAGGGTTTTCCAAAGATGTTCATGATTCAGATATAGCAGCCGCCGCACAAAAAGTATTAGAGCGATTGGTATACAATGTAATGCGCCGTGCTAGAGACTTTGGGTGGAGTACAAATCTTGTTTACATGGGCGGTGTCGCACTTAATTGTTTAGCAAATAGAAATCTAGGAGAGTATTTTGAAAACGTTTGGATTATGCCTAATCCTGGTGATGCTGGTAGCAGTCTTGGCGCTGCCGCTCTCGCTTATGGGCGTCGTGTTAATTGGGTCAATGCTTATCTTGGCCACAATATTCCGGGTCCATATCCCGTTACACCTGTTCTTGACACTTTGCTATCTGACGGGATTTGCGGTGTTGCTAGCGGTCGTGCTGAGTTCGGGCCTCGTGCGTTAGGCAATAGAAGTTTGTTAGCAGACCCAAGAGGACCAAACATTAAGGATAGAGTAAATGAAATCAAACGCAGACAAAAATTCAGACCTTTTGCCCCTGTCATATTGGAGGAGATGGCTGATCAGTACTTTGTTTTCCGCAGTGGGTGGTATAATAACCGTTATATGCAGTCAGTGGCTCAGTGCAGGTATCCTAACCGTTTTCCTGCTATCTGCCATTATGATGGGACCAGTCGAGTACAAACGGTTCCTAAGGATGGTTCAGGAATAAGAGAACTCTTAGAAAAATGGTTCATGCTAACAGATTGTCCTATGTTACTTAATACTTCATTAAATATTAAAGGAGAGCCTATAATAAATGATCGAGCAGACGCAGATAGATTCGAAAGTAAATACGGAGTACGGGTGTTTTCATGAGAGTTTTAACAAATGGCTGTAGCTTTAGCAGGGGACCTGATAGTTGGCCGTATGCTTTACAATCAATGTATAATTTTGAATTGATAAATCTTGCACAGTCTGGTGCTGGTAATACCTATATTTTTGAATCTACAGTTGCAGAATTATCATTGAGAAATTATGATGCAGTCATTATTATGTGGTCCCACCCGCATAGAATAGATTACAGAACTGAAAAGGATTTGAAAACCATTTATACTTCAAATTACCAGCACAAGCAAAATGACTGGCCTGAAAAAATAATACATCCCTTTAATGATCAAGACTTGGTTCAAACAGATTGGGTGTTTGGTTGTGGTTATTTAAATAATGATAAAGAATGTGTGAACTTATTTGATCCATACTATAAAAATATAAGTTATAATCAAATGGTAGACTCTTTTTTAATAAAGGTAATTTCTTTACAAAGTATACTAATACAACTAGGAGTACAATATATCTTTTCTTTTTATCAAGATTATGTTTCAGAATTAAAAAATGTAAATGAAAAATTTTTTAATTTAATCAATTGGGCTAATTGTTGTACAACAAATAATATATATAGTATCACCAAAAAAAATAATTGGTTTGATAAAGATAAAATACACCCAGGTAAATTAGCTCATAATGAATGGGCATTAGAACTTAAAAAACATATAGAAGATAAAAAATTAAATTTTAAAAAATCAGTTAGGTATTTTCATGACAACTAGAATATTAATTATGGGCTTACCTGGTGCAGGAAAAACTACACTAGCCTTGAATTTACTAAATTACTTTAGTCCTGATGTTCTATGGTTGAATGCTGATGAAATTAGGAGAAAATTTGATGACTGGGATTTTAGCTACGAAGGGAGAATTCGTCAGAGTCGCCGCATGCGTGAAATAGCAGATGTATCTAATAGAGATTACATTGTTGCTGACTTTGTGTGCCCTTTACCTGAAATGCGCAGCATATACGATCCACATTTTTTGATCTGGGTAGATACCATCGCAGAGGGCAGATTTGAAGATACTAATCGAGCATTTGTTGCACCTGATCATTATGATATTAGAGTAACTGAACAAGATGCAGGACGATGGGCAAGGATAATCTATGAACAATTATCTAATAAGATTTAATCGTGCTCATAACGACACCGGAAAAATGTGGCGTGTGTTTGAGAATTTTGATCAGGGCACAGAATATCTAGTAGAACATTTAGATATAAATGTGCCTTGTAGGGGTAACATTACCTTTGAATATGATACTGACAGCTATAATTTGTATTGTGAAGGTTATATTTCTATTGTAGATGGAACAGCAAGAATAACACAAGCTCCATTAGAGAATATTGATACTGAACAGTACAAAACAACAATTAATTTCAACAATCCATTACCTAAGGATTACACATGAACAAATATCACATAAGATTCAATCATCAACACAAAGATAGTAGTCAAGTTTGGCGTGTGTTTGAAAACGGTGTAGAATATCTGGTGGAGCATATAGATATTCGTGTACCCATGCGTGATGATGTCACTGTAGAAAACGGTGTAGAAAAATGGAACGTGTATTGTGAAGGATATCTATCGATTGTCAACGGTACTGCTCGAATAGAAAATACTCCTACATTTGATTGGCGGAAACCTACTGTACAAATGCTAGGACGTTGGCAACCATGGCATGCAGGTCATCGTGCATTGTTTGAACGTGCCATTAAAAAAACAGGCCAAGTGTGTATTATGATCAGAGACTGCCAAGGGTGGAACCATAGCAATCCATTTGGATTAGAAGAAGTCAAAAGATATATTAGTGCTGATTTAGATCCTGAGTACAAAGGTAGGTATAAAATAATTGTAGTTCCTAACATTGTTAATATTACCTACGGTCGAGATGTTGGTTATATAATTGAGCAAGAAACTTTTGATGATACAACACAGGCAATCAGTGCCACTGCAATTCGCAAACAAATGGGTGTTGAATGAAAGAGAAGTTTAAACGGGCCTACATGCAAACTGCTCAAACCTTTGCTGAACTTAGTCATGCACGTAGATTAAAAGTTGGTTGCATCATAGTAAAAGATGATAGAATCATCTCCATTGGGTATAATGGCATGCCAGCGGGTTGGGATAACAACTGCGAACATGAAATGAAATGGCCCAATGGAGAAATAAGATTTTTGCAGACCAAAGACGAGGTGTTACATGCAGAATCAAATGCTATAGCCAAACTGGCACGTTCTGTAGAAAGCGGAGAAGGCGCAAGTTTGTTTGTGACTCATAGCCCCTGTATTGAATGCGCAAAACTTATATATCAGTCGGGCATTTCTTCTCTTTATTTTTGTACAGATTATAGAGATATGGCTGGAGTGGAGTTTCTAAAGAAATCCGGGGTGGTAATTGAGCAATTGCAGATTTAAGATTGTCTTTTAATTCTTTCCAACAGTTGTCGATAAATTCTTGATTATAAAACCAATTATAATTGTGTTCTAAAATCTCTGACATTTTTTGTTGCAAAATATATAACTCGTTTAGACTCATAGCACAAATATTTTCCACTATATTAACTACAGCTTGTAATCTATGCATTGGATCTTCGATTGTGTCATAACTTTCGTCCCAGAACTGATCAAAAGTTTTAAAACCATAACTTCTTAAATATTCCAAATTGTTTGCACAACCCAATAGAACAAAGGGTTGTTTGGCCACTATAGGTTTAAATATTTTTTCAGTTAAATGAGTTTTTTCTTCCCAAAAACAAGTTTCAGTTACCACATGTAAGAAACTATCAATCATATAAGACAGTGCCCCTAAGGTTTGACTGTCATTTCTAATTTCGTTGGAATTATCAATGTTCAGTTTGCGTTTCAATGAATTTAGTGTAGTAACACATTCTTGTATATAATCATACGGCAATTGATATTGTTTGACCAAATCATATAAATTGTTGTCATACCTTCCGTATTGAGGACAATTTAAACTGTAGCTTACGTATCCTTGATTTAATAAATTTTTTTTAACAAGTTCTGCAACTAAAATACTGCGATATGATCTTGCTCCACCGGTCAATCTGTTAAAAGTTATAAATTTTTTTTTGAATTTTCTTTGATGCAGAGGATATATACTAGTGCAATATCTATAACCTCGATACCAATCTGCTGCTGCAAATGCGTGGAAAAAGTAATTACAATCTACAAATCTGTATTTCTCGAGAATTTTATTTTTTGCTACACTATGTCTTTCTGTGTTAAGTAATATTGAGGGTTTTACATTACCATAATCATCTACCATTTGCCAGGATGTATGAAACAAGTTGTCATTAAAATTTTCAATAATTGGTTCTTGGTCGTAACAAAATAATAATGGACCAAAGCCACCATTGTCAACAATTTCTAAATTTTCAGGTTGCGTAGCACCAAAAGGGTGTAGATATGTCAAGGTTGGTTGTGCTATAATAGATTTAGCATAAGATAAAATATTTTCATAATGACTGTTAATATTATACATGTTTGACGTTTTTTATTCAGGCAATAAACCAAATTTATTTGCTTTTGAAAAGTATGCTGACAATTTAGAAGAAGCTGCTTTGAAGAGTAGAACTAGGCTCTACTGGTTTATTTATGGCTGTAATGATTACAGCAATTTTGATTTTGATTGGCGTCCTGCTCCTTGGGAAGAAACTCATATTCATTGTTTTGGTACACAATGGCAACGTACAGGCGGAGCTTATCTAGCCAATAAAGAAACTGTTAAAAATAAAGAATGGCATTTTAGAACAGAACAAAAAGTCACACGCTGTGTTGAGATGTCATCTTGGATCGTTCCGACTAATATAAATGACAATGATTTTGATTACTCGTGGCATCCTGATGAATTAGAACCTGATTACGAATATCATTTTCCTACCAATTGGCAACAAGACGGCGGTCCTATTTATAAAGGAACTGCTGGAATAAAATATGTCAGCAGTCAAAAAATCCGTACTAATGCTACACAAATATTCTACATGGACTTTCTTAACGCAGAAAGTCAAACACAGTACTTGGATCTTAAAAAAACATTTCCTGATATAAAACTTACTCGTTATGTTGACAACCACTTAAATGTGTTCAAACGTATAGTTAATCTTGCTACCACTGAATTTGTTTGGATTACAAGCAGTATTTGTGATTACAGCAAATTTGACTTTACCTGGCATCCTGATCCTTCACAACAAGAAATGGTACATGTGTTTGCCAGTGGAACACAACGTCGTGGTGATACATTTTACATACATGTTGAATCATTCAAGCAACAATTGTATGAACTAGAACTGTTGGATTGGTTCAATGTTATAAATTACTGCACAGATCAAACGGTTAATAGATTTCGAGAACCCACTGTTGTATATGATGGTGATACTGTAGTAGAGGCAGTTAAAAATTATGAATTTAATTTTCCTTACGCTACATTTATTAACAGCAATGAGTTTATATACCGGGAAGAAACAATATGTCTTTGGAGTGCTAAAGACAGAGTAGTTGTACCTATTTCATGCAACGGTGGCACATCTTTAGTTCCTAGAGATGCAAAAAGTTTTGTTGAAACACAAATATACGACTATCCATATATTTTAAAAGATAAAACCAAAACACCAAACAAACGTTTAGACATAGTTTTTATCAGCAACGGTGAACCTGATGAAGAATTAATGTTTTATCATACTGAGTA
>Ga0315907_10005870_pt1 | contig 13189 bp, 6 predicted proteins | sample LakEriMetagenome_3_FD_203525 | JGI IMG/M metagenome (GOLD analysis project Ga0315907, IMG submission 203525) | Freshwater fungal communities from buoy surface, Lake Erie, Ohio, United States - Buoy 12 MA123 | ecosystem: Environmental > Aquatic > Freshwater > Lake > Lake biofilm | place: USA...
TGGATTGATTCTTTCAAACAAGTTGTTGCTGGAATTGAACCAAGTCTTGCACAAACTTTTTGGTTCACTGGCGATTGGTATGAAAGAAAGGTGGCTTCGTTTGTTAATAGGTTCGAGGAGGTTTTTGCTCGGTGGATTAAACTTTATGTTTCTGCCTTGGATATGATGAATCGCGCGCACATCGTCTTGCAAGATCCTACATTGAAATCGGATAGCCCTCAGAAAAAGGAAGCAAACATTCAATACGCAGTTGCTAAAAAACAATTGGCTTTATTGAAAAACGATTCAAGGCAGGCAATAGGAAATGATTCAGAATTTTATGTATTCAGATATTTAGCTGCTGAAGGATTTTTACCAGGCTATAATTTTACCCGACTTCCAATAAGAACCTTTGTAGGTTTCAAGAGTAATGACCAAGGCGAATATATTTCACGGCCAAGAGCTGTTGCTTTGAAAGAGTTTGGTCCCATGAACATAATCTATCACAACGGTAGTAAATATCGAATCAATCGAATGAATGTGTTGGATACTGAATCTGTTCAAAGGAAAATTAAAATTTCAAGTGATACAGGCTATGCTTTTCTCGATGATGATGCAGAGAATGCCAATGTAGACCCTATAACGCTAACCCCCTTGAAGTTGGGTGAAAACGCTGAATTCAGGACCACTTTTTTGGAGCTTTCTGAAAGCGAAGGAATTCCATTGGAGCGTATTTCATGTATTGAGGAAGAGCGAAATTCTGCTGGATATAATATTGAAGAATATTTCAGATATCCTCAAGGAATTGCTTCAACCAAAAACGCAATGATTCAAAAGGGAGGCGTGAATCTTATGAATCTTATATACGGTCAGTCTTCGGAGTTAATTAAAATAAATTGGGGAAATAAGAGAAGTAAGAAAGATTCCTTTCCAATTGATAAGAGAAATGGGAAATGGTTAACTCAAAGGGATCTTGAAAACAAAGACACTGCTGAAAGCAAAAGAGATGTGTTGCTGTTTGTTCGAAACAATGCTGATACTCTCTATCTGCAGCCACTGTCAAATTTAAGTTTAGAACCGGAACAAATTATTTCTTTGAGTTACGCGATGAAGCGTGGGTTAGAGAGATTATTTCAAGTGGAAGAGAATGAAGTTGGTGTTCGAATTTTGGGGTCAGTTGAAAGCCCAAATGTTCTAATTTATGAGGCTTCGGAGGGTAGCTTGGGAATCTTATCTCAATTGATTCAAGAGCCGAAAATGATGAAAGAACTGTTTGAGGAAGCTTACAGATGTATGCATTTTGATCCAGTAACACGAGCGGAAACTACCTTAGGATTGACTTTGCCGAAGGCTTCATATCAAGACCTGCTTTCATATTACAATCAACGAGATCACGAATTGTTAGATCGTCGTTCTATTAAAGAAGTTCTAGAAACTTTAATGGATTGTGATTATTCCCCTTCGCACGGTGGCAATAGCTATGATGACCAATACCAAAAGCTATTAGCGGATTACGACAAGAGCAGTGATCTTGAGAAAAGACTGCTAGATCATCTTTACATGAATAAGTTGAATCTTCCAGACAAGGCGCAGCAAAACTTGAAGAATTATTACGTGAGTGCAGATTTCGTTTACAATACTTCAGACGGACCGGTTTTTATTTTTTGCGATGGTAGTGTGCATGATGACGAGGATCAAAAGAAAGAAGACGATCATAAACGTCAGTTATTGAAAGATGCGGGGTATGACATTATAACATGGCATTACACAGAGAAAGTCGAAGATTTGGTAGTTAGAAGAAAGGATGTTTTTAGAAAAGTTATTTAAATGAGCACAGTTATACAACATAAGCCTGGGACTCTTATCCGTTATCGTAACAGGGATTGGATGGTCCTGCCTTCCGATGATAGCGAAATATTACGAGTAAAGCCTTTAGGTGGTTCCGAAGAGGAGCAGACTGCGATTTTTTTACCCTTGGCAATCCCTTCAGAGAAAATTACAAATGCCAATTTTCCCGATCCGAAACCAGATGAAATAGGTGATTTCGCAACTGCTAAATTATTGTACGATTCTGCAAGACTATCGTTTAGAAATTCAGCAGGGCCTTTCCGTTGTATGGGTAAGTTGTCTTTTCGTCCGCGCTCTTACCAATTGGTGCCGCTCGTAATGGCCCTGAAACAAGAGGTTGTAAGGTTAATGATTGCAGATGATGTGGGGATTGGAAAAACCATTGAGGCGTTAATCATTTTGAAAGAGATGATGGAAAGAGGGGAGACCAAGAAGTTTGCGGTTATTTGTCCACCTCATTTGTGCGAACAGTGGCAGCAAGAGATCAAGGATAAGTTGGATATCGATGCCGAAATTATCCGCTCAAGCACTGCCGCGAAATTGGATCGTATGATTCCAGACGACCAAAGTATATTTCATCATATTCCATTTCAAGTTATATCTATAGATTATATCAAGGCCGATAAGCGCCGCGGTATTTTCATGAACGATTGCCCCGATTTTATTATCGTAGACGAAGCCCACACGTGCGCTTTGCCTGAAGGTTCGAAATCGAAATCGCAACAACAACGCCACAGCCTCTTGCACGAAATAGCAAAGAACGAAAACCGACATTTGCTTCTTTTAACTGCTACGCCACACAGTGGTAAAGACGACGAATTTACCTCATTGCTAGGTCTTTTGAAACCTGAGTTTGGAAAGTTGAATTTTGAAAATATAGACACTAAAGAAAAAAAGAAACTAGCCAAGCATTTCATTCAGCGCAAGCGCGAAAATATTAAACGCTGGTTGAATGAAGATACCGAGTTTCCGAGCCGAGACTCCAAAGAGGTAGGGTATTCACTTAGCCCAGATTTTCAAGCGTTTTACCACAACCTGTTGAAATTCGCTCGTGGTATTTCAAGCGTTGAATCTGATACGAAGCAGGCGAATTTGCTTCGCTCGTGGGCTGCCATAGCATTAATTAAAGGAGCAATGTCAAGCCCAGATATGGCTGTTGAAATGCTCGAGCGAAGGAAAGAGAAGCTTATTTCTGGTGGAGAAGAAATTGAATTGCCTTCTTTGGAAGACACCCTTTTTGAAGACATAGAATTCTCTTCGGATCTGCCAAGAACAGATTTAATTGAACAATTAGATTTAGAGAATGATGAGCTTAAAGCATTATCGGCTCTCCAAGGACAAGCTGCATCATTGGTTCAACCAGATGTTGATCAAAAAATAGAAACAACGATAAGAATCATAAAAGATTGGGTGAAGGAAGGTCATGACCCCATTGTGTTTTGTCATTACATAGCAACAGCTTCATATGTGAAGAAAAGACTGGCTGAGGCATTGGGTAAAAAGGTTCTTGTTGAAGCTATAACCTCTGAAATGGCCGATGAACAGCGCCGTGAGCAAATAGAGGTCATGGGTAGATTCGAAGGAAGACGGGTGTTGGTTGCAACCGATTGTTTGAGTGAAGGAATAAATTTACAAGAACATTTTACAGCAGTATTGCATTATGATTTACCCTGGAACCCTAATCGAATTGAACAGCGAGAAGGTAGGGTAGACCGCTTCGGACAAACCGCTCCTGAAATTAAAACCTATGTGTTGTATGGTGAAGACAATGCCATGGACAATTTTGTAATGGATGTCTTAATTAAGAAAGTAAGAGAGATTCAAAAGTCTATTGGAGTATCCATTAATATTGGTGAAAACAGCAAGTCCATTATGGCGGAGGCTGCACAGAAAATCTTATTTGCAGATGCCAACCAGGGAACCCAAGCGAAGTTGTTTGCCGATACAAATGATACCATTACAAACGATCTAGAATTAGCTCGCCGTAAAGGTGAAAATCTGCGAAGTGTTTTTGCTCACGAAAGCATAGACCCGGAAGCCATAAAGAAAGACCTAGAATCTGTAGACGAGGCAATAGGCGATGTTACCACAGTGGCTTTGTTTGTTCAAGGCGCTGTTGCCCAGTTAGGTGGTGTATGCAAAAAAGATAAGCAGGGTTATATTTTGGAACCACAAAATCTACCACCACACATTAAGCGTTTTTTCGGAAAGGATTCGCAAGTGAAAATCAGTTTCGTTTCTCCAACTCCTAAGGGTTATAAATACATAGGGCGAAATCACGCATTCGTAGAACAGTTGTGTCAGTTCCTTCTCTCAATAGCTTTCGAACCACACCCTGAATTTGGTAAAATGGCTAGGGTATGTGAAATACAAACGGACAGCGTAATTACGAGAACAACTCTTGTCATGTTCCGGGTTAGAAATGTGATTAAAGAAGTATCGGCCAAAAGGGAATCGGTAGCCGAGGAAATGTATCTATGGGGGTACCAATCTGTCGGAGGGAAATCTGAAGCTATTGATTACAAAGAAGCAAAGCGCTTGTTGCTAGAAGCCGAGGCTTTGTCTAATTTACCTATAGAACGCCAGATACAAGACATAGGCGAGGAGCTCAAAAGATTTGAATTAATGAAACCTCAGTTTGTTGAATTGGCCAGCCAACGAGCCGATTTATTGGTTGAGTCTCATTCGCGATTTAAAGAATTAATTGGTGGAAGGCGCTATGAAAAGGCGACGCCTATATTGCCGCCCGATGTAATGGGCGTTTACATTTTAATGCCAAAACCAAAAGCCTTGTAATATGAATTATAGTGCAATAAATATTCAGGGTAATATTTTCTCGAGCGAAGTTTTAGAGAAAATTAGAACGGAAGACATTCGATTTCAGAAGGCCATTGATTTTGGACTGCCGCCTTCTGCAACAATTAGGGAAGAAATTAACCTAGCATGGAGTTTATCAGTGACCCATTGGGCTTCATTTAAAACGAAGCGTGAAGCATTAGGCGAAACAGATACAGGTACTTCTGAAACTCGCCGATATTGGTTGTTACCCTTGCTGCAATCGTTAGGATACGAGGTCAATACCTCTAACGCCGAAATCATAAACAATAAGAGCTACGCCATTAGTCATAGGGCCAACAACAAAGACGGTTTCCCTATTCATTTGGTAGGTGTTAATCAATCTTTAGATAAGCGAGCTGACATTGGAGGTACGCGTCTTTCTCCGCATGCCTTGGTGCAAGAGTATCTGAACAACACCGAGCACATGTATGGCTTGGTTAGCAATGGTCGCTTCTTGCGATTACTGCGCGATGCTACTCGTTTAAGTAAACTCAGTTACCTCGAGTTTGATTTGCAACAGATCATGGAAGAAGGGCTTTATGCCGAATTCGCATTGCTATATCGCTTACTTCATGTCTCGCGCGTTCCAGAGAAACAAGACAGTGGTGCAGAGAGTTGTTTAGAGTTTTATCATCAAGAGGCATTGGCATCGGGTTCTCGTATCCGTGAGCGTTTGAGTTTAGCCGTAGAAAATTCAATCAAGGAATTAGCCAACGGCTTGCTCAAGAATCCAAGCAACGAGTTACTTCGCACGCAAGTTCTGAATCAAGAAATCAATCCGAAAGATTACTACCTATATACGTTAAGACTCGTTTACCGCGTTTTGTTCCTGTTGGTAATTGAAGAACGGAAATTAATCTATCCAGAGCGCCGAGATGAGGCGCTGAATAAAAAGCGTTCTGTTTACTATGAATTCTATAGTGTTCAGCGCTTGACCAAGTTGGCTGAAAAGCTGTTGTATGTAGATCCACGTAAAACAGACTTGTGGCAGTCGCTCATTACCACATTCGCCTTGTTTGAATACGAAGAATACGGAAAGAAGCTAGGCATATCGCCATTGGGCGCTGGCATATTTGCTCCGAATGCAATGGGCGTTTTGTCGCAACAAATGATAGACAACGAAACTTTGCTGAAGGTATTAAGGTATTTGGTGACTTTCGAAAATGAGAACGGACAACGTGTTCGTGTGAATTATGCAGACTTAGACGTAGAGGAATTTGGATCTGTGTACGAAGGGTTGTTGGATTATGACCCTGAGATAAGTGAGATAGGAGGACAGCCAGTATTTGGATTTGTAAAAGGCGATGATCGTTCCTCTAGCGGATCTCATTACACACCTGAGGAATTGGTAAGGCCGTTGATTAAACATTCCTTGGATTACCTGATTGAGGACAAACTCAAAGAGGCCGATCCGGAGAAGGGTTTATTGTCATTAACCATTTGCGATGTCGCTTGTGGAAGTGGACATATCTTATTGTCTGCGGCACGAAGAGTTGGTTTTGAATTGGCGAAAGTTCGCAGTAAAGAAGATCAACCCACACCCACTGTGTTAAGAACCGCAGTGCGCGATGTTATTCGTCATTGTATCTATGGCGTAGATTTAAATCCATTGGCCGTAGAGTTGTGTAAAGTAGCCCTTTGGTTGGAAGCACACGAACCCGGTTCTCCTTTGAATTTCTTAGACCACCACATTAAATGCGGTAATGCCATTGTTGGGTTGGCGCATGCAGAGGAATTAGAGAAAGGAATAGCTTCTGAAGCTTTTAAGACTTTACCGGGTGATGATAAGGAAGTTGCCACGTCCTTCAAAAAGCGGAATAATCAAGAGGTGAAGTTAGCCACTCAGTTAAGCACATTTGAATTGGGGAAGGTTGACAATGAATTAAAAGATGTACAGAGCGATTTTCAGAAGTTTACCAGTTTACCTGAAAACACCCCTGAACAAATTGCGAAGAAGGAAAAGGCCTATCAAGAATTAACCAACGGAAAAAAATGGTGGCGATTAAAGAATTTGGCTGACTTACAAGTGGCGCAATTCTTTATTCCGAAAACATATGCCAACAAAGAGAAACTAACCACCCATAGCCAATACAAAACATATTTACAAGGAACTCAAATCTTGGACCGAGGAGCAAGTATGGCCATAAGCCAGGAAAAACGATTCTTTCATTGGTTTTTAGAGTTTCCGGAAGTTTTTCAAAAAGGTGGTTTTGATTGTGTTTTAGGTAATCCACCATATTTAGGAGGAAAAAAAATTAGTGGATCTTTTGGATTGAATTACCTAAACTTAATTACCTATTATTTTTCAAATACCGGAGGGCAGGCAGATTTGGTCGCTTATTTTATTCGAAGAAATTTTTCATTAATAAAATACAATGGATATTTTTCATTGATTACGACAAATACTATTTCAGAAGGCGATACAAGACAAGCCTCGTTAGAACAGATTTTAATAAATGATGGAGAAATAATTTTTGCAATTAAATCAAAAAAATGGCCAGGGATTGCTGTTCTGGAAGTTTGTTTGATTGCAATATGTAAGGGTAATAATCCTATTATAAAAAAATATTTAGCCGAAAAAGAAGTTGTTTCTATTTCTTCGATGTTAGATGATAATGAAAATTCTCAAATCCCCTTTAGACTTAGAACAAACAAAGATGTATGCTATAAAGGCAGTGACTTTTTTGGTTTAGGTTACACTTTAGAAATTAAAGATGCATTAGACCTAATAAAAAAAGATGTTAAGTACAAAGATGTTTTATTTCCCCTTTTAAATGGGGAAAATCTTACAAACTCTCCTTCTCAAAGTGCAGCTCGATACATTATAAACTTCTTTGATTGGCCTTTAGAAATAGCTGAAAAGTATGAGGTGTTGATAGATAAACTAAGGAAAGATGTAAAACCTGTAAGAGATAAAACAAAGAGAGCATCAAATAGAGATATATGGTGGCAATATGCTGAACGAGCACCGAGATTATATGAAAAAATAGCGGGATTAACTAATGTTCTTGTCGTTCCTCAAGTAATTAAATATATTTCTGCTTCTTTTATTACTAACGATAAGGTTTACTCCTCTGGTTTAATTGTTTTTCCGACAAATAGGTATTATTGGTTTTCTTTAATTCAATCAACGATTAATACAGAATGGGCAAGGAAATATGGCTCTACTATGCGAACTGATTTGCGATACACCACTACTGACTGCATTGAAACATTCCCCTTTCTCCCAAATCTCAACTTGCAAAAGGAACATCAATTAGAAACAATTGGCGAAGCCTATCACGAACACCGAATGCAACTCATGTTAGGCATGCAATTGGGTCTTACCAAAACTTATAATTTGTTTCATAGCAATTCCATCACAGTCCTTAACATTAATGATAAAGATAAACAGGTAATATCGCTGCAAAAGCATTTAGAAAAAACGGCTAATACAATTTCATTTGATGAAGCCATAAAAGGCATCCTCCATCTCCGTGACCTACATGTGCAAATGGATGAGGCGGTGTTGGATGCTTATGGATGGAATGATATTAAATTGTTCCATGATTTTTATGAGGTAGATTATTTACCCGAGAATGATCGTGTACGCTACACCATCCACCCGGAGGCACGCAAAGCAGTGTTGAAGCGTTTGTTGCAACTCAACCATGAGCGCTATGCTGAGGAAGTTGCTGCTGGATTGCATGATAAAAAAGGTGCAAAGAAAGAAGATAAGGCTAAGAAAGTCAAAGGCTCAAAATCGGAAGACGGGCCTAGTTTGTTTGATTAGATTGTGATTCTTTTGTTGGCGAGAAAATGAATCAAAACTTAAATGTTCAAATTTTAAAGGCAGCTAAGCGGAAGGTGTTTCTTAAGAAAAGAAAATTATATGGCAAAACAAGATATTTCAATCAGGAAATTGGTGGATAAAGTTTCAGATGGCGAACTGACACTACCAGAAATGCAAAGAAGATATGTTTGGACAGGCGTGAAGGTTAGAGATCTTCTCGACTCATTATACAGAGGTTATCCCTCAGGTACTATACTCGTTTGGGAAACCGATGATCCTGGTAATTTTAGGAAGTTACAAGTTGATGGTACTAAGGTAAGTCCAATGAGCACAAGTCTTTTGTTGCTAGATGGTCAACAACGAATTACTTCTTTGAGCGCTGTAATCAATGGTCAGCCAATTTTGGTTCGCAACAAGCGTAAACCAATCGATATTCTTTTTAACCTAGAACATCCAGATACTCTTGAGGAAGAGTTAACTTCTTTAGACGAAGATGATTTCGAGGATGAAGATTTAGAAGATGACGATTCTACGGACTTACAAGAGGAACTGAGAAAGAGGACTTTTGTAATCGAAAGTAGTAGATTACGAAATGACCCATCTTGGGTTTCTGTTACGGATATATTCAAGAAAACGGATAGCCAGATTTTGCGAGGGATTGGTGTCAACTCAGATGATGAGCGATGGGATAAATATACCCATCGCCTGAGCAGAGTAAGGCAAATTGAGAATTACGAATATGTAATGATCATATTGGATAAAAAGATGTCGTACGAAGAAGTTACAGAAATTTTTGTTCGGGTGAATTCTTTAGGAGCAAAACTTAGAGGTTCCGATTTGGCGCTAGCACAATTGACGTCAAGATGGAAGGGTTTTATGTCGGAATTGGAGGAGTTTGCAAAGGAATTTGATTCTAATGAGGACTATATGCATGAAACGGGGATCATGGTCAAAACCTTGGTGGCGGTTGTTTCAGGGCAGTCTAAATATAAAACAGTAAACCGATATTCACTAGAGCAATATCAAGACGGATGGAAGCTTACTAAAAGTGCATTGAGATTTGCTTATAATTTCATAAAAAGTAATACGCGCATCGATAATTTAGGTCTAATGGGTTCGCCATTCTTACTGGTACCAATAGCTTATTATTCAATTCAAAAAAATGAAAAGTTCGACAAGCAAGAGGTAAATCAATTACTTCTATGGTTTTATGTAGCTCATATGAAAGGAAGGTATAGCCGCGGCGCAACAGAGTCAATACTTGATAGTGATTTGGCTATTTTGCGAAATGGGGGTAGTTTGGAAGAATTGCTGGATCATATGAAATTACAAGTGAGAGATTATAATGTTACAGCATCTGAATTGAGAAATCGAAATATTCGGAGCCCTTATTTTTCTTTACTTTTCTTGATGGCGAAACAAAGAGGAGTAAAGGATTGGTTCTCAGGTTTAGCAATATCTGAAAAGATTACAGGCAGGACGCATGCGTTGCAGTTTCATCACATTATACCGAAATCGTTATTAAAACAGCAAGGCCACGATAGAAAAGTTATAAATGATATTGCAAATTTGACCTTTATTGGAGGAAAGACCAACAGAAATATAAGTAATAAGCAGCCGATCGAATATTTAGAAGAGATAGTCCGTAAGCGAGGCGATGGCGTATACATGGATAACTATATCCCACAAGACAGAGCATTATGGGAAATAGATAATTTCGAACAGTTTATTGAATACAGAAGATCTGCTATGGTGGAAGACATTAACTCCTTCATTCGTCAATTCGAATAAACTTGGATCAAAGAGATCTCCTCAACTTCAGCCTAACTGCAGGTCGCAAAAAAAATGGATTTTACATGGACACTCACTTTAACTCCTCGACCCGTTATAGATGCTGGCTTGTTTGAAGATTTTGGTAAAATATTTACCGGTTCATCTAAGATTGGGTATGGTTCAAAACCAGAAGGATACAGTTTTGAAACTATTGAAAAACTATGTAAAAAAGCAAGTCTAAGTATGTCTATTTTGTTTTCATTCAAGACCTGTAAGGTTCGGCCTAAAATGATAATTGAATAAATAATTAGAAAATATTGTAATTTTGAAAATCAACATAACACATACTGTTAATGACATTATCTCAGACTCAATTCTAAAATTGATTTTTGAAGAACCATTTTATGGACACATTTTACAAACATTAAATCGGAGGATTACTAATTCGACTCCTACTGCAGCGGTTTCATTAAACAACGAACAGATTGAGCTGAATATAAATGAATATTTTTTTATGAATATACTAAATGAAAATGAACGAGTTGCTATATTAAAGCATGAGGTTCTTCATCTAGTATTTAAGCATCTTTATAGAAATGAAAAATACCGTGAAAATAAATATTTGTACAATATATCTGCCGATTTAGTGGTGAATCAATATATAGGCAAATGGAAGTTGCCTAAAAATGCCATAACACTAAAAAGCTTTCCTGATGTTAAATTAAAAGAATTTCAATCTCTCGATTACTACTATGAGGAATTGAAAAAAATAGATGAGTCTAAACTAGATTTATTTGTAGATAGTGATTGCTTTCATGCACATTATTTCTGGGATGAAATAGATAGTAATTCTAATTTCAAATATGAAATTGCTTCATATAATCTTGATAAAATAATTGTTGAATCATTTGATAAATCTTCTAAAAACAAATCTTTTGGTGATTTACCTAGAGATATCATTCAAGCAATTAATAAAATAAAAGCCACATTTAGAACTAATGTAAATTGGCGCAGAAGTCTTAGATTATTTGCACAGAATAGCGCCCGTTCATCTATAAAGCTAACAAATAAAAGAGTTAGTAAAAGATTTTACACTAGACCGGGTATTAAGATTAAAAGAAGTGAGAAAATTTTAGTTGCGCTTGATACATCTGGATCGATTTCACAACAAGAAATGGAAGTTTTCTTTTCTGAAATAGACAAGATATATAGCCTTGGGGCTGAAGTTGACATTTTAGAGTGTGACGCTAAAGTTCAAGCTTTTTATGAATATAAAGGTAAAATTCCGGATACTGTCTGCGGAAGAGGAGGAACAGATTTTGATCCCGTAATTCAATTTCTAAATGAAAGTAAAGTTAATTATGATGGATGTATCTATTTGACAGATGGGTATGGACCCGAACCTAAAATTAGACCAAGAAGAAAAATGTTATGGGTAGTTAATACCAATATTGAAACTAGCCACTTAACAACAGGGAAAATAATTAAACTAGAAATAAATGAATAAAAATAGCATTGGACTTGGCAGTTTGTTAACCTTGCAGCAAGCTGTTTCTTTTATCGATCATATATTTTCATTTGAAGGTAATAATCTGGACTTGATTAAGCCAATATGCATTTGGGGGAAAGCGGGAATAGGTAAAACACAATTAGTTAAAGACTATGCTAAAAACAACGGGTACGAATTTGCTTATATCGCACCTGCACAATTTGAGGAGATGGGTGATTTTCATGGAATTCCCCATGTAATCAATGGTAAAACTGTATATAATCAACCTGATTGGGTGCCAGTAGACAACGGTAAGCCTGGGATTTTATTAATCGATGACTTCAACAGAGCCGATGACAGAATATTGCGAGGACTTATGCAGCTTTTTCAAAATCATGGCATGATGTCTTGGAAATTACCATCTAATTGGAAAATTATTTGTACTGCTAATCCTGAGGATGCTGATTATTCTGTAACTACATTAGACAATGCCATGCTTACAAGAATGATGCATGTTAGTTTAAAATTTGAACCTAAAGAGTGGGCCCAATGGGCATTAAATAATATGGTTGATGAAAGGGGCGTCGATTTTGTATTAACCTATCCTGAAATTATTGATGGAAAACTAACCAACCCCAGATCAATCACTTCGTTTTTTTATCACACTAAAAAAATACAGGATTTTAAGAATTCGTTGGAGTTAGTTTATCAATTAGCGTCATCATTTCTTGACAAAGAAACTGCAAGTGCTTTTATTGTTTTTATAAATGATGAATTAGATAATATTATTTCACCGGACGAAATACTAAAATCCAAAGATGTTTCAAATGTTATATCTAGAATAAGGAAAACTTGTGTGAAAAATGGTACTATTCGATTGGATATTTTGTCTACTATTATTACTAGATTAACCGTTTATTTAAAAAATAATATTAATTCAATAGATAGTCTTGATAACTTAGCTGAGTTCTTGCTTGTTGATTTCATTCCTAATGATTTGAGAACTACATTTCATTTAGAGTTAAATTTTCTGAATGAAGCGAGAATAAATCAAGCGGTCAATACGACTAAAATATCAAAATTACTCATTGGCGATAATTCTTGATTTTTGGTATAAATTTGATTGACTGAGTTTACTTTTGAATTTCCTAAATACCAAAGATGACCATGTGATCTTTATCGTTTTCAATGTTTTTATCTCAAACATTTCGACTGGAATATCATTCAGTTTGTTATGTGCTTTGGTTTTGCCACACTGAAAGCGAATATCTAAATATTTAAGACTTATACAATTCGCAAGAGAATTAGGTATAAGTTTTATATTGTTCTTGCTTATGTTTAAATATTCTAATTTTTCTAACTCCCCTATTTCTTCAGGAATGTAGTTAATACCATTATCTTTTAAATTAAGTATTTTTATTTTCTTGATATTTGCGATTGATTTATCAAGTATAAGGCAGCCTGACATTTCAATCGATATTTTTTCTAGG
>Ga0315907_10005871_pt1 | contig 13187 bp, 5 predicted proteins | sample LakEriMetagenome_3_FD_203525 | JGI IMG/M metagenome (GOLD analysis project Ga0315907, IMG submission 203525) | Freshwater fungal communities from buoy surface, Lake Erie, Ohio, United States - Buoy 12 MA123 | ecosystem: Environmental > Aquatic > Freshwater > Lake > Lake biofilm | place: USA...
GTAGTTATAGAAGACGGGATCAAAGGCTTGCGTGTATGGCGGGTTTAAAGTAGACTGAACCCTAAGATTTTTTAAGTTGGTTGCTACTCTCCTTTTATCCCCGGCTAATCACTGGGGATTTTTTTCGCGTATCTCTTTCTCTCGTTTGACCAGTGCTTCACGCGAACGATTAGTAATCTGCTCGGCTATGACTTCGTTCTGAGGTGTGTATTGGAACCCACCAAACGAGGTTCTACGGGCTTCGTTACGGCCTTTAATAAAGTTGTACCTATCTTCTTCGCTTATCTGCAATCTTGGGAACTCAAGCGAAACCTTTGCGTTGAATTTTTCCTGCTCTTCTAGTGCATCAAGATACGCTTTGTCATCACCCTTACGATCAGCTCGGTCAAGGCGGTCAAGGATAGCCTGACGTTTACTAGCAACTTTGGTTACTATTTCATGCGCTTTGCGGTTTGCCGCTGCTACATCGCTAAGAAGCACAGGGCGTAAGCCGACTGCTTGTCCAACTAACTCACCTGTATAGAACAACTCGGCTTCAATAACATCGTCGCCAAGTTTAAGACCCTTCTCACCTTCTGTTGCTTGGCGGAAAGCGGTCATCTTGTTACGCGCAAATGCCCAAGGTACAAGCTTTTCAGCACCGCGATAATGTTCGCCTTTAATGAGTAAGTCTACTCCGTCGGCAATGGACAAAACCGCTTGGAGGTTTGCGCCACCGTATAGCTGCGCATAATTTAATACACCTTCGCGTGGAGTCCTAGCCGCCTTAACTTCTGGTGGTGTCAAGATGTTGCTTACGCTTACACGGGATGAAACATCCAAACCAGTGAACGCATTAAGTGGGCCTTGGTCAACAATCTTGGCAAGCGATTTACCGCCTATGGTTACGTCGCCAAGCTGCTCGTGTAAAAAGATTTTATAGCGCTCGTACAAATCAATGTCTTTTAGTTCATCAGGCTCGTCTGCCCCTTTAAACATTTTCATGATGAGCGATATGAAACCAATCACAATTGGCCCGCCAAACAATGCAGTTGTACCACCTAGTGTATAGGTAGTAGCCATAAGCGTAGAGAAGGCCCGCATACACTCAACACGTGTCTCGCCGGGCAGTGGTTTAATCATCCCGATAAAGTTACGAGCAATGAACGAACCAACGTTTAGCTGATACGTGAAGAACTGCAGTGCAACTCTACCCAGTGGGCCCCGCATATAACGTGGTTTAGCCGACTCGCTGTAATTAAACAGGGCCGCGTTCGTATCTTTAGCGGCTTTGTCTGCCCATGAGTCTAGGTTAGCTTCACCAAACGCACGCTCTGCGGCTATCTTATCTGGCGCGTTCTTATATTCTGCGGTCTTGCGGAACTCAGCAACGGCTTTGTCACGAATCAAGTGAGCACTTGACATGAACATAAACTCACGAGACAGGCGTTCAGTTGCGTGGATGAGTCCGCCTACCACAAACCGACCAATACGCTTAGCTTGCTCATACTTACTGCCGTATTTTTCAGTCGGCAAGTCTTTGTATCCTTGCAGGTCTCTAGCGCCAGTGGCTTCAGAAACATTACGCACGTGCATTGCGTCAATAAATGCGCGGTCTTGTTCTTTGTCAAGGCGTACTTTAGCCGAGTCGGTTGGGCGGTCTGTTAGGTTTAGAGCTTGCTCGATCGTGGGCATAACCCAATCGCCGTTTTCGTCCTTTACCCCTATGGTTTTCCACACCTGACTCATTTTTGCTACTTCTTTAGCAACCGCAGCCATTGGGTATTGTTTAGCTAATTGAGCCGTGCCGACTTGGTACACGCTAAGTAACTGCAACAACGCAGTGGACTCGCTCATGTAGTAGCCAAAGGTAAATGAGTTGCCAAAACGTGCAAGCCCCATCGCCGTACTTTGCTTTTCAGGGGCCAAGGTATCGTTTACCCTTAGTGCCATTTCAGCTACGTATGGGGTGAACTCATTTCTGTTTTCAATAGAAGCACGTGCCTGAGAAATAGACCGGCGCAGTTGTGGGGCGTATTCCAGCCTTGACATATTGTTGGAGAACTTGAGCACTGACTCTGCCAAGTTTTGAATTACGTCGGTACGGAAACCAGCGGGGGTAGATTTGTTGCGGTGAATAAATTGTTTACGCGCACTGCTCTCAGGCTGCATGTGCAACCATAGCTGGAATATAGAGTCCTTCATGCCATCTTTGGCCTGCTGTAAAGACGCACCATGCTCTTCGGCTGTAAAGTCGGCGTCTTCAATCATGATGAATATCCTACGCAGTGCATCGCTTGAGTCGAGCACTTTCTTGCGCAGTACTTCAATGTCGTCGCCGACTTCAATTTCTTTGTCTTGCAGTAGTTGTTCTACAGTAGTGTTACGCTCTTCAGCAATAGCTTCAGCTAAGCGGTCACGTTCTGCCAAAGATTTACGTGTGTGGAATTCAGTAGTGCCAACACGCAAGTAGTACTTACCGTCTTGATCGCGGGCCAAAGGAACGTAGAACGGAATACGATTATCTTTACCAAGCACTTCACGCAAGGCGGCAGTTAGCTTAGCGGCTTCGCCGGGTCTGAGCGCTTTGGCGTTCTCACCTAATAGGTAGTCAAAGTTGTCGGCTATGTCGTCGTAGTAGTTAACGATTTCGTCAAGCGCTTTCTTCTCGTTATCAGTAAGGTCTTCATAAATTCTGTTGAGCCTAACTACAGATTTGTCTACCCGTGGGTCAACCCTAGAAGCAGTGAACACAAGCGCGGCACGAGAAACCTTTTTACGGCTTGCCTCTGTAGGCAAAAGGCGTTTTATATCTTCGACTGTTTTAGCGCCAGCCCGAAGCATTTCCATCTTTGCGGCTTCCATCTGCTCTAGCAGACTGTTAGTGTTTATGAGCTCGGGTACATTTATTCCGCCAATCTCAGAAACTAACGGAGTTGAAAGCGCTTTTGATATGGCTTGCTTCTGCACATAGTTCATACCTTTTGCAGCTTCTTTGAGCACCGGCGCTACATCAAGGCTACGTAAACGTTGCAAAACTGTAGTTTCTTCTGAGATTTTTTCGGCTTCAAAGCTTCGGTCAACGGCTTGAAGTGCGCGTGTAACGGCCTTCTCTTTTTCCCTTTGAGCCTTTTGCTCTTCAGTAAGCGGGCCTTTTTGTTGGAGCGAAGTTCTATCCATCTTGACCGCAGTCAACCTTTTACCAAGCATCTTGTCAGTAATGTCGATCAGATCAGAGAACGCCGTAGCTTCACCCTGTTTGATACCAAACAAGTCACGAATGCTATTAGTAAACCTAGAAAATATGCTTGTCTCTTTACGTGTACCCTGCACGCCCATTAAGAACTTCTGGAACTCAGGGCTAGACATGCCGTAAGCTAAGAACTCGTTGTGGTCTGTAAAGATCTGAAACTTAGGACGACCTCTATCGTCAAACTCTACATTCTCTGCGTCGGCCTCAACTAAATCTTGAAGATCGCTAGAGACAGCACCAGTACGTATGCCCGCACGATACGCATCTTCTGCGCTCTTCATTACGCCGCCCATCTCGCGCATAAATTTCTGAAGGCTGGCGTTCTTAAACCCTTTTAATAGACCTGCTGTAATACGACTAGCTGTTGCTGCGTGCAGCAATTCGTGTAGCACTGTTACGTTATTAATGCCTTGTTGGTCTTCGAAGCTACTACCACGCACGTATATGGTACGGTCTTTCTGGCCCGGGGTATAAACAAATAAACCACGCGCACCTTCCATCTCTGCAAGGATATTAGCTGGCGTTGCATCACCCTCTTCAACAACTACAAACTTAACGCCAACCACAAAGTTACGGATACGTTGAGCCACAAACCGCTGAAACAAACTACCGTTTTTAATAATTTGCGCAATTGCTTGTGAACCATTAGTCAGATTACTGAACCCTGCATCGGGCTTGTCTACTCTAACATCCGCCGACTTGTTAGCTTTAGCTTCTGTTTTACCCGATACACCCGGGGCTTCAACTGCGCCGAGGACATCTTCTTTAGGGCCAGTGAGAACATCTTTGGCTGCTTTGATGCCCCGGCGAATGTCCGCTAGTTCTGCTTCCGTAGCCTTAGAGTCTTTAAGAGCTGCGCTAATGCGTTTGCCCACAGCGCTGCCACGAGCAATGTTAGGGTTATCCTGTAGTTCTACCAGACCACGGAGCGCACTGCGCCTAGACTGGCGTGCGTCAATCTCAGCTTGCTCAGCTTCTTCAAAACTAAGTTCTTCAATCTGCTCTGGCGTTAAAGTCTGCTGAAGTTGGGCAACAAACTTCTTCCGTTTGTCTTCGGCGTAGTTATTAATCCGGTTCTGTTCATTACGGCTTACTCTTATCTGCGCTTTGACTTCGGCAGGTTTAGGTTTGGGCCCACGCTTACCGGCTACTGTTCCGGCTGCTGGTGCTTCTTGTCTTTCTTGCGTTGCTTCGATGGCTTCAGTGGTTTCAGTGCCAAGGTCGGCTCCTTCAGTTTCAGTGGTAATTTCTTCGTTTGCAGCGGGCGTTTCAATTCTTTGTTGTTCCGCAGCTCTATTCGCTTTCTTTAAGGGCGCAAGAAGTTTGCTTATTTTTGCAACAGCAACCATTGAGTCATCTGAATTGTCTATTACGCTCTCAAAGTTGTTTACGTCTTCATTGGTAGCAATTCCTTTTACATGTAAATCAGTTAATACTCCAAGCTGATTCTGTAAGGCTTCGTTAAACAATTCGGCGTTCCACTTAGCTCTAGCGGCGTCTTCTATTTCAACAATTCGTTGCTTACGTTTTTCGCCTAGGCTAATTATGTTATCTTGACGTACTTCTTCTAATGCAGTCGGCTGTGTTCCTTCTCCAACAGTAACTCCTGCAGTAGTCGGTCTAGGAGAAACCACTCCACTTGGCTCAACTCCAGCAACTCCTCCGGGGGGGAGTTCTGCACTGGGCTGTTCAGCCAGATTAACGCTTTCTCCACTTGGAGTACTGATAGGTTCAACAACATTTGCTGCTCCTCCTGTTTCGTCCGGCGTAGGCTCATTTGCTTTAACTTCCCTTTCTGCCATAGCTAGGGCGGCTTTACGTGAGATACCGCGCTTTTGTAGACGCTCGGCAACGGCTTTAATTTGTTCGGTTGGCGCAACGGGTTGCGCAACGGTAGGCGCAATGGGAGATGCGGGGGGTGCGCTCTTATCAAACGCAGCTACATCAAACGTAGGTTCGACCCGTTCTTGCACGGGTGCTGTGATTGTAGGTTCGACTACTGGTTCTACTGTAGGTGGAGTAACTTTTGCCGTTGGCTTACCCGCTCGACCAGAAGCGGCTAAAGCTGCGCCCGGTACAGTACCAAACGCCGTCTCAACTGCTTCTTTGCCGAGCCCCTCGGTTAAAGCCTGCTTATCATCAAAGATACGTTGTGTAACATTAGCCGCAAAAGATGGGATCAGAGTTTCTGCTTCTTCGCCGAGCAGTTCAGCACCAGCACGGCCAAACCTCTCCCTTGCCCCACCTGTAATAGATTTACCAGCAAGGGTTTTCTCAAGACCTGTTGAGCCTGATACCTTACCAATGATACCGCCAAGTAGCTGATTAGGTATTGCAAACAACGGAGCCAGCATGTTAACTGCATCCTGATGAGACATGCCAGAACTGCGTAGCTCTTGGTACGCGCTACTGTTACTCCAGTTTTCTGGGCTCATCTGGCTGAGCTTTTGTGCGGTACTTTGAGCAGCTTCACCAGCAACAGATAGAGCATTCATTGCCGTCATGGACTTTTGCCCAAGACTTAATAAACTCAAACCCACAGTTGGGATCATAGAGCCAGCGCCTTGAGCAACTATGTCTGCACCGGCAGGGCTAAACATACTGGTAAATGCAGCCCGTGTCCCAGCTAACTCACCTTGGTTAGATATTACGTTCTTAATAAACGCCTCGCGCTCAGCGGCTTGGCTTTGCAAGTAAGGTGACTTAGCCCGTTGACCTGCTTGACTAGCAGACTCATAAAACCTAGCAACGGGGTTATCGCCAGCGTTAATGTTTGAAGCAATACTTTTAGGTATACCTACAGCGCCCTGCAATACACCAATTGTTGTGTCTAACGCAGCTTGCCCAGCGGTTCGCTCAAGCTGATCTTGCGGTGTAGCTCGTGCATATTGGGTACGTCTCGGCGGTTTTGTAGTAGCTTCTGCATACGCACGGCGTGATAACCGATCGGCTTCTGCTTGGTCAAACTTAGGCTCAAACGGCTGGGTATCAAACACGCTTCCTGTGTAGACTTTCTTTTCCGATGCTTCAACAGGAGCAATATCCGCCGCCATTGCAGCACCAAAGTCGTATCCAACAGGCTCTGCAGCTTGCGTAGGTTTGGGCGCGGCTTTGGGCGTAGTTTTAACTGCCGGTGCTTCGTCTACTAGCCATTCACTACCTACCAAATATGCTTTAGCGCCAGCTTTATTAGTCGCTGTTTGAGCAATTGGTTGCCATTCGCCGCCGACCAAGGCGACACGCTCCCCTGTTTGGGGGTTGGTAGCTGTTTGAATTGCCATATTTTTTAGACATTAGTCGCGATTAAACCCAGCGGGTGGTGCTGGTATTTTGCCAGTATTTTTAGGTTTAGGGGCGGCTACAGGTGCTGCACTAGGGGTTTCATCACCATCGGTGTCAAATACACCCGCCATAGCTTGCCTTCTAAGTTCTGCTTCTGCATTGGCTCTAGCTGTAGCGATGGTGCCATCTATTTTAGCTCTTCTAGCTTCACCGCCAGTTTCCCATATTGCCATCTTGTCTATAACTTTAGCGTTCTGTTTTGCTGTAAGTTGAGATGCTGCAGTATCGGCCTTTATCACAGCCCCTTGGAGTCCAGCAGATTTACCCTGTTGGAAAAGCTTAAATGCTTCAGCTTTTTGCTTTGCTGGAGACCATTCTGGGTGCTCTTCTTTAATCTGTGCCAAATAAGTTTCGGGGCCGACGATAAAGTCTTTGCTACTAGCCCCACCCGCGCCAGCACCGCTAAACGCGCTCTTCAATGGCTTGGTTGCGTTCATGCCGCCTTTGATTGCGTCGGCGTAGGCTTTGGCTTTATCCAAACGAGCTTTATCTGCAGCTTTAACGGCAGCAATATACCTACCTTCAGCCGCGCGACCTTCTTTAAATAGGCCAAGACTCTCTTTACGTTTTGAGTCGGCTAAGTTATATTGAGCCGTGGCAATACTACGTTTTTCAATTTTATCGGCTTGAAGGGCACGATTGTATTCATCGCCAAAAGCAGCACCGGCACCAGCAAAAGCGCGAGCCCAATTGTTACCTTGTGTTACCGCATACGCAGCTTTAAGTAAGGCTACGCCTTTACCTTCTTCTAGATTACGGCTGAGTTCACCTTTACGTGCTTTTATGTCGGCTAACTGTGCTTCTTCGGCAACATTTGGGCCCATAGCCTCACGGTAGGCTGCAATTTCGTCTGCACCAACTTTTCGCAGTGTTTCTGGTTTAATTTCTGTTTCTTTAAAACCACCAAGCGATGCAATTGCTCCGGGATAGATAGCCGCAAGCTTGCCGTAAGTCTCGGGATCACCCTTAGAAGTAAACATAAGGTCTTCAAGGCTCACATCTTTTTCTTCGCCATCCGTGTCAAATCGACTAAACGGATTATCTCTAACTGCGGGTGCATCAGGGTCTCTAACCGCGCTTCCAGTTTGCCCATTAAACGCAACAATACCGCCCGCAGCGTATTCTTCATCAGGAGTCGGCATACTAGCCAGACCACCAGAGGCTGCTTGCATAGGAGGAGCTTGGGGTGGCATACCCTGTGGGGGCATACCTTGTGGAGCTTGACCCATTGCACCGGGCACCATTGCACCTAGACCTTGCATCATAGGGTTAGGAGCCATAGTTTCAGCAACGATAGAAGGTGATGAGGTAGGCTGTTGCGCCTGACCCGCCATAGCCATTCTTTGAGATTCTTTAACTAGCTTCAGTGCATTTAACGCAGTATAGGGGTCTAGTTTGGGGTCAGGACTTTGGCCCATAACCGCAGCTTGCAACATCTGGGGTTGCGTCTTATACCGCTCGGCGTAGACAGATGCCATGTCAATCATGATTATTCCTTAGACCAAGTTGTTCAAAGCAAGTGCGCCAAGACCGCCGCCGTTAGACATAGCCACACCACCGTTAGCCATACTTCGAGTCAAACCACCTTCTGCGGAACCAATTAGCTTACTAATACCAGCCGCGCCAAGACCCAACGATGCAACATTCTGTGCTGTAGAAGGGGGAGCTTGATACACAGAAGAGCCTGTCTGAGTCAAAGGCGCACCACGAATAATGTCGGACATGAAGCCGATTTGTTTGTATGGGTAGTTCTGATAGTTTAGGAAGTCTTGGTACTTAACATCAGCATCTTTCTGCATCTGCGCTTGCTGCTGCAAGCCGTATTGGTTCTGCAACGCATTGATACCCATGTTCTGCTGATACTGCAGATTACCTAAAGTGCCTAAACCTTGAGCAGACTGGTTAGCCGCTTGCAAACCTTGAAGGCCTAGACCCGCGCCAAACTGTTGCTGTTGAGCGTTAAGTTGATTCTGAGTATTGTATTGCTGCATTGCCTGTTGATAAGCGTTTTGCAGTCCAGTAGCCTGAATATCGCCCTTTTGCAAAGCTAAGTTACGCGCAGCTTCAGCACGCATGATTGCGTCCCGCCCACCACCAAATGCACCGGCTTTGGTAGCTTGAGCTTGTTGGTTAGTACCAGCAATGTCGGCCTGACGTTGTGCTTCACGTTGTTGTATATCCACTACATTCTGCATGTAGGGGCTCATCATGGCGTTGCCGGTCACATTACCTTGCGCGTCTCTAGTAGTAGCGCCACTAAATGCTTTGCCAAAGTCCGCTGGATTAAACGTGTACTGTGTATTAAGAGCGCCAAGACCCGCCATACCTGCCAAAGCAGTTGCATCTTGCAATTGGGGTTGAGACTGCATCAAAGCAGCATTTTGATAAGACTGATTCTGCAGTGGAGAGAACTGAGCAACACGCTCGCCCTGATACTGCATGTACGGATTCATCTCCGTATCGGTCAAAGCCGCAGCCTGACCAAGCATAGTCTGAGCGTAGGGGGCAATCTCAGGTGCGAAGCCGTATTGCGTCTGTTGTATTTGGGTTGGAGTAGACATTAGTTGGCTCCTTATGCGGGAAGATGTTTGTCGGCGCGGCTGTTCTTAGCCACTCTACCTTTGCCGACCGTACCTCGGCGAGCCGCTTGGACTCTGTTCATCATTGCGTATAGCTTACGTGCACCGGCTTCAGTTGAGCCATTACCCAACTCAGACACGATACGTGCAGGAACTACAAATTCGCCGTCGGCTAAACGTGCAGGGCGCTTGTTACCAATTGTTGCAGGGATGGAATCGGATACACCATCACCGGGGCCACGAAGCAGTCGGCCACCATCAGAATAACCACCAAGGTCAAACTGACCAGCTATACCGCCACCAGCCATAGCAGCTAAACCGCCAACGGCAAAACCGCTGCTAGCCGTATCGGGAATTGTTGCGGTAGTTCCTTCTGTTTTCTTAACAGCATAACGTTTCTTAGCTTCAGCGAGGCTGATACCAAGCGCTTCAGCAATTTGCGCATGTGTGACGTTGTTGTCTTTCATCCACTTTTCGTAGTCAGACTTAGCGTCCATACCGGGTAATTGAGAAGCAATGTCTCTACCAGATAACCCATAAACTTTTTCGCCTTTGTCTGTATAGGACACAGGGATGTAGTCAGGGTTATTTTTGTACGTCCTAGTTTTAGGGTCAAACAAAACTTTCTTAGAAGAAAGGCTTCTAGGCACGCCCAAAACCGACTCGGAATAGGGCTTCATTACTTCGCCAGTCTCTGTAAAAGGAGTAGCCGAGTACTTAGTTTTACCAGTCAAGCGGTCATAGGCTTCTTTAGAGCCACCAGTCAAAGTGTTGTACTTAGCGTCAAACTCTTCCATTGTTTTAGGGGTGTCTGGAATGTAGCCTAAACTGCCGCCGCCTTGCGTGTAAGCGTTTCTAACTTCGCCCATGCCAGAAAACCCGCCATAAGGACGGTAAGGAATGTTAGGCGTTACAGTAGTTGAGCCATCTAGGTTGTACGTTAAATCACCGGGATTTGTTGCGTTGCCGTATGGGTTTGTAACAGTCCTGTCAACGGCATCGCCGCCAAATGTATTTGTAATTGGCTTTAACTCTGCTAATTTGGCTTTTAAGTCAAAAGCTGTTCTAGCGCCAAGGGGGTTTAGCTGAGACGCGCCCATCCAGTTCAAATCAGTATTCAAACCTTCAGTAGCCAACTGCTGTTTAGTTTTACCCGTTTGTGCAAGTAAGTCAGCATCGGTTAAGCCTTTGGCTTTTAACGCTGCATCAATAGCGGCAATCCTGTTGGCCGTTTCTGCTTTAGCTTCTGCTCCCGCATAGGTCTGGAATTGACCGTACAAACCTTTTGCTTGTTCTTGCGTCTTCATAGAAGAATACGCATCCTTGTACCATTGCTGAGCTTTATCAGCGGCAGTAGGCTCACGTCCAAGGGTGTTGCGCACCCACTCGTCCACAATGTTGGTTGTATCGGCAGATGTGTAACCTTTGTAAGCTTTAGTAGCATCTGCAAAAGTAGCGTTTCTAACTTGGTCGGCGGTAACTAACTCAGTATTAGCACGAGCACTTGTCAAGAAGTCTTTATAAATACTCTCAGGCGAGCGACCAGCAGCGATAGCGTTGCTCCAGAAAGTCAAGCCTTCGGGATCGGGATCACGGCCAAGCACGTTGCGGTACATGTTTGCCACCATGTTTTGTGCTTCGGCAATGGGGGTTGCTCGTTGCTCTGCATTTCCGTAGTTGGCGGAATGGTACGCGACTAGTTCTGCCGGTGTCATACCGTAACTATTTTTAGCGTATGCGGCAGCTACATCAGGGTTTGCCAACAAATAAGCGTTTGAGTTTGAAGTGGTAGTCAACGGACTTGAACGTTGTTCCGTACTACCGTACTTGTCGTAGTGTGTCTGCGCAAACTGCTCAGGCGTCATGCCATAACTATTAACGGCGTATGCCGCAGCAACGTCGGGGTTGGCTGCAAAGTATTGGTTTGTAGCTGTAATGACGCCGGGGTCTCTGGCTACGTAGTTTAGATCTCCAACATTGCCCAAGGAAGTTGCACCGGTATTATTTACCAAATTAGGGGCAAGTTGTAGTTGCTCTGCAGGTGTGCGATTCTTTAATTCTGCTTGAGCCGCTTGAGTAAAACTGGCAATTTCATTAGGGTCTATGGTGTCACCAAAACCTTGTTTCCAATACTCCAAACCCGCAGCTTCACCTTCACGGCCAAGAATGTTGCGATACAAATCTTCAACAGAACTAATAGCAGGAGGAGCACCACCTTCAGCCATGCGAACAACAGGCTCACTGCGTTGTACAAAATCTAATTGGCCGGGGGCATAACCGCCGTCGTCCATACCCATTAAACCACCACCTGCTGCTTTGACTGGAACTTCGTAGTTACCTGTAGGTGTGTACATTTGGTCGTATGGGTTGTAAGAGTACGAACGCACTGCGCCGGGGCGAGTGGTAGTTGTCGGCATATTGGACTTAACTGCTTGGTCGGCAAGAATAGGAGCAGCCGTATACGCTATGTTCTTAAAGTTATCTTTGGCAAAACCGGCCATTGCTTCTGGGCTTTTTGTTACCGCGTCAAATCCCGCAGACAATGTTGATCCGGGGTTTGCAAGTGCGGATTTAGTGGCATCCGCCGCTGCCTGATTTAACACGCCTTGTTGTGTTAAACCTGACCCATCAAACGAAAACGCACCTTGCGCCATTTCCGTTGCAATTTGATCTGCGCTTAGAGCCTCCATAGCGCTGTTTTGTGCAGCGCCTACACCAGCAGTAGTCAAATTAGCGCCCAAATTAGCGCCACCATAAGCGCCAAAGCCAGCCATAATGCCCTTGCCTAAATCACCAGTACGCAAGGTTTGGAGAGCACCCACAGTCATTGCCGAAGCAAGCGGGGTTGCGCCGAGGAAAGCCAAAGACGTGCCCGCAGTCATGGGGGCTAAGGCAAAACCAATAATTGCTGGGAGCAACTTATCTAAGAAGCCAGCTTCAGGTAGACCCGTTTCTGGGTTAATAGTAAGGGAGCCACCGTGCTTCATGGCCAACGCTTGTAGTCCCTGCACCTCACGGGGGGACATGTGAATAAGCATCGAGTCGGGGCCGCGACCCTTGGATGCCATGTGGTCGGCTAGTACAGCAAGGCTCATAGTTGCCTCTCAAAATGGGGGTTGTTTGATAATATCATGTGTGGCATGTGAGCACAACATTAAGGTGGGGTTGGGCGGGGGTCAGGCAACCGCGCAATAAAGTTTACAGCCATTACCGCCGAAGCAACAGCAGGGTATGGGGCAGATGCAGGAATAGCCTCCATCGTCACATTTGTATTGTCTGCGGCCCAGTACATCTCAATGTATTCATTAGCCGCTAAGTCAATGTCAAATATCCAGACAACATTCATGTGATTGTCTGAACCTTCCACTGTGTATCTGTGCCCCGAATAGCCAATCGTAACGTTGTTGCGGCGTATCCAAATCTGTACATCTTTGGCTGATGCGTTGGTGCTTTTTAACTGAGCCGACAACTGAAAGTTGTATACACCAGCAACCGCAACCTCAATTTTAGAAGTGCTGGCGGTTTGGAGGGCCACAAAGTTGTTAAGGTAAGTCTGGTTAAACGTGATGGGGTAGCCCGTGTTAATAGCGGCAAGCGTCTGGTCTGCGGTGTTAAAGAACAACCCGTTAGGGAAGTTGATATTGCTAGGATCAATGGCCCCAGACGTTTGTAACTGCGCCAGCAAGTTATCCAGCCGGTTAAAGTACAAACGCAGGACGTTATTTAGCTGGTCAATGTATTGCTGACTGTATTGTGGTGTGGCCAACGGCAGGTTAGGAGCCGCAATCCTGCTAAGCTCCGTTTCAGACGTAATAATAAAGGTCATCGTCTGCCGTCCGGTCTAATGTCAATACGGGGTGCGCCAAGCTGCCAAGCCGTGCCAAGCTGGTTAGAACCCACTTTAAATATCATCTGCCGTCCGCGCAAACGGGTGTAAACCTGCCCCGTAAAGCCTTCAGTAATTGTGTACTGAGCGCCAGTCAACTGGCTAACATTAGCCGCCACAGGCGTGCCGGTTCCAGTACCAGAGTTCT
>Ga0315907_10005875_pt1 | contig 13183 bp, 10 predicted proteins | sample LakEriMetagenome_3_FD_203525 | JGI IMG/M metagenome (GOLD analysis project Ga0315907, IMG submission 203525) | Freshwater fungal communities from buoy surface, Lake Erie, Ohio, United States - Buoy 12 MA123 | ecosystem: Environmental > Aquatic > Freshwater > Lake > Lake biofilm | place: USA...
TCTTGGCCATGCTGGCTTTTGTCGCCGTCTGTCTGTGGGCTTACAGCCGACGCCGACGTGAGCAGTTCGATGAAGCGGCCAACTTGCCGCTCGAGGAAGATTAATCATGCTGAGTTCCGGAGTTAACCTCTTCGTCGTCGTACTCACCGTTCTCAACACCGTAGCAGCGGTCGGGTTGCTGATATGGATGCGCAAGCGTCGCGGCGAATCACAGCGTACGGAAGACACCACAGGACATGTGTGGGATGAGGATCTGCGCGAGTACAACAATCCGCTGCCGCGCTGGTGGTTGTGGCTGTTCGTGCTCTCGGTCATCTTTGCCGTGGCCTACGCCGTGCTCTACCCGACCCTCGGCAACTCCAAAGGCGCTTTGGGTTGGACGCAGATCAAGCAGTGGGAGCAGATGCAAGCCGAGCAAGAGAAGCAAGCGCAAGTCATTCTCGCCAAGTTTGCCGATCGAGATCCGGACGACCTTGCCGATGATGAGCAAGCGGTGGCGATCGGTCGCAACCTCTTCGCCAACAATTGCGCTGCCTGTCACGGCTCCGATGGTCGCGGTGGTTCCGGCTTTCCGAACCTGACCGATGGCGACTGGTTATGGGGCGGCGAACCCGAACTGATTCAAACCTCCATCGCCTATGGCCGGATGGGCGTGATGGCACCGTGGGCCGAGGTACTCGGCGACAAGGGCTTGGACGATGCGGCGGCCTACGTCATGTCGCTCTCCGGTCGTACAGCACCCAAGGGAGATGTCGCGGCGGGTCAACAGCACTTCGCCAATTTCTGTGCCGCCTGTCACGGCGCTGATGCCAAGGGCATGACTGCCGTTGGTGCGCCCAATCTGACCGACAACATCTGGTTGCATGGCGGTTCGATGGAAGCGATCCGCTACACCATTGCGAATGGACGCCAGAACGTGATGCCGGCTCAGGAGCAACTGGGTGATACGCGCATCCGCCTGCTCGCAGCCTATGTGATCAGCATGGGAGCCACGCGTGTCGCACAAGTCGAACCCTGATACGGACAACGGCATCCAACAAGGCGAGCTCGGCCTACGCGGCCGACTCGCCTTTACCGTCGCGTGGTGCTCCTTTCTGTCTGCGAGTATTGCCACGCTCGTTTTCTTTGCTTTTGTCGACCCGGCACCGATAGTCGCTGTGCTGCAACCAACCGGCGCGCTACCGGGTCGCACTGCTCTCTACAGTTTGGGTTTTTTCTTTTTTTGGATGGTGAGCGCGGTCTCTGCAGGTTTGACTGCAAGCCTGCTCTGCACACCGCCACCTGCCCGTAAATCATGAGCCGAGCCGAACAGCCCCCCGCCGACGAGTCCTACTACCAAGCGCACCAAAAAGTTTACCCGCGCGAAGTCAAAGGTCGTTTCACGACGCTACGCACGACTGCCGTCTGGGTATTGCTGGGTCTTTTCTACGGCTTGCCTTGGCTGCGCTGGGACGATCGGCAAGCCATTTTGTTCGATCTACCCGCGCGCAAATTTCATCTGCTTGGTCTGACGCTGTGGCCGCAGGACTTCATTTTCCTCGCTTGGCTGCTCGTCATCGCCGCCTTGAGTCTCTTTTTCTTCACCGCCGTGGGTGGTCGTCTCTGGTGCGGTTATGCCTGTCCGCAAACGGTGTGGACCGAGGTGTTCATTTGGATGGAGCGCTTCACGGAAGGGGATCGCGCCAAGCGGATGAAGCTTGATGCCGCACCTTGGTCCGGCAACAAACTGATGCGCAAAGCAGCCAAGCAAGTGCTCTGGATCGTCTTCTCACTCTGGACCGGTTTCACGTTTGTCGGCTTCTTTACACCGGTCGATGTCTTGGCGGAAAAGGTGCTGACGCTTTCTCTTGGATCGTGGGAGACATTTTGGGTCTTGTTTTATGGCTTTGCGACTTACGGCAACGCCGGCTTCCTGCGCGAGCAGGTTTGCAAATACATGTGCCCGTACGCGCGCTTCCAAAGCGCCATGTTCGATCGCGACACGCTGATCATCACCTATGAAGCCGACCGCGGTGAGCCACGCGGTGGTCGGCGCAAAGGTACCGACCCGCGCGCGGCTGGCCTAGGCGACTGCACCGATTGCACCATGTGCGTACAGGTCTGCCCGACGGGCATCGATATTCGCAATGGACTGCAATACGAGTGCATCGCTTGCGCCGCTTGCATTGACGCCTGCGACAGCGTGATGGACAAAATGGGTTATCCGCGCGGCCTTGTTCGTTATGACACCCAGAACGCACTCGATCACAAACAGACGCGCGTGCTACGACCGCGCGTCATTGTGTATGGCGTCTTATTGCTCGCGCTGTGCATCGGCTTCGTAGTCGCACTCGCGATGCGCCAACCCATCGGGCTCGATGTTCTCCATGATCGCAATACGCTATATCGAACACTCGAGACCGGCGAAATCGAAAACGTCTATCTGCTGAAGCTCATCAACAAGGACAGTGTCCCGCGTCGTTTGATCGTAAGCGTGACGAGCGAGCATGGAGACGCGCGCCAGTATCGCCTCGATCCGGCGATACCGACGTTCACAGTCCCGGCGGGTGAAGTGTTCAACGCCGCGGTACGCGTTCGAAAAAATGCGTGGGACGATTCGGCCGAGACGAGTGAGCACCGAGAGGAGCACGAACGCGACCAAGCTGGCATCTCCGAAGTACGCTTCGAGGTGCGAGCAGAGGATGACCCCAACTTGCGGGTCTCGGCAGAATCACGCTTCTTTGCGCCGCGTCGTTAGCACATCACTGGATTGAGGGAAACGAACATGTCGGCCACGCGTCACCACCCAATTTTTTGGGCCATGATCGGCATACCGGCGGCCGCCGTACTTGCGAGCTTTTACACGCTCTATTTAGCAGTATCCGGCTCCGAGCCTGAACTGCCGCCGCAATACGTATCGGAAGGTTCAGCCCTCGATGCCGACTTCGCTCGAGCACAGCGCGCCATCGACGCGGGCATCACGGTACGCATCGACTGGTTGCAGCAACAACGACCGGCCGTGGTGGAGGCGACGTATTCCTCAAAATCCGGCGTAGAAGGCCCGCAACGTTTGAGCGTTCGCCTGACACATGCAACCCTCCCCTCGCTCGATCAAACGCTCGAACTCGCGCGGATCGATGGCAGCGACCGCTATCGGGCCGATATCGATTCGTTGCCGCCGGGTGCTTGGCTGATCGAAGTTGCGGCAGCGGACTGGCGCTTGCGCGGTCGACTCGAATCCTCCAATGGCAGTGTCATTCTGGGGTCGACTGATGGCGGCTAGCGCTTCGCTATCGCTCGATGGGCACTGGGCGAGCGAATCAGACGGCGAAGGCCACGCGGTCTTCAACGCCGAAGGGATCCACTGCGCCAATTGCGCCCGCTCGATCAAAAGCACCCTCGGCGCTCTGCCGGGTGTCAAACGAGCCGATGTCAATGTGGTGAACAGTCGAGTCTCGGTGAGCTGGGATCCCGGCATCGTCAATCTCGGTGCGATCTTGGGCAGCGTCGCCAAGATCGGTTTCAGACCGGTGCCTCTCGTCGGTGATGCCGCGGCACAGGCTCAAAAACTCGAGCGTCGCACCGCCCTCAAACGCATCGGCCTCGCTGCGATCGGCTCGATGCAGGTCATGATGTACGCGGGCGGCTTATATGCCGGCGCCTTCCAAGGCATCGACAGCGATCTGTCCAACGCATTGCGCTGGACCTGCCTGATCGTCGCCACCCCCGTGCTCCTCTACTCCGGCGCACCGATTCTGCGTGGTGCAGTCAACGACTTGCGCCGACAGGTGCTCGGCATGGATGTGACTGTCTCCATCGCACTGGTGCTGGCCTATCTCGCCAGCTTCTACAACACGGTCACAGGTACCGGTGAGGTTTACTTCGACTCGGTGACGATGTTCATTCTGTTCCTGCTGCTCGGCCGCTTCGTCGAAATGCGCGGTCGGCATCAAACCGCCAATGTCACCGACGCACTCGCACGAGCACTGCCAGCGACAGCTCAGCGACTCGATTCGAGCTCCGGTGCCGTCGCCAAAGTCGCCCTGTCGGAGCTGCGTCGCGGCGATCAGATCCGTGTCGGAACGGGGCAGATCATTCCGGTCGATGGCACAGTCCTGAGTACGACCGCTCTGGTCGATGAGTCACTCGTCACGGGTGAGTCGCTGCCCAATCGTCGCGCCCAAGGCGAGTCTCTGCTTGGCGGGTCTATCAATGCCGGCGCGGCGATCACGCTGGAAGTGACTCACCTGCCGGCCGAGTCGACTCTGCACGGTCTGGTGCGATTACTCGAACGTGCGCAAAGCGAACGCCCGCGCTTGGGACTGGCCGCCGAACGTATGGCCTCGTGGTTTATCGTGCGTATCTTGCTGCTAACGACCTTAGTCGGAGTCATTTGGTACGTCATCGATCCGGCGCGCGCCTTCCCCGCTGTGCTCGCCGTGCTCGTTGCCACCTGCCCGTGTGCACTCTCAATCGCAACGCCGGTCGCCTTGGCCGCAGCAAGCTCGCGTCTGGCCAAACTCGGTGTGCTCGTCATGCGACCCGATGCTATCGAGGGCCTCGCGAGTGTCGATACGGTCATGCTCGACAAGACGGGCACTCTGACCGAGGGTCGCCCGCGCCTGATCTCGACGGAAACGACGGGCGATCTTGATCCTACGCATGCGCGTGCGATCGCGGCTGCACTGGAGGCGAATTCGCAGCATCCACTCGCCGTAGCCTTCAAAGAGTATGCCGACCCTTCGATCACGTCGAGCGATGCGCGCGATGTCGCGGGCTTCGGAATCGAAGGTCATATTGATGGCCATCTGTGGCGCATTGGTAAGCCTTCCTTCGTGCTCGCTGATGCCGAAGGCGATGACTCGCATATCGTGCTCGCCGATTCCGCCGGGCGCTGGGCACGCTTTCGCGTTGCGGATGCCTTGCGTAGCGACGCACCTGCCGCGGTGCAAGCGTTGCAGTCGCGTGGCCTCTCTCTTCACCTTGCCAGCGGCGATCGTCGTGCAGCCGTCACCGAGGCGGCTGCTGAACTTGGCATCGATAACGCCAGTGCGGAATTGCGCCCCGAGGACAAACTCGCCACCTTGCAACGACTGCAAAGCGAAGGTCGACGGGTGCTCATGATCGGCGATGGCATGAACGACGGACCAGTACTCGCCGCCGCCGACGTATCGATGGCGATGGGTCGCGGCTCAAGCATCGCCCATGCTGCGGGAGACCTACTCTTGCTGCGCGAGTCGCTCGCTTCGTTGCCGCGCGCGCGCGATGTCGCCGTTCGCACACTCGTCATCGTGCGACAAAACCTGCGTTGGGCCGTGATCTACAACATGACCGCGTTACCACTCGCTGCCATTGGTCTCATGCCGCCGTGGGTAGCGGCTCTCGGAATGTCCTTATCGTCACTATTGGTGGTCTTCAATGCGCGCCGCATCCTGCGTGTATCACAACCCACCAGCGGAGCTGCCTGATGTTGCAGAGCATTTATCTTTTGATACCGCTATCCATTCTGTTGCTGGCGGCAGCCATCTGGGCGTTTTTTTGGGCCGTCAATCGCGGTCAGTTCGACGACATGGACGAATCGGCTCGGGCCGCACTAGAGGAAGACCCCCTACCACCGAACGAAGATCTCAGCGAGAACGCCAAGTCACCCCAAGGGTGACGCTCGTAAAATCCGCGAACGCATAGACCTCGTCATTATCGGCTCCACCATCGAGGTAGCGCGCACCGGCGTGCACACTCCAGCCCGACGAAAAGTCCCGCGCCACGCCCACGCCGGCATCGACCGCATAGCCTGGGCCACCCGCCAGAGCATCGACATCCGCTTCGAGGCGCCACTGCGCCGACAAAGGTCGCTCCAAGGCGAGATGCAGCAAGGGTACGAAACCAGTGTCGTCTTTGCTCGCCTCGAGGCTACCGGACTTCAAGCGAATGCTGGCATCACGAATTTTCGCCGTCGCACCAACCTTGACGACGAGATGCTCTCGATCGATCCATCGGTAGCGCCACGTCGCCCGCCAAGAATTGAACTGGTAGCGCGCCGACACGGGACCGGTCGAGAATCGCTGCCCCTGAAAATCGATCGGGTCGGAACTGACACTGCTTCCAGAGAGTGACAACGGAGCAGCTAGCAAGCGCCACTCCTGTTTGTCGCCGCTACGCCAACTGACTTGGACACGCGGCGCATCGACGGGACCTGAACCCGTGAGTGCATCGAGGGAAAAACGCGAACCGCTCGCATCGTTTGGAACCTGAACGAGATTGCGACCCTGCGACGCACGCACCCACTCAATATCCACCTGCGGCTGCGAAGGCAGCGCAACGGGAAGCCATGTAGCACACACGGCGCTGACTGCCACGACTGGAAAGACCCACTTCGTCATACGGCACTCACCCTGTGCTTTGTAGTCCAAGGGCAATACCACTCACGCTCGCGAGCAGCGCCTCGAACAAATCCTGATCCTCACGGCCACTCTGGCGCCACCGACGCAACAAATCAACCTGCATCAGATTCATCGGATCGACATACGGATTGCGCAACTGCAATCCGCGCTGCGCGGTCCGGTCTGCATCGAGCAAATCCTGCTGATCTTTGATTGCCAGAATAGCCCCGACCGCTAACCGCCGCTCGTCGAGAACCTGTTCGAAAAAATTCGGTGATGCGGCATGCAAGCCCAGATAGTGACGAGAAATGTCGAGATCGCTACGCGCTAGCATGACTTCGATGTCATCGAGTAAGCGCCGCAAAAAAGGCCAAGCACGATAACTCGTTCGAACTTCCGCCAAACCGAAGTCATCGATGATCGTCTTCAACCCAAGACCAGCCCCGAGCCAGCCCGGCAGCATCATCCGATTCTGCGTCCAAGCGAACACCCACGGCACAGCGCGCAAACCGGCAAGCCCAGCAAATCCCTCACGAATGATCGGACGCGCGCCGATCTGCATGCGCTCGATCACATCGATCGGAGTGACATCGCGAAACCAGGCGTCCATCGCCGGCGTGTCGGCGAAGAAGCTCTTGTAGAGTCGCCCACTCACCTCTGCGAGCCTCGTGGCGATCGCAAGGCCGCGTCGTTCGACTGATTGTACCTCCACCTCGAGCGACGTGGCCGATGCCATCGCCAACGCACCGAATGCACGTTCTAGCGTTCGCAACGCAATTGGACTGAGCCCATAGTTTTGCGTGATGCCCTCACCTTGCTCGGTGAGCCGTAGACCGCCTTTGATCGTTCGAGGCGGCATAGAAGTCACCATCGTGTCTATACGACCACCGCCGCGGGCGATGCTTCCGCCCCGGGCATGCACGAGTATTGATCGCTCACCCGCTCGGGTCAGTACGGCTTCGATCGCATCCTGCGCTCGATAGGCAGCGACACGCGACGCGCAAACACCGGCCTGCTTACCACTTTCGGAATAGCCCACGAACACCATCTGTCGACGATGCCGACCATCGAGGTGTTTGCGATACACACGGTCAGCAAGCGCCGCCTCGAGCGCGGCGCCCGCACCCTCTAGTGCTTCCATCGAATCGAACATCGGCGCGATGTCGATAGCAAGGGCATTGGATCTCTTGTCGAAGGCTTCTGCCCACTGTGCGAGTAACAAAGGAGCGACGATGTCATCTGGTCCTTGCACACCGTTGACGATGTAGGCGCCGATCGCGTCCGGCCCGAAGCGACGTCGACATTGCAGCATCGCCTCAAAAACCGCTAGCGTTCGCTTACCAACCGGATCCATCTCGCAACGCGGGCTTGCATCACACGAGACCATCTCGACGAGACGAGAATGCCGAGTACGCGAGTCGAGTGCGACCCACTCCGAATCATCGAGTGCCTGCGCGATCACACGATGATGCACCCGCGTGTGCTGCCGAATGTCGAGTGTCGCCAAGTGAAATCCGAAAGTGGCGATGCGACGCTGTAAGCGATGCACCGCAAAGAGACCCGCATGCCGGCCGCGATTATTTACAAGGCTGTCGGCTATCAATTCCACATCACGTTGGAACTGCTGCACCGACTCATACGCACCCGATACACCGTCATAGGTGGCTCGCAACCGCTCAGCCACCTGCGCACAAAAAACGCGGTATGGCATACGGTCGTGCCGCGCCGGCGCGCTCGATCGCGCCGAGGGAATCAACGTGATGTATTCATCGATACGCTTCTGCAACGCGGCCGAGATGCTGACACGTCCGCCACTCTGTGACAGCAACTGTCCGAGCGACTGCATCTCGAGAAAGTACGCATTGACGATCGCCTTCTGCTGCCGAGCGAGCGTCTCGCGCAAGGTTTTGGCGTGTACATCGGGGTTGCCGTCCATGTCGCCACCAACCCAACTGCCGAAGCGCAGCATCGTCGGTAACATGACCGCCTCGGTCTCCACCCCGAAACTACGAGTCAAAGCCTCGGCGATCTCCTCGTAAAATCCGGGCACCACGCGATAGAGAATTTCGGCCAAAAAGAACAGCACGTGCTCACGCTCATCCGCGACGGTGAGTCGCTGCCGAGGGTGATCTTCGGTCTGCCAGGCCGTCGTGATCTCGGTACGAATTCGACCCAACGACGCGCGCTGCTCGTTCGGTGCGAGCGTCGGATTCAAACGGTCATAGAGCAACGTCGCGAGACGTTGCTGCTTGCGCAGGATGGTTCGTCGAGTCGACTCGGTCGGATGCGACATGAAGATCGGTTGGATCTGCATACCATCGAGCAACTCGATCACTTGCTCGCGCGACAAGCCACGATCCTTGAGCTTGGCGATGGCGTCACCGATACCGCCCGGCTGCGGGCGCTCGGCATCATCCTGGAAGTACGCCCGCCGCCTGCGGATACGATGTACCTGTTCAGCGAGGTTGACCGACTGGAACCAACTGGAGAATGCGCGCTCGAGATCGCGAGCCAGTGCCGGGGCCCGATCGGTGACCCGTGACTCCAGTTCAGACGCCGCCGCTGCATCACCGTTACGTCGCGCGATGGCCAAGGTTCGATCACGCTCGACGAGTTCGAACAACTCGATACCGCCCTGCTCGCGCAACACGTCGCCGACCAGCGAACCCAACATGTGGACATCGTCGCGCAGAGCGGCGTGCTTGGGCGGGAACTCGATTTCCGTACGTTTCACCGGTGTGATTGTACTCCTCGGCTGCGCTTGGAGCGCCGGGCGGCGAACACACCACATCGAGCATGCAATAAAAAAGGCCGGGCAGCTTGCGCCGCCCGGCCCTGAATCAACTCAAACGCGAACGATCAGCGGAACGAGTAGCTGAAGTCCACGCCCCAGGACGAACCCGGTGCATCGTGAATGAACGAACCACCGAACTCCGGCGCCGGAATGACTTCGGCGAGATAGCTCTCGTCGGTGATGTTGCGACCCCAAGCGGTCACACCCCAAGTACCGTTCGAAACGCCCACGCGGGCATCGACGGTGCTGAAGGCATCACGCTTCTGCTTCGCGAACTCACCCTGTCCGAACCCGAAGTAGGTGAACAGGTTCGGTACGAGGTTGCCCTGCACCGTGCTGAACCAGGTCTCACCGATGAACGTGCCGTTGACGCGTGCGTTCATCGTCCAATCAGAACCGCCAAGCGGAATCTTCAGGTCGATACCCGCATTACCGGTGTACTCCGGTGCGTACGGAATCTTGTTGCCCGCAGTGTACGGACGACCGTCGTAGCGCTTGATCTCGCTATCGGCGGTGCCATAACCCGCGAACACCGTGATGACGTCCGTCAGGCGCCAGCGAGCGTCGAGCTCGATGCCCTTGACCTCGGCTTCTTCGGCATTGGTCACGACACGCAACAGACCGAAGGGACCGGCGAAGAAGTTGAAGAACTGCAGATCGTCGATCTTGGTCTGATAGACCGCGCCGTTGACCGCGAGCGAACCGTCGAGCAGCGTCGACTTGAAGCCCGCTTCGAAGGCCTTCGAGACTTCCTTCTCGTAGTCGTCACGCACGTTGCTGAGCGAACGATCCGATCCGTTGGCGTTGCACGCCGGAACGGTTAGGAAGGTGCTGATGCCGATCTTGTCCCACTGCGTCGGACCCGTGCAGAGTCCACCGAAGTTCTGCTCGATCGTGGCACGGCTACCCGAGGAGTTGAAACCACCCGAGCGGAAACCGACACCGTAGCTCGCAAAGAGCGCCACGCCGTCCGTCGCCTTCCAGTTGACCGACAGCTTCGGCTGCAACTGCGAAAAGGTCTTCGAACGACCCGGGATGCTCGCGAGTGCCGGGTTGGCATCGTAGGCCGGGTTGATGAACTTGCCCGAACCACCGAAGCCCGGCGTTTGCGGACCGATCTTCGGCACGTTGTTCGACACTTCACGCTTCTCTTGGTCGTAGCGCAAGGCCAAGGCGACTTCGAGACCGTCTTGGATGTCGTAGGCCAACTGACCAAAGCCCGCGAGCACGGTGCTGTCGAAATCGTCGTCGTACAGCAGATCGGTCGGGTTCGCACCGCCCGTGCGGATGAGGCCCTGCTTAACGAAGCCCGTGCCGTTGTCCGAACCTTGTGACACGATGACCTTGCGCTCGATCTCGGCAAAGTAGGCACCGGCGACCCAGCGGAAGGCCTGATCACCCGGCGAAGTCAGACGGACTTCATAGCTGGTGTCCATCTGGTCGCGCTGCTGGTACTGGTAACCGTCACAGGTGGTCGGACCGTAAGGCGGCAACAATCCCGGATAGAAGAACGGCGCCGGCAGCGGCGTGTCCTTCGTGCGGGCTGCGAGCGAGCTGGTGCACGACGCGGTGGCCGAGTACAAGCTGAAGGCCGCGCTCGTGCCATCGGTGAGGAAGTAGTTGGTCTGGTCGTTGAACGCGGCAACCGCCGTCAGGGTACCGACCGCGACCGGGTACTCCGCCTTGACCGACAGGTTGATGTTCTCCTGCTCGTTCTCGGGGATGATGTTATTGAGGTAGATAAAATTGTGCTTGTTGGCGTCTTCGTAGAACAACGCACCGAATCCACCGGCCGCTGCCTCTTGCAACGCGAACGAGGCATTGAAGTTGATCGCGCCTGCATCGAGCTTCGAGAACTTCGCTTTGGCGTCGATCGTGCCGCCACCCTCGAGATCGGTGATCAGGCGAGCCGACAAGCCGGACTCTTCAAAGAAATCGACGCAATCGTCGCACTTGTTGACGACATTTTCCCACTGACCATCGGTCTTGCGGGTGTAGGCCGACACCGAAGCGCGGGTGTTCTCACCAATCGGACCGCCCATGTAGGCATTCAGCTTGTAGCTGTTGTACTGACCGTAGCCACCGCCGAGGTCGAACTCGAACGAGTCGGACGGCTTGCGCGTGGTGATGATCATCGCGCCGGCCACAGCGTTGCGACCGTAGAGCGCGCCTTGCGGTCCCTTCAACACTTCGATCTGCGAAACGTTGTTGAGTTCTTGGTTCAGCGCGTTCGGGTTGGTCTGCAACACGCCATCGATGACGAGCGCAAAGTTAGTCTCAGCGTCGCGACCCGTGTTGATGCCGCGGATCGTGACCTGAAGGTCACCGGCTTCCGCCGTTTGCACCTGCGCGACGCCCGGCGTCAACGCGATGAAGTCCTGCGGACGCTCGATGCCAGCCGCCTGGATTTCCGTGGCGGTGAAGGCCTGCACCGTCGCCGGCACGTCTTCGAGGCGCTCGGCGCGCTGACGGGCGGTGACGACGATTTCTTCGAGCTGCGCTTCTTGCGCACCTGATTGCGCTGCGGCGATGGCAGCCACCACGCTCGCGCCGATCAGGGAAAGTTTCCGATGACGATTAAACATTCAGTCCCTCCAGGTTTATCCCTAAATTAGGAGTGGGGAAAAAGCCGCACGAGTCTAAAGCTCGCCCCCTGCGAGTCGCAACGAATATTCGTTGTCTTGCACCAAAGTCTGTTGCGGTGTAGCAACAACGTTATGCAGCGAAGGGACCGCGAAACGGCCAGTCGACCGCCTGACTGCAGCCGCCGTGCCGCGGTTTAGGCAATATCTCAAACCGAAACCCGCGCATCGTCTTATTGGAGATTTCCCGAAGTGACCACCTCCCCGCCCGTACCTGCCGTCGATATCGTCAGCGGAATCTGGACCGAAGAAGCCTTGTCGTTCCGACCGGGTTGGCAGGACCAATTCTTCGCCGGGAAAATGAAATCTAAAACCGATATGCAGGGCGTCACGCTCGAACAGCAACTCGCGCAAATGGCCGAAGCGGGCATCGAGAAGGCGTTCCTGTTCGCTCCCAAAGTGGGTCGAAAGGGGTTGCCGGGTTCTTTCCACCTCCCCTATGAGGTGATCGCGCGCGCCGTCGAGAAATACCCGGGTCGCTTCTATGCCATGGCGGGCATCGATCCTTATGAGGGCATGAACGGTGTACGCGCGCTCGAGGATGCCGTGAAAAACATGGGCTTCATCGGTGCGCACGTCTATCCGCACTGGTTCGATCTGCCGCCCGATCATGCAAAGTACTACCCGTTCTACGCCAAGTGCGTCGAACTCGGCGTACCCATTCAGATGCAGGTCGGCCAGTCGATGGTGTACACGAAAGAAGCACCCATGCGCAGCGTCGGTCGCCCCATCCTGCTCGACGGCATCGCCTGCGACTTCCCAGAACTGAAGCTGATTGGCATCCACGTCGGCATTCCTTGGACTGACGAAATGATCGCCATGGCCTGGAAGCACGAGAACGTGTTCATTGGTTCGGATGCTCACAGCCCGAAGTACTGGCCCGAGGCTTTCGTGAAGTACATCAACTCCTACGGGCAGGACAAAGTTCTGTTCGGCACGGATTTCCCGGTGCTCGGCTTCAAGCGCACCATGGACGAGGTACTCGCGCTCAACCTGCGCCCGGATCCGCTGCGGAAATTTTTGCGCGACAACGCGCTGCGCGTTTACGGAATCAAAGCGTAAGCGACCGCGTCAATCTCCGCCGGTACCCACGGACTTCGCGGCCTGCTCGGCCGTGAGGGCTGCACCGCTTTGCGTGAGGACCGCGATGTCGTCATCGCTCAAACCCGCCTGACGCAATAGCTCTTCGGTGTGCTCGCCCAACCGCGGCGCATGACGATCGATCGATGCGGGCGTTGCACTGAAGTTGACCGGAAAACTTGGCATGCGCAGACGCCCCTCGGTCGGGTGATCGACGAACTGCCAAAAACCCGTCGCCTGCAAATGCGGATCGGTCGCCAGATCCTCAAGGGTATTCACGACGATATGGGGAATGCCGGAGTTCTCGA
>Ga0315907_10005876_pt1 | contig 13178 bp, 13 predicted proteins | sample LakEriMetagenome_3_FD_203525 | JGI IMG/M metagenome (GOLD analysis project Ga0315907, IMG submission 203525) | Freshwater fungal communities from buoy surface, Lake Erie, Ohio, United States - Buoy 12 MA123 | ecosystem: Environmental > Aquatic > Freshwater > Lake > Lake biofilm | place: USA...
TGATTTGACTATCTCTACGGCTCTCAGCATTGTCGAGGCCGCTGTAACGAAATAGGAACCAATCAGGCGCGTTTTAGGTCGGTGACCACACCACCGGCAACACGTACGATGTCCGCAGGCGCTGCACCGAAGTTGTCGTTCCATGTTCCTGCTGCAGCCCACACTTCGTCAAACTGCAACAAGTCCGAATCAACGAATACGCGCAGTTGAGTGCTGTGACCGAAGGGAGGCACGCCACCGATGGTGCAGCGGTCGGAGTCTAAACAGCCGACCGACAAGTCTGCTATCGGCCGCAAACTGCTGCGATGGAATCGAATACATGATGCCACTGAACGAACATGAGCAATGAAAGCCCGAACAGATACGCCACACTCATCCCGTTCATACGATCATGCGACAATGTGTTTGGAACGGTCAGACTCTCGATGCGATCGAGAACTCCGTATGAAGCGATTCCCAGTGCAAAATGAGTATCCGAATGGCCGAGAGCCACTTTCGCAATCGTGCGTGCAACGTGACGACTGTCGCCACATTTGTGAACAGCCGCCTGGTCAGCGATTTGTTCCAGAGAGAACCGCAGTCTCTTCGCAGACAACGTGAGTAATGGGTTGAAGATTGCACAAATGCGTCCGACAAGAAGTAACCGATCGTGCCTGTTCGTAACATGTGCCATTTCATGGGCCACGACCACATTCAACTCGTCTTGAGTAAGTCCGCGAACGAGGCCCGCTGACACGATGACTTTCACCTTCGGACCGGGAAGCGCATAGGCATAGACGTCATTGTCAGGAACAATCATGATGCCCTCGCCAAGTTGATTCCGGAGTCGCCTTTCGCGAATCAACATGCGGCCAACTCGGACCGTTGACACCGCGAGAAAGACCAGGGCTCCAAGCCCTAGGAAGCTCCGGTCCATGATGTGCATTTGGCCGCCAAACAACAGACGATGCAACGCTGCACCCAGGTCAGGCACGCCAAGTATCCAAGTCACCGAGAGGTGAATGAGGATGGGAATCGAGGTGCACACCCCGAGCACCAAAATCACTATGGACATGCGGGCCGACGAAAGCGGCTGCGTTCGCCGCATGAACAAAGAGGCCACCTCGGCACAAGCGACGAAGGCCACAAGCGGAAGCAGAAGTCTGATCATCAGCCGTTTCCTTCGGACAACATCGCTCTCAGGGCTTCGCGATCCTTCTTTGAGAGCTTGCTCACAAACCCTGCCAGTAATGTCTGATGATCGGGCGTCTCCTTAAGGAGTTTGAGCATCCGTCCGGCGTTCCAGTCTTCTTGCGTTGTCGTTGCCTTGTATGTAAAGAATCGACCGATTGGTTGACGCACCACGAGTCCCTTTGCCGTGAGACGTGTCAGAATGGTTGCGACGCTCGTGTAAGCAAGGTGTTCGGTGAGTCGCTCTTGAACTTCCGCTGGCTGCAGGGCATCGTCGGCCGTCCACAAGATTCGGAGCACTTCCAACTCGAGTTCGCCATCGCCCTTCTTGCGCATGCGACAAGTTTATCTGCTGATATCCTGTTACTTCTACACCCTGTAGTAGACGAACTATGACTAAATCATTACGCCTCCGCATCTCAGTCCGGCGCATGACGTCAATGATCTTCTTGGCGATCGTGGGAGTCGGGTTCGTCGGAGGCGGAGTTGCCCTTGCACACAACTCCGCGACAGGTAGCTCACCATCGAATGGCGAGGTCTTGACGACTTCACCGCCACAGTGGACGATGACATTCGCAAAGGCAGTTCCCCTTACTTCTGCGTCTGGCCAGTTGGTGGGAGATGACGGCGTCCGACGGACCCTGCCCAACCCTCGACACGGAACGACCGACAACGTCATCATCTTCGATCTACCTGCCGATATCAGCGGTCGTGTCACCGCACGGTGGCGACTGGTCGGCACGGATGGCCACGTCATCAGTGGTCGTGTCTCATTCTCCGTGCAAGCGACGACTGCATCGTCGTCGACGAGTTTGGCTGTTCCAGTTAATCCAGCCGAAACGAGTTCATCGGTGCCTCTGCCAGGCACAACAGTCGGCTCCGCCAATATTTCTCCAGCTACGAGCACTCCCGTCGTGGCCGACCAGCCCGAAGAAGAAAATAGACCAGTCCCTGAACTTGTACGAACGCTCGTCAGATTCTCAACCTTTGCCGTCTTGACATTGTTCGGCGGCATCTTCTTTGCAGAGTGGTACATCGCGCAAGGAACACTCTTCACCAATCGCGGACGCAGGCTGGCGAATGGCACAGCGCTCGGACTGTTCATATTTCCGGTCGCCTCATTGATGATTCTGATCGACGACCTTCGCGGGTCGTTTGGAACACTCTTTGACGGACTCTCCGCAGCAGCATCGTTGACCATTGGACCGATGATCATGGCTCGTATTGCCTTTGGTGCACTTCTTGCGAGGTTGACACGTTCGCTCCTCGTGCGCGGCGGTGCGCGCCAACAAGATCTGCTGTACATCCTTCTCGTGCTAATCCCGTATTGCGTCACTCTGTCGTACGGCGGGCACTCGCGGTCCCAGAGACTCCCCCAGATTGGCGTTCCTGCAGACGTGATACACGTGCTCGCAATCTCAGCTTGGCTTGGTGGACTTGCAATCGTGCTTGTTGTCGTGATTCCGGCTGTGAAACCGGACGAGGCGCTCCCCGCGTTCCTCAGATTCGGGTATGCGGCCGAACGTGCCGTGCCGATCATCATCGTCACAGGTCTGGTTCAGTCGTTCAGGCTCCACCAAAGCGTGGGTTCGCTCCTCACCTCTAATCATGGACTTCTGCTGTTGACCAAGATAGGCGTCGTGCTTGCAATGTTGTCGCTGGGAAACAGAAACCGAAAGGTTCTCATTAACCGCCGAAATCTCACGGGGCCAAGAGCCGAAATCTCGAGAACGATTCTTATGCAGCGGTCGGTCTATGAGTTTCTCCTTGGTGCAATAGCGGTCGGGATTACGTCGGTTCTCGTATCTGTCACACCTACTTGACGGATACTCGTTCGACTACTACACTGTGTCGTAGTCAAGGAAACGGAGACCCAAATGCAAAAGAAGTTCGTAATCACAGGTATCGCAGCGCTGTCGGTAGTAACACTGCTTTCAGCTTGCAGCTCCTCAACCCCCGCAACGTCAGAACCGGCCTCGGTTGATTCCACGGCAAACACCGCTGGTTTCAATGACGACGACGTGATGTTTGCACAGATGATGATTCCTCATCATGAACAGGCAATCGAGATGGCCGACATTGCTCTCGATCCGTCCGTAGGTGCCAGCAAGGCAATCACTGACCTCGCGACACAGATCAAGGCAGCCCAAGATCCGGAGATTTCTCAGATGAAGGGACTGTTGTCTACGTGGGGCAAGCCGCTTGCGTCCGACAGCGGAATGGACCATGGGTCGATGATGAGCGGGATGATGACTACTGATGAAATGGATGCGCTGGGCAAGTTGACTGGTGCAGAGTTCGACAAGGCTTGGGCGAAGGGCATGATTGCGCACCATCAGGGTGCAATCGACATGGCCAATGATGTTCTTGCAAACGGAGCAAACACCGAGATCAACACACTGGCAAAGGCAATCATCTCCGGCCAAACTGCCGAGATCGAGGTGCTCAGAGGCCTCGCAAGTTAGTTCCCCCCTGCAAAAGGCGCGTCACACCCAGGTGTCGGCGCGCCTTTTGTCGTTGTGGGCAGACCTGGGTCTGACATCACATGGCGCGGCACTTCCCCGCATCAACTGCACCAGTGAAGAAAAGCTTGTCGTCGTTTAACAAGCGAGCCAATGCGCTAACGACGAAGATCAACGACCACCCCGGCCGTCGCAGTCGCGAGTTCTCTTGGCGAAACCGAAAAAACGTCGTTCCAGGTGCCAGCGGCCGCCCATACCTCGTCGTATTGCATCAAATCCGGGTCAATGAAGATTCTCATTTGAGTTGCCAAACCCAACGGAGGCACGCCACCAATGGGAAAACCAGTTGCCGCTCGAACGGCATCGGCATCAACTCGTGAACACTTTGCACCGCCAGCTGCGGCTGCAAGTTTCTTTTCGTCCAACTGATTAGAACCGCTCACCAACGCCATCACTATTTCGTCATCAACACCAAAAACAAGGCTCTTCACAATCTGGCCAACTGTCACACCAATGGCATTCGCGGCATCTTGAGCGGTTTTTGTTCCCTCAGGAAACTTTCGTACTTCTATTTCTAAACCCGAATCACGCGCGGCCTGAACAACGCGGGCGACATTGGGATGAACTGTGTCTTCTGACATGCGATGAAACACTACGCAATCTGCCTATAATTCTTCTCAACGAGAGGGAGTATCCCTTCACCACAGTGTCGTCATCACGGTAGAAATACTCGGCACTTGGGGCGAAAGCCCGGGAGAGACTTTCGGCAAGTCACATAACCGTTGCCGAAAGAAAAAATGTCCCCCACCGCTACCCCCACTGCCTATTCCCGTACACCTCATGCCCAGTCATCAGAGGCAGTACTCAGTGAGTTGGGCTCAACTCCCAATGGACTCTCTTCCTTAGATGCCACACAACGTTTGGAGTCCTTTGGCCCGAACAGGCTCGCTGAAACGCCTCCCATTCCGGCATGGAAACGATTCGCTGCGCAGTTTTCCAATCTTCTCACCATCATCTTGATCGTCGCTGCGGTCACCAGTTTGGTGGTAGCACGTGAGATCAAAACACCAGCAGTGGTCTTCGTTGTGGTGTTCATGAACGCCATCATTGGTTTCGTTCAGGAAAACAAAGCAGAAGCATCTCTCGCTGCGTTGCGACGAATGCTTGCATCGTCTGCACGCGTGAAGCGTGACGGCGCTTGGGTAAACGTAGATACTGCAGACATCATTCCTGGCGATGTCGTCCTTGTTGAAGCCGGAGATCGAATTCCTGCTGATGGTCGCCTCTTGACGGCGACCAACTTGGAGATTGAAGAGGCTGCACTCACCGGTGAAAGTCTCGCTGTTGCAAAGACACTCGATGTGGCGGCAGAAGATGCTGCATTAGGTGACCGTAAGTGCATGGCATTTATGAACACCACGGTTACTCGCGGGCGTGGCGAATACGTGGTCACTGCAACCGGAATGAATACAGAGATGGGCAAGATTGCGGGCCTTCTTGCATCGACTGAATCAGACAAATCGCCACTTCAGAAGCAACTCGACACTCTTGCCCACAGCTTGGCAAAGCTTGCCGGAGTCATCGTCGCACTGGTTTTCATCATTGGTCTTATCTCTGGTGATTCGCTCAACGACTTGTTCCTCACAGCGGTTGCACTTGCAGTTGCCGCCATTCCCGAAGGTCTTCCCGCCGTTACCGCGGTCACGCTTGCAATTGGCGTTACTCGCATGGCCAAATACAACGCAATTGTGAAGCGTCTTGCCAGTGTGGAAACGCTTGGATGCACAAGTGTGATTTGTTCCGACAAGACAGGAACACTCACCCTCAACCAAATGACTGCGCGTGAGTTGGTGTACATGGAGACATCACACTCGGTCTCGGGCGAGGGTTACTCCCCCGACGGTCGCATCATTCCCGAGAAAGGCGATGATCCCCTCGTTCTCATTTCCGCGTTGCTGCCGATGGCTCTTTGTAATGACGCCGTTGTCAATAACAACAATGGCGAATGGGAACTCGTGGGTGATCCCACCGAAGGTGCGCTCACCGTTCTTGCAATGAAAGGCGGCATTGACCCCGCCGACTTGCGCGCATCTCGCCCGCGTGTCGCCGAGATTCCCTTTGACAGTGCTCATAAGTACATGGCCACCTTCCACCAGATGGTGACAGACGAAGGTCGCGATGTAGTGCGGCTGTATGTGAAGGGTGCACCCGACGTTCTGTTGAATTATGCAGCGCGTGTCATTGACAAGACCGGCGCAGCTGCAGACATATCGGCCCACTACACGGGACTGCTCGCACACAACAGTCGCTTGGCATCTCAGGGTCTTCGCGTACTTGCAGTTGCTCAGCGCGATTTTGACCTTGAGTCGTGGCAAGAGTTGTCCGACGAAGATCCCATGTCCTTGGTGCAAGATCTCACATTCCTCGCACTCGTTGGCATTATCGACCCACCACGTCCCGAAGCTCGTGACGCCATAACAACTGCACACGCAGCAGGTATCTCCGTGAAGATGATCACCGGCGACCATGCTGTTACTGCCGCGGCCATTGCTTCGAATCTTGGTCTTCATGGAAATGTCGTCACGGGCGAAGACCTAGAGAAATTGTCCGAAGACGATCTCGACAACATGATCGATTCCACCACCGTGTTTGCACGCGTGTCACCGTCTCACAAAATTCGATTAGTCACTTCTCTTCAGCGCAAAGGCAACGTTGTCGCCATGACGGGTGACGGCGTGAATGACGCGCCTGCACTGAAGAAAGCAAACATTGGCGTAGCCATGGGCATCACCGGAACAGAAGTCACCAAAGAAGCCGCCACCATGGTTCTCACAGACGACAACTTCGCCACCATTGTTCGGGCCGTGGAACGCGGACGCACCATTTACGACAACATTGTGAAGTTCGTACGATTCCAGCTGAGCACAACGCTGGGCTTCGCAGCCGTGTTTCTTCTTGCATCACTTCTCGACATTGCAAGTCGTAAACCATTCACTGCAATTGCAATTCTGTGGGTCAACATCATCATGGACGGACCCCCAGCCATGGCTCTCGGAGTAGACCGAGCAGCTCCCGGTGTCATGGACCGCGCACCGCGTCCCGCAGATGAACCCATCCTCACGCGCCGTCGCTGGTCTGCCATCGGGTTAGCTGCAGTAGTCATGGCAGTTGGAACACTTGTGGTGTTTATGTGGGCGCCAGGCCCCGAAGCAGAAGCCGGCGTGGCAAGTGTTGCCAGAACAATGGGCTTCAACACGTTCGTTCTCTTCCAGTTCTTCAACATTCTGAACGTACGTAGCGAAAACACCTCTGTGTTCAGTCGTATGTTGTTCAGCAACAAGTCATTGTGGATCTCACTAGCGACCGTCTTGTTGTTGCAGATTGGTGTCACACACGTTTCCTTCATGCAGTCACTGTTCGAGACCACATCACTGTCCCTCAGCGAGTGGGCGGTCTGCATCGCGGTTGCATCATCCATTTTGTGGATTGAAGAAATTCGCAAATTCATTTCTCGCATCATCAACAAATAAGAAAGGCCCATCATGAAATGTCCACAACAGACGTCACGTCGAGACGATGATGACAGTGATGAAATTGATCGCTTGAAGTATGCGAAGTACCCAAAGAAGAAGAAAATGTCCAGTTTGCTGGGCGACATCTTCGAGTTCTAACTACATTTTCTAACGAGGAGACATCAATGTTTAAGAACACTGCAAAGACCACCATCCTTCTCGCCGCACTCGGCGGACTGATTGTTGGAGTCGCATCACTGCTTGGTGGCGGAAGCTCAAGCGCCGTCATGCTCGGTCTTGTCATCGCACTGGTGATGGTGGGCGGCTCGTATTGGTTCAGCGACAAACTCGCACTGGCGTCAGCCAAAGCGCAAGTTATCTCCGAAGCAGATCACCCAGAGTTCTACGGAATGATTCGCGACCTTTCACAACGCGCCGGTCTCCCTATGCCGCGCGTGGCAGTCTCACCCAGCGAGCAACCCAATGCGTTCGCAACCGGGCGTGGCCCCAACAACGCAGTGGTGTGTGCAACACGTGGCCTGTTGCAATCCATGTCGCGCGACGAAATTGAGGGCGTCATGGCGCACGAGCTCATGCATGTTCGTAACCGCGACATCCTCATCGGCTCGGTTGCAGCGGCTGTTGCAACAGCAATCTCCTCCATTGCACAAATGGCCATGTTCGCCACCATGTTTGCTGGTGGCCGCGACGACGAGAACCGTCCAAACCCATTTGCAGTGTTGCTGGTCTCCATGCTGGCGCCATTGGCTGCAAGCCTCATTCAAATGGCCATTAGCCGTAGCCGTGAGTTCGAAGCAGATCGTGGTGCGGCAGAGCTGTTGGGCAATGGCGAGTCACTCGCATGTGCGCTTGAAAAAATTGAAGTTCTGGCAACTCGCATGCCCATGCAAGTGTCACCCGCACAAGCTCAGGCCTACATTCACAATCCGCTTGCAGAAATGCATGCACGTCGCGGAAGCGGAGTCAATGTGTCGCGTTTGTTCTCCACGCACCCCGCAACCGAAGAACGTATTCGTCGTTTGCGTGAAATGACTTTTTAGTCTTCGGCTTCGGCCGGACCACTCAATGTAAACAGCGCTGCACCCACCAGCGAGATAATTCCTGCAACAAGATATGGCGTGTCGTAGTTTCCTGCTGCGTCACGGATGGAGCCAATCAGAATTGGACCAATTGCAGTTCCCGTCAGAGACACCAATCCGGATCGAGCGGATATACGTGCGTAATCCTTCACACCAAATCGTTGTGCAATCAGAAGTGACTGCATCATCAACACGTTGCCCACCATGGCACCAAACAGGCCGATGGCAAGGAACAACGCAACCGTGTTGTGCATCTGACCGACCAAGATGATGGCGCTCCCCTGAACCACAGCAATGAACACCATGAACTTGGCTAGTGGGAATTTAGGAATGATTCGCCCACCAACAAGTCGGAACACAACACTTGCCCCGGACAACACCGAGGTCGCGAGCGCTGCCGTTTCTTTTGTGGTGCGTTCTTCCACCAACTTCACTATCTGTTGAATGGCGCCCACTTGGCTACCCATCACCAGAACGTAACCAATGGTGACCACCCAAAAGAATCGCGTACGAACAGCAATATTCATCGGCGTGCCAGGCATTTCCAGAACATGGTTCTCTGGCTTTGGTTGACCGTCTGGCATCCAGTTCAGCGCACCAGGGTCAGCACGAATGAGCAGGAACGTGGGGATACTCATTCCCAGCAACCACAGCAACGCAAGTATTGGCGCCGCACCGCTGATTGTGCGCGAGTCAATAATTGATTTGATGATGGGAGAGAGAACTATTCCGCCCACCGACAAACCGGAACTGGCCGCAGCAATTGCCGATGCCCGTTTTGTATGAAACCAACGAGTGACAACTGTGGTTGCAAGTGTGAGCCCACTAGACGACCATGCAATGGCGAACACGCCATACACAACAAAGAGATGCCACTTCTCTTGAACATGACCCAACCCAAGAAGTGAGACCGCGCCCAATAGTGCTCCGCCATATGCAATGTGGCGAACGTCGTATTTGGCGATCAATCGCGCAACAACAACGTTCCAAATGCCGCCTATGAGGAAAAAGAATGTGGTGGCCACTGACAACGAAGAGACGTTCCACTCTGGGTGTTCGTTGCTAAATGCATTCAGATACACCGACATGCCGTAGAAGCCGAGAGCAGATCCAAAGAACAACAACGCGAAACAACCGCCGACAACCCACCAACCAGGGAACTTGTCTCGGGGCGCCAAATACACCCGTGTGTCGTGTTGTTGCATGGTGACCCCCTGCGGGTCACCCTAGACCAGCCACCTACGTGGCCATATAAACGAACGAACTAAACGAACGCTGCGTAGCCGTCGCGCTCAAGCTCGTCGGCCAACTCAGGGCCTGCGGTTTTCACAATGCGTCCCGCCGCAAGAATGTGCACCACATCGGGCTTCAGTTCTTCTAACAATCGCACGTAGTGGGTAATGGCAAGAACTCCGAGATTGTTTTCATGAGTTGCTGCTTCAACGCGACGTGCGCAATCACGCAGCGCATCAATGTCCAAACCAGAGTCCAACTCGTCGAGAATGGCAATCTTTGGCTCTAACACACCAAGTTGCAAAGTTTCATTGCGCTTCTTTTCGCCACCAGACAAGTCCACGTTCAATGCACGCGATACAAGTTCGGCATCAAAATTGATGCGTCCGGCTTCGCTGGAAATGCGGGCCGAGAGATCTGCACTACTGCGACCGCGGGCACTCAGCGCTTCGGTAAGCATTTCGTCAACGTGAACACCAGGAACTTCCGTTGGATACTGCATGACAAGATGCAAACCAGCGGTTGCGCGCTTCCATGTGGGCAACGCCAACATGTCGACTCCGTCGAGTGTGACAGAACCAGCGGTCACTGTGTATCCCGGCTTGCCCATAATGACTGCAGACAGTGTTGATTTGCCTGCGCCGTTCGGGCCCATGATTGCGTGTACCTCGCCGGAATTCACTGCGAGGTTGATGCCGCGCAAGATTTCCTTGCCACCGACTTCTGCACACAGACCTTCAATTATCAATGTGCTCATTAGTTGCCCTCCTGGCTCGATACAACAACATCACCATTTACGACTTCTGCGCGGAACACCTGTACAGGTTGTGTCGCGGGCAACGTGTCGGGAACGCCGGTCTCCAAACTGAAGGCACTGCCGTGTTTGATGCACTCAATCTGCTTTGAATCGCACCACACCATGCCGTCAGACAACGACACATCGGCGTGGCTGCACTTGTCGGCGATAGCGAACACATCGTCATCAATGCGCACAACAGCGACGGCAACTCCGTTAACCATCACTCGATGTGCAGTGCCGCTTTCCATCTCTGCGAATTTGCCAATGTTTGTGCTCATCACAGAACTCCTTCAAGACGAAGCTTTTCGGCTACTTGTGCTTCTAAATCTGCAGTGTCCACACGACCAGGCAAACGATCGAGGACGTCTTTAAAGAACCCGAAAACCACCAAGCGTTCGGCTACCTCGGGTGGAATGCCGCGACTCTCCAAGTAAAACCGCTGGTCTTCGTCGATAGAGCCAACCGTGCTGGCGTGACTGCACTTCACTTCATTCGTTTCAATTTCCAAGTTGGGCACACTCTCGGCCCACGCACCTGCACCCAATGTGAGGTTGCGATTGGTCTGGAAGGCTTCAGACTTTGCAGCATTCTTCTCGATACGAATTAGCCCGGTGTACACGCTGCGTGCGGAACCACCAATTGCTCCCTTGAACAACAAATCGCTGTAGGTGCGTGGTGCTTCGTGGCGTTGCAATGTGCGGAAGTCGTGCATTTGGGTGCCGCTAGCGAAATACAGCGCCAACTGTTGTGCGTTTGCTCCGCTTTCTACAAGGCGTGCTTCAGCGCGAACGCGTGCGTAATCGCCACCTAGAGCAACTGTGTTCAAACGAGTGTTTGAATCGCGATATCCGGCTGTCTGCTGATGCGCAATCATCCATGTACGAAGACCCAATTGGTTAATACCTACATAGTTCACGGTGGCGCCAGCAGATGCTCGAACTTCAAGCACTGGACAAATGAGAGAACGAATGGAATCGCTGGAGATGAATCGTTCTACAACAGTGATTTCGCCGTCACCTTCGGTGTCAATCACCAAACGTGGGAACGCAACAATGCCATCGGTCTCCACATAATGCGTTACTTCAATGACTTCATCGGAGTACACACCCTTTGGCAAAACGAACGTTGTTTCTACTCCGCTCGCAAGGTTCATCTCGGCAAACACGTCGGCCGGGGTTTTCATGGCAATGCCGGCACGCGACTGTGCCGATGCAAATGCGTCGCCGCGCGACACAACGGTGCGAACAGTGCCTGGTGTGAACTGGGACATGTCCAGTTCACCAATACGGCTGTAGCGCCAAATCTCTTCTTCTGCGCTTGGCAGAGCAAGTGTTGAACTCATTGGGGGATCTTTTCTCTGTCTATTTCTTCTTGCGCCACCAGCGACGTTTCTTGTCGCGTTCAGCATTCACTTCTTCAATCATCTGCGCACCAATTGCATTGATGATGTTTTCGGCCGCATCTAACACCGCTGCTGCCGAACCATCGTCTAAGCCAGGAACCTCTGGCGGCGTTGGTGGTGCAATTGCAGAACCGTGAACCCACGCCACATCGGCTAAACGACGTTCGTATTTGTCGCAGCTATCGGGGCAACGCCACGGTGCATCGGGCGCAAGATCTAAGTTGCACTTGCGAACGGCATCACCGTTTGCGTACGTGCGACTTTCGTAGTGCTTGCATTCCGTGCGCATTGGCATGGCGACAACTTCGACGGCTTCATCAGCCGACGGAGCCCTCCATCTGCAATTCGATGAGGCGACTCCATTCCACTGCATATTCCATGGGCAATGTGCGGGTCACGGGTTCAATGAACCCGTTGACCACCATGCTCATTGCTTGTTCTTGAGAGAGTCCACGGCTCATGAGATAGAACAGCTGCTCGTCGGCAATCTTCGAAACAGTTGCTTCGTGACCGATCTCTGCATCTTTCTCGCCCACTTCCATGTATGGCAGTGTGCGGCTTTCGCTCTCACCGTCGAGAATGAGTGCGTCACACTGCACGTGGCTCTTGCATCCGTATGCGCCTTCGTCAACGCGAACCAAACCGCGATACGTGGTGATACCGCCGTCTTTACTAATGGACTTCGACACAATCTTTGATGTTGTTTCAGGAGCTGCGTGAACCATTTTTGCGCCGGCATCTTGATGCTGGCCCGCACCTGCATACGCAACCGACAACACTTCACCCGTTGCTTTTGGACCCACCAAGTAGACGCTTGGGTACTTCATGGTGAGCTTTGAACCGATGTTGCCATCGATCCATTCCATGTGGCCTTCTGCTTCAACGCGAGCGCGCTTGGTGACCAAGTTGTACACGTTGGGCGACCAGTTCTGAATAGTTGTGTAGGTCACATGCGCACGTGGCTTCACCACAATTTCTACAACAGCAGAGTGCAACGAGTCGCTGGTGTACACCGGTGCAGAACAACCTTCGATGTAGTGAACCTTTGAACCTTCGTCGGCGATGATAAGTGTTCGCTCGAACTGACCAGCGTTTTCCGAGTTAATGCGGAAGTAGGCCTGCAACGGCATGTCACATTCCACACCTGGTGGAATGTAAATAAATGAGCCACCCGACCACACTGCAGTGTTCAATGCAGAGAACTTGTTGTCTCCAGGAGGGATAACTGTTCCGAAGTACTTCTTCACCAAGTCGGGATACTCGCGCAACGCGGTGTCCATGTCGCAGAACAAAATTCCCTGCTGCTCCAAGTCTTCGCGGTTGCGGTGGAACACAACTTCAGATTCGTACTGCGCGGTGACGCCAGCCAAGTACTTGCGCTCTGCTTCAGGAATGCCCAACTTTTCGTAGGTGGCCTTCATCTGTTCTGGCAGGTCGTCCCATTCGTCCACCTGAGCTGTTGCTGGCTTCAAGTAATAGAAGATGTCTTGGAAATCGATG
>Ga0315907_10005877_pt1 | contig 13176 bp, 14 predicted proteins | sample LakEriMetagenome_3_FD_203525 | JGI IMG/M metagenome (GOLD analysis project Ga0315907, IMG submission 203525) | Freshwater fungal communities from buoy surface, Lake Erie, Ohio, United States - Buoy 12 MA123 | ecosystem: Environmental > Aquatic > Freshwater > Lake > Lake biofilm | place: USA...
AGGGGACAAATACTTGGTGGGCAAATTGGCGGTAAGTCCAGCGATGACTCACATATAGGTTTCATTTCGCCACCCACGCACCTACATACACACGCTGCGTAAGCACTTGCGCTAAAAAACAAAACTGGCACAAGTACGCAAAATAAACGGGATCTGATATCGGCTAATTTTTTCATTTTTTTCCGTTCCACCATATACAAAACAAAATTATCGCGATCGCCCATAAGGCTGTCTTAATCGATTTCAAAAATTCTGGGTCGATAACGTTGTTGATCTGAGGTTGATAGATTTGCGGTTGATATTCAGGTTCAAATTGGTGCTCGAGGTCAACACTATCATCGGAGTCCAACTGGTTTAAAGTATTTGGATCACCATTTTTTTGCAAAAATTCGTTGCTAACAATCGAAAAGTTTTCTATGGCCGCATGTGCCATGCGACCGTGAATTATCAGATCTCTTGCGTGATACCACTCCCTAAGAAAATCGTCTACTTCGTAGCTAAAGGAATCAATTGCGATGCTAAGTTCTAATTTAGAAACTCGGCCACTTTTAATTTCAAAAATCAAATGCTTGAAAACTTCTTTGCCGATTGAGACACTGATTGTTAGCTTATCTTCGTCGTCTTCAATCCAGGCAAATCCATTTTGCGCACCTTTTGCAAAGATACCTGCTGCTTCCTTTCGCGGCGGATCATCATTAATTGATAAATCTAAATACCCTCTTGCAATTGCGACAGAATAAATTTTCTCTTCTTTATCTACTTCAACTGTTCGATAAAGTGCGTCTCGTATCTTGCTGAGGTCAATTCGTGATGAAATTATTGTTCGAAGTTCAGTTTTGGGCTTAATTATTTCTTTTTCGTATTCTGGATCATCAGGTTCATTTGCCGGTTTTAACCCACTACTTAACATTGAGTTAGAAAAAAAGTCACATTCATTTACTGAATGGTGTTCTTTGATTACGAGGCTAGTTACAGTAACGTTAAGGGAGTTAATTGAGCGTCGCCATTCTAAGGGTCGAGACCTGTCGCTGGGCGGCTCAGCCTCCACAAATACTTTATCTGACATCTGTCTGAGTTTTTCGTCGGCGCGTATCATATGTTTTAGTATTCCTAACCCGCAGTTGTTTAGTTACAAAATTTAACAGGCTTAAAAAAATTGTTGTTGAATCCGTGGAACTCAAATTCTTGAGTCACCGCAGATTTTTTGTTTACCGCAATTGCGGTGACAGCTTCATTTAATTCTGTTTAGTTCAAAAGATTTAAGTCAATTGCAAATTGATTGGTATTGTCCAGAAGCTGCGTTGTATGTTGTTGTGCAACGAACTGGTTGAGGCATAGTAGGGAATGGGGCAGCGGGGGCATAAGTTCTTTGGCCTGCTTGTAATAGCTGCAATGAATTTCCAAGACCTTGAAGAGCAGCGGCCCTTGCTTGAACATATTCCCTAGTTGTGCAATGCGTGACGCCTCTTTTGTCTAATTCATTCTTGAGATCAGGGTGCATGAACATTGGATTAAGCGGTGCAGAATAATTGTCGCAAAGGATGGAACTCGAGGTTGTTTTGATTTGCTCTGGTGTTAACGCGCAACCAGACAAACAAGCAATAAGAGCGAGGATGTAAATTTTCATTGTGAGCTCTCTGTTGTAATAACTTAAACATATTGTTTCAAATACTATAAGTCAACGTTGCCTTAAATCAAAATGCTGGCATTTCTAGCGGGATCATTTGTTTTGACTGTTATGGGCCCGCCACTTGTAACCAGTGCTTTCAAATAGCTATTTTCAGGTCGTTTCACCCTTGACCAGCTGATTTCATTTCTGTTAAATTTCCCCGCAGGAGAGCCGCGTCTGCAGATCTCCCAAGTTGCCGCCTAACCAGCGGCTTTTTTTATGGCCGCCTTTTGGGCGGCTTTGTCGTTTCTGGAGCGACGATGGAAACCATCACGATTGAAATTAACGATGACGGCTCAGTTCGAGTGACAGAGGATGAGGGTGATCAAACCACCGAGCCGATGACTCAAGAGTTCGACTCGATTGGCGAAGCAGCCCAGGCATTGATGGAAATGCTGCAGCCAAGTGAAGAGCAAAGCGAAGCAGCTCCTGGACAGGAAGCTTCGCCAACGCGCATGTGGAATGAAGAGGCCGATCGCAGGTCAAAAGAGCAGAAAACCTACGCCTAGGGACAAAAAAGGGACAAATTTCAAGTTCTCTTAAGGAAACATGCGGGTTTCCAAGCTTTTTACGGCTCCTAGCCCAGGAGTTACATACTTTTTAACGGAGAAAACAGATGCAAAACTACAGCAAGCCAGCCGCTCGCAATGAGAAGGCCGCCGCAGGTGTTAAGCCAGGAATGGTTTCAGTGAAATTTCCTGATAACTGCGCCACACCACAAAAATCTGGTGCCACTAAACCCAAATCACCACCTGGTTTTGCCAGTGGGTTGATTCCAGGGAAAGTTTAAGACTCTTAATGGCCAAACATCACTCCGTGACCAGACTGCCGGATCTGGCTGGTGCTCCACCGCAACTTGCCACGGTGCAAGACCTGCTGGGCGCCAACCCTTTTCACACTGGACACGAGGACCGGAAGCGCTCATCAAAGAAAAAAGGCTCAATCAATCTGGTGCCGGTCTATGAGGCCCTCATCGACGAGGGGCTTGATCCAACCGTTGAGATGATTCGCATCCTTAAGGCCAAGGTGATGGTGACTGACCGATCTGGCCAGCCAGTTCTTGACCAGGATGGCAAACACATGATGGTGGATGCCGTGGATAACGACACCAAGCTCAGGGTCCTGAACGAGCTTTTGAGCTACACGCAGCCCAAACTCAAGGCGGTTGAGATGAGGGTCTCTGGCCACCTAGAGCTTAGTAACGACCAGCTCGATCAGCGGTTGCAGGCCCTCATGGCAAAGGCTTTAGTGTGAATCTGGCAGCTTTGGATGAAGATGAGAAGCGTGAACTATACGAGTTGATGCGCCTCAAAAATCTGAGATTCAAACGAGACCGCTTAGCCAACTACAAGCCTTACACGAAGCAAAAAGACTTTCACCACACTGGCTCGTACCGTGAGCGACTGTTCATGGCCGGCAACCAGCTTGGCAAGACCTGGGCAGGTGCATTTGAAGTCGCTATGCATGTCACCGGCATCTATCCAGACTGGTGGCAGGGTAGGCGCTACCAGCATGCAACCAGATGGCTTGTAGGTTCTGAGTCAGCAGAGTTAACCAGGAAGGGTGTGCAGCGACTGCTCATTGGCCCGCCAGAAATTCGAGACGAGTGGGGCACAGGTGCTATTCCCTTTGAGCTACTCAAAGACACAAGCATGCGCCCTGGAGTGCCAGATGCGATCAGTTCAGCCGTTGTGAAGCACATCAACGGCGAAGATAGCGTGATTCAGTTCAACAGCTATGACCAAGGCCGTAGCAAGTGGCAAGCAGATACCGTTGATGGCGTTTGGTTTGATGAAGAGCCACCTCTGACAATTTACTCTGAGGGTTTGACTCGTACTCAGGCCACCGGCGGCATGGTGTTTGTGACATTCACGCCGCTGTTGGGCATGTCGGATGTGGTGAAGCGATTCCTCATTGAAAAGCCAGAGAGCGCCATCACCACCACGATGACGATCGATGACGCGGAGCATTACTCAGAAGCAGAGCGTAAATCGATCATTGCAAGTTACCCAGAGCATGAGAGGGAAGCAAGGGCCAAGGGCATACCCGTCATGGGCTCTGGCCGAGTTTTCCCAGTGGCTGAATCAGCTATCAAAGTTAGCCCCTTTCCAATTCCAGCATATTGGCCACGGATTGTTGGCTTGGACTTCGGATGGGGTCACCCCACAGCAGCCGTGTGGCTTGCATGGGATCGTGATACAGACACGTTGTATGTCACTGACTGCTACAGACAAAAGGAAGCCAGTGTGCCAATCCATGCCGCGGCAATTCGAGGCCGAGGTGAGTGGTGCCCAGTGGCATGGCCACACGATGGGCTGCAGCATGACAAGGGTTCAGGTGAGCAACTAGCCCAGCAATACAAAAATGCCGGGGTCAACATGCTGCCCCACAGAGCCACATTTGAAGACGGCAGCAACGGCTTAGAAGCTGGTGTGAGTGAGATGCTGGCCAGGATGCAGACCATGCGTATCAGAGTGTTTTCACACCTTGATGATTGGTTTGAAGAGTTCAGGCTCTACCACCGCAAAGACGGCTTGATCGTCAAATCTGGAGATGACCTGATGGCTGCAACTCGATACGCAATGATGATGCGCCGCAGGGCCAAGACACAAGAAGAAGCCAACAGCAGGCTTACGCAAATGGCTATGCCAGTGATCGAGTTTGGCGTATTTGACCCTGTAGCCGGGTACTAGGATAAACATGGACTTCCCCAACCAGCCTCAAGTTGAGATCGACATCAGTGACCCAGACCTGGTAAAGCAAAGGGACGAGGACCGCTTGCAGGCATTCGGCTCTGGCTTGTCTCAGCAGCGAGACGAGTGGATCAGAAGCCGCGCCAGCTACGGCATTGACAAGCGCTGGTTAGATGACGAGGACCAGTACAACGCCAAGGACAACGTGAACCGCGCCGCAAGCCAGATGATGACAAGTGTCGAGCAGGGCTACCCCGTCACGGTTAACTACTCCAAACCTCACAGATCAACGGTGTTCATCGGTATGACCCGTCAAAAAACAAACAGTGCTGAGGCGCGGCTGTCCGATATCTTGCTTCCAACCGATGACCGCAACTGGGGCATCCAGCCCACACCAGATCCCAAGATCATGGGAATGACCAAGAGCGAGCAACCTGCTGTGGACCCGGTAACTGGGCAACAGATTGCAGACCCCAAGACTGGTCAGCCCATGGCGCACAAGGACATTGCAAGAAACATGATGGAGATGGCGCGTGAAAGAGCTGATGCGATGCAGCGGGCCATTGACGACCAGCTCATTGAAGCTGAGTACAACGGAGAGATTAGGAAGGTAATGCACGATGCGGCCGTCTTGGGCACGGGGGTGATCAAGGGTCCGGTAGTAACTAACCGCATGCGAAAAGCATGGCAACCCATGACGGATGGCTATGGCGAGACGGTGCATCAAGTCACGATGGTGCAAGAGATCGACCCGGCAAGCTTCAGAGTCGATCCGCGTAACTGCTGGCCTGACCCAGCGGCTGGCGAGAACATACACGACGGAAAAGGTATTTACGAGCGCACGCAAATGACTACCAAACAAGTGCGCGATTTGGCCAAACAGCCAGGCTACATGAAAGAGCAGATAAGAAAAGTGCTGGAAGAGGGTCCCCAGCGCAGTGCCACACTTGAAGAGTTGCGTGATGAGACCGAACGTGATCAGACTAAGGCTACCTACGATGTCTGGGAATACTGGGGCGAAATCGATAAAGAGGACTTGCTGGCCTCTGGCGTTGAGGGAATTGACCAAGAGGACGATGAGCTCAAGACGATTAGTGCTTGCGTGGTAGTGATCAACTCCACGGTGGTCAAGGCGTTTTTGAACCCGATCGAGAACGGTGATATCCCATATGATTTTTTTGTGTGGGAGAAGGTCTCGGGCAGTTGCTGGGGTTACGGAATCCCATACTTGATGCGCGCACAGCAAAAGGTATTGAACGCCGCCTGGCGTCAGATGATGGATAACGCAGGTGTTTCTAGTGGCCCGCAAATCGTGATCAAGGCGGGCACCATTCAGCCGGCAGACAAGCAGTGGCAACTCAGCAGCCGCAAGATTTGGTACGCAAGCGATGATGTGGACGACGTGCGCAAGGCGTTCACGACGTTCGAGTTCAACTCGCACCAGGCAGAGCTATCAGCCATTATCAAGATGGCTGCAGAACTTGCTGACCAAGAGACGGGTGTGCCCATGCTGATGCAGGGTGAGAAGGGCAGCGCACCAGATACGGTGGGTGGCATGCAGCTTTTGATGAACAACAGCAACGTAGTCCTTCGCCGCCTGGTCAAGCAGTTTGACGACATGATCACCAAGCCCCACATCAAGCGTTACTACGACTACAACATGATGTACAACGAGGATGAGGAAGTTAAAGGCGACTTCACCATCGATGCAAGGGGGAGCTCAGCCCTTCTTGTGAGAGACATCCAGAACCAGTCATTTCTCAACTTATTGGCCGCAGGCGCTAACCCGATCTACGGCGTGTATTTAGACACTAAGAAGTTGTTTGAAAAAGCGCTTCAAGCGCAGCACATTGACCCAGCTGAGGTGTTCAAGTCAGACGAAGAGATAGAGCAAATCAAAGAGCAGCAAAAGCAAGCTGCCCAGCAGGGGCAGCAGCAAGACCCAAGGCTCATGGCAGCGCAGATCAGAGCGCAGTCCACCATGGAGCAGGCAAAGGTGCAAAACCAAAGCGACATGATGGAGCTTCAAACGCGCCAGCAGATCGCACAGCAGCAGGCACAAATGCGCATGGCTGAGCTGCAAATGAGTCGCGAGATCGAGATGCTCAAACTCAGCAATAACCAGAACATGACGCTTGAGCAGATCAAAGCCAAGCTGGCCGATACGGCCATCAAAGAGCGCGGCAAGAAGGAACTCTTCGCCGCAGAGCAACGACTTAAGTTGGTCGCTGGATCCGGAATATAAGGGGTTAGACCATGGCTACTACAAACAATGTTTTCGAAGACAGGGCCCCGGCTGTAAGCACCCCCAATAAGGTGTCAGACGACACCATCAAGTCTTTTGTACAGAGCAATATCAACAACCCTAACGCTATTGCAGACGCTGCAAAAGCAAACGGCGTTAGCATGGATGATTTGATCCGTGCAACGGGGTTTAATGCCAACGAGATCAATAACTATTTCTCAACGGCGGGTGTTAACTTTGGCAATGAGGCAGCCAGCTCAGGCGCTGTTGTAAGCAACCAGCCAACTGGATTAATTGCTGATGCGATAGACACTTCGTCAAGCGCAGGCGGGGGTGGCGCAGTTGTTGGGGGCGACTTCAGCGGCGCGTCTGGCGGCAGTACGGTTCTTGCCAACAACCCGACCAGCAATGCATCTAACGCTACGGCAACCACTGGCGCGTCGGCTAACACTGCATTGACTCAAACAGCAGCGCCAACGCGTAAGCAGCAAATCCTCAACTCGTTTAATGCGGGCATGACCGACTATCAAATCGTCCAAAAAATGGATGAGAAGAAATTTTCTCCACAAGACATCGCAGCGGCTTACGGCTGGAACGAAGCGGATGTTGTAAAAAATTACAACCTTGCAAAAGAAGTAGGTGGTTATTTTGCAGGCAATCAAGGTCAAGACGACACCACATACGCTAGGAAAATAGGCACTGCTGGATGGAAGCCGGAAGACCTTGCGCGTATTACGGGCGCAAATTTAGCGGAAATTAAAAGCCGTTTGGGTACGGCTAATAAATTCAACACATTGACCGATGCAAACACAGCACTTCAGTCCAAACTGACTACGGCTACTAATGCTTACGATACAAAAATCGGTTTGCTCAATACGCAGTACGGCACTTTAAACACAAGCTATCAAGATTTGGTAAAGCAGCTTGCAGCGCTTAAAGCAAAAAGCTCAGCGTCTTCTTCTGCGCCCAGTCTCACCACCGGCTCTGGCGTGGTTTCAACGGGTGTCACCAATACAAGCGGGCTAGGAGGAACACCTGGCGCCTCTTCAACTGGCGCAGTCTACGGGCCTGACGGCACCGCCTACCCAGGGCCAGCAGCGGCGATTGCGGCCGGTGTCTACAACTACACCATGTTCCCGCCCTCAAGCTCTGGCCAGCCCAAGGGTGTAACTACCAACACGGTTAGTACAACAGACGAAGCAAGGCTCTCTGGTGTAACGGGCAACTATTACGGCGGCAGCAACCAAAACCCAGATAACCCTTGGGTCAATCTCTATCCAACGAAAGCATAAATATGGCTTCAATTAACGCAACGACAGACAGAGACAGCTTAAACGGAGCGGTCCTTGTGACCTGGGAACTTGCTGAAGCGGACACTGGAACTGCTTTTCCTATTCCGTATGCGGCAGACCTCACGGTTCAAGTTTCGGGAGCCTTTGGCAGTGCAACAGCAGGGCTACAAGGCTCTAACGACGGCATCAACTGGGCAACGCTCAACGCTTGGATCGGCACTAACACCTCCTTCACTGCAGCTGGTATTCGTAAAGTAACCGAGAACCCTGGCTACATTCGAGCCGTAACAACAGGCGGCACCAGCTCCTCGATCAAAGTTGTGGTGGCCGTCAAGGCCATGTTTGATAAGAAAGCCTACTGATGAAAGAGGCTGGTCAATACGTCGCGCTCTTATTTCTTGCCCGAGATATGGCGCACCGTGCGCATTTGAAGGCCACTGGACCTGGCAGCTTTGCTGCTCACATGGCGCTTGGAAACTTCTACGAAGGAATAGTGGAGCGAGCTGACGCCTTTGCTGAAGCCTATCAAGGTCGCTACAACGAATTGCTTGATATCCCATTACTGGAGAATGAATATGCTGGAGAAATTGCAGATGTACTTGAGCAGCAAATGGCTTGGATTGAAGACAGCCGTGAACAAATTTGTAAGCGCACTGAAACAGCGCTTCATAATTTAATTGACGAAGCTGTTTCGCTGTATCAATCAACGCTTTACAAGTTGAGATTTTTAGAATGAAGATTGACAAATGAATCGAGCCTCTTCAAAATGCATCTCACGGGCACTTGTGCCCTTTTTTTATGCTTGATTTTAGTTCACCTTCTTGGCATCAAATTAGAAAGTGGATTCAAGACGAGCTAGAGAAAGCGCGTTTAAGGAATGACGCTGTGTTAGACCAAATTCAAACTGCCGCTCTTCGCGGCGAGATCAAAGTACTTAAAAGAATTCTCGACTTGCCCAACCAGGCAACTCGGGGTGTAGCCGCTGAACCGGAGGATTAATCCCGTTCAGCTTTGTTAGCCAAACCGCCCTTGAGGCGGTTTTTTTATGGGCGTTTGAAAAGTGGAAGAAAACCAAGAAAACATGCAAGAGCTATGGGATGCGGAAGCAGCGATTCTCCAAGCCGGTGATACGTCACCCGCACAAGAGGAGGTCGTTATTGCGGAGCAAGCTTCGCCTAGTCCTGAACCAGAGCCTATAAGTGTTGAACCGGAAGACCCCCTTGCTGGGTTGTCAGAAACCGTCAGGGCAAAACTTGCTCAGATCGATGAGCTGGCACAGGCAAACGCTCAGTTGCTGCATCACGTCAAAACGACAGAGGGTCGGGTCGCGGCGATGCAACGGGACGCTGAATTGGCCCGCCGGCAAGTTGCCGATGCGCCGTCGCAAAAGCAGATCGTTACAGCAACGGCCAACCCTGAGAAATGGGATCAGCTCAAGGAAGATTTTCCTGAGTGGGCAGGGGCCATGGAGGAGTACGTCACCGCCAAGATGGCCGGAGTCTCGCAGCAGTCAAACCTAACGCCTGAACAGGTGGCTGGGTATGTACAGCAGCAAGTCTCTGAGTCCAGACAGGAGATGGCGCGCGAGATAGAAAAAGCCCGCATCGAGGGAAAGTACGAGGACTGGGAAACAACGGTTAACACGCCCGAGTTTGCCAATTGGTTCTCTGTGCAAACACCCGAGATCCGCGCTTTAGCTGGCTCACCCGCGGCCAAGGATGCAATTCGCATGTTGGACTTGTTCCAAAGCGCAAAAGCAAAGCCTGCATCAGAAATCAAGCAAGAACGCGGAGCACGCTTAGCGGCTGCCGCGGTAACTCGACCCGGACAAGTGGCACCGCCCAAAACATTGGACGACCTCTCACCGGTAGAGCTTTGGAACTACGAAGCCGCAAAGCGCGAGAAAACAAAAGCGCAGCGCGGGTATTGAAATTTAAACATTTAAGGAACTACTACCATGTCCATTCAAAACTATGGCACCAGTGCATCGCGAAATCTAATTCGTGCGGCACAAGGCATGCTTGAGCACGCCCAACCCATCACCGTCCTCGGTGATTTCGGAACCCAGCGCGAAATGCCGCAAAACTCGACAGACACTTTGGTGTTCCGACGGACTTTGCCCTTTGGCGCTTCCACAGCGGGCACAACTATTGAGAACACCTCTCGATATGTTGGTACGCCTGATATCACAGCGAGCAACTTTGTTTTGGCTGAAGGTGTAACGCCTAACTCCAACACGATTTCGTTCCAAGACGTTACGGTTCAGCTCCAACAATACGGCGTACTTTTCAAGTACTCCAGTAAAGTTGAGCAGTTGTACGAAGACGACATCCCAGGCGAGATGGTCAAGCTTACCGGCGAGACCCTGGCTGAGGTGATGGAGATGGTTCGCTACGGCGTCTTAAAAGCTGGCTCTACTGTGATCTACGCAAACGGCTCCAGCCGCGCCGCTGTGGCCACTCCCGTCAGCTTGAACGCCTTGCGCAAATCCGCTCGTACCTTGGAGTCCAACCGTGCCCGACGCGTGACATCACGCTTGGCGCCTGGTGTGAACTTCGGTACACGCGCTGTGCAGCCTTCTTACATTGTGTTCTGCCACACAGATGCGGTGTCTGACATCCGTAACTTGCCTGGCTTTACCCGAGTTGAAGAGTACGGCTCGTTCAAGCCTATCCATGACCGCGAAGTTGGAGCATGCGAAGACTTCCGCTTCATCTCCTCACCACTGCTCAAATCTTTTGCAGCGGCCGGTGCAGCGATTGGTTCAACCGGCATGTTGTCCGTTGGCGGCGTAAACGTTGACGTTTACCCCTTCATCATTATTGGTGAAGACTGCTGGGGCCAGGTTGCGCTCAAAGGCATGTCGGCCATCAAGCCTGTCGTGCTCAAAGCCAGCCAGACCAACCACGCTAACCCCTTGGGTCAGTTTGGTTATGTCGGCGCTTCCACCTGGTTTGCTACTGTCCGCTTGAACGACGCCTTCATGGCACGGATCGAAGCTGGCGTGACAGCTCTTTAAGGAGTGAACCATGGCTGAATCAATCAACCAACGAATGGTAGCGGTACCTGACCTTCTCACCAGTGATGAGATTAGGCAGCTATTTAATTCGGTCTTAACTGACCTTGCAGCGCTTCGCACAGCGCTAAACGCGCATACCCATGGTGGCATTACGACTGGCTCTGGAACATCCGGAGTCGCTAATGCTTCCACCATGGGCACTCTCAACACTGTTCAATAAGGAAATTCAAAATGTCATACAACCTCGAACAAGCCGTATCCGGCTACGCGTGCTACTCACCCGCGGGTCTAGTGATTGGTACAACAACAGGCACCTTCAAAATTGCCGCTGCGATTGACTTTACTAACAATGGCGTTTTTAAAACAAAAGCGATTACTGACAACATCCCTTTTAGCGCAGGCCACACGGCTTTGGCAGTTGGTCAAAACTGTCTATTTGCCGTTTGGATCAGCGCCACTGGTGCTGTGACAACGACTCAAGGCCCGATAGGTTCAGGTACTGATCCATGCCCGGTGCCTACGCAAGTCGCAAACAACGTCACGTTGATCGGTTTGATCAAGGTGTCATTGTGTACAGCGGTATTTACTCCAGGCACTACTGCCTTGGGTACGGGTAATACGGCAACGTATTTCGACTGCGCACGTATGCCTGGTTCAGCACTGTAATTGTTGCCATCCTCCTTCAACAGAGGTTTTGAAAGGGTCGCTTAATGCGGCCCTTTCTTTTTGATCAATCAACTGGAGAAACTAATGGCCATGAAACCAATTAAAGGTATCGAGATTGCGGATGACGAACCTGTCATCGAGACCCTTGCAGAGTCCAAAGATTTCAGCGCCCTGGCAAGTGAAGAGTCATTTATGAATGAGCTCGTCACTATCACGGTGCATTCAACGACTGATGAAAATCAAGCGCCGCAAGTTATTGTTAATGTGAACGGTACTAACCAGCCCATCATTCGTGGGTATCCCACATTGGTTCGCCGCAAGTACGTTGAAGTGCTGGCCCGTATGAAAGAAACTAAGTACAACCAGATCACGCGCAATGCCTCGGCCCCTGACCAGATCGATATGGTTGCACGCCACGGCCTGTGCTACCCCTTTGACTTGGTAGAAGATACAAACCCTCGCGGGCGTGCATGGCTTCAACACGTATTAGCTGAGCCAGCATGAATTATCTTCAGCTTGTTAACCGCACTCGCGTTGAGTGCGGCATCACTGGGCCTGCCTTAACCACTGTGCAAAGCATAACGGGCGAAGCCGCCCGAATTGCTGGTTGGGTATCGTCAGCCTGGGTTGATATTCAGACAAGCAAAGAAGATTGGCTTTTTATGCGTGACTCAGTTACGTTTAATTGCACGACCCAGCAGCAGTTTTACACGCCAACCCAAGCGGGAATTGGAAGTACCTTTGCCAATTGGAAGCGCGACAGTTTCCGGTGTAGCTCGGTTGGACAAAATTATGCTGACGAGCAGTTGATGAACTTCATGGAGTACACAACATTTCGCAACCTGTACATGTACGGCAATATGCGAACAACGTATGCGCGGCCAGTGGTGTTAACTATTGATCCAGAAAAGCAACTAGGGCTGGGCTCGATCCCTGACCAGGCATACGTGATTGACGGTGAATACTACGTCAAGCCCATTGAGCTATCGGCAGATACAGACATACCGGCATTACCCAGTAACTTTCACATGTTGATTGTGTTTCGTGCCATGTATTACTACGGCGGCTACGAATCAGCAAGCGAAGTTTATCAGCGCGGTGAGTATGAATTTAAGCGCTTGATGGAGCGTCTGAACATCGATCAGTTGCCCACAATTGTCAGCGGCCCACCTTTGGCCTAACGTATGTTTAAAGCAGTCCCCGTCAAATACGACTTGATTAAACTTGGCGGGGGACTTGACCAAGTAACGCCTACGTTATCACTGCCATCTGGGGTGGCGCGAAGAGCAACTAATTTTGAGTGTAGCATTACGGGCGGCTACACCCGGATTGCAGGCTACGAACGCTTTGATGGTCGGCCTAACCCGTCCGATGCTACATACAACTTGCTTCTTTGCACTTTTGTTGCCACGGTTACCGTTGGCGACACCATCACTGGAGCAGCTTCTGGCGCAACTGGTGTTGTTATTTATGTTGATTCAACAAGCATAGTCATCACACGAGAGACAGGAACTTTTGTCTCTACCGAGTTGGTTCGAGTCAGCTCTACCGATGTGGCAACCATCACAACGGTGCAGGGCGTCTCTGCAGAT
>Ga0315907_10005878_pt1 | contig 13175 bp, 20 predicted proteins | sample LakEriMetagenome_3_FD_203525 | JGI IMG/M metagenome (GOLD analysis project Ga0315907, IMG submission 203525) | Freshwater fungal communities from buoy surface, Lake Erie, Ohio, United States - Buoy 12 MA123 | ecosystem: Environmental > Aquatic > Freshwater > Lake > Lake biofilm | place: USA...
TAGTAGGATATTCACAATCAACTTGTTCGCCGATTTTTTATTGACAAAAACTCCAAACGCAGAATCAATTTTTTCATTAGTAGATTGTAAAAATTTTGTAGTAATCAAAGGGAAAACTACACAGAAAGAAATTTTGGACATCAGTTCAATACTGAGTGAATTCAATGAAAAATATGAACCCTCACATCCGATTTCCCATACAATAGATTTGATTGAGTATGATTATAAATTTTCCAAAGTCAATCAATTGGAATTTGTTCTACACAAATCAGATAATTGTTCATATCACAAACAACAAATCGAAAGGTTTAAATCCAATTCCAACTCATGCGATTTCAAGTCCGTTCCCATTGAAATTAATGACGATGATTTTATCGCAGTGTCAGAATTCCCCCATGGTTACTCCTTAACTCAAGGAAGATTGATTTATCTTTATGGTAAACACATTTTTTATAATATCCCAACCAACTATTTCGATTCCTCACTTTTGATGAATATTTCATTAGAAAAAAACGAAGAAAATGAAAATATCATTTCCATAATCAATTTGGAAAAAAACTCAGAGGATGAGAAACTCAAATCCGCGATTTTAGATGTATTCGATTTCGACATGTCATGGATTTCCAATGAAATGAAAAAAGTGGATTGGAGCGTCGAACTCACAAATCCACTCGAGGATTATTCATTTATCAAAAAGAAAAATAAAGATTTTATTATTTTTTAGAGTAATCCCACATTCTTCCTGTGTTCTTTGATTATCTGTACTGCCTCTGTTAATTCATTGTAATTTCTCTCAGGGGCATAAAGAAAGGATTTATATTTTTTTCCATTACCTTCGATAATAAGTAATGCTGGAATCATGTCATTGTCGGTTACTTCACTGAACAAATCGTATTCGTCTTTATATTCATCGATGTCTCTATCGAAAAATTCAATTCCCTCTTCATTCAACATTTTTTTGAAGTCGACACAGAATGGACATCCTTTCATTGTATAGACGATTACATTCAGATCTTTCATAACTTAATCCAATTGCCTAAGAACTTGATCTGGAGACATAATACCTGCTTTTGAAAATACTTCCTCTCCTTCTTTGAATATTTTGATTGTAGGAACTCCTCGAACACCCCATTCTTTCATTAAATCCATATCTTCTTCAATATCGAACTTATATACACCGAACTTAGGATTTCCATTAGATTGTTCAATAAGAGAATCATTAACTTTCTCTAAATTTCCCAACATAATTTTGCATGGCCCACACCATGTTGCAAATAAATCGAGAACAAAGTTTTCTTTAAGATCGATTTTTTGTTTTAATTCTTCACTCGTTAATTGTTTTGTCATTTTTAAATTGTTTTAATAATTGTGTAATAAAAATTGTTAATTCACTTTCTTGATTCTGTTTATAATAAACAAGTAAATTCACATTGGTGGTATTCATTAATAAATACAGATAGAATCCTTGTTTTGTTTTGAAAATTATTTTTTCAACTATAATTTTTCCTGTCCCTGTGTGTATATCCGAGAGACCCTGACTCCAAACGACTTCGAAACTTCTTCCATTCAAGAATTTGAAAATAGAATCGTCAGGAAAATTTATTTGAAGTGATGAAAGAACTCCTAAAGTTTTTTCATTACGTTTTATGAACTTAGGTTTTTTTATCATAACCATTGGTATTGGATTGTATGTGGGCCATCGATTGTTTTGTGAGTCCATTTGATTAAGCCATCTTCATCCCAATATGAATCGGAATGAAGTTCGATTCCATTGGAACACTTTTTAGTAATCTTCACGGTTTCGAAATTTTTGTGATTTACGTAATTTGACATTCTTGAGTCCATCTTTAATATATAATATAACCAAGTTTCAGGTAATTTTCCATTGTATTTTCCCAAACTTTGAATTCTTCGATACTTAACCTTGTCTCCAACTTTAGATAGTTGATATTCAATCGTAGCCCTTTCATTAGAATCTCTTGAATCTTTTCTGATTGATATTATTAAACTCGAAGGTTTTCCAATATATGATTTGACACAATTGGACTGTACTGAGCTTTCTTCATTGTAATTGACTGAAGAATTCAATACAACAGGATAATAATTCAATATTGGTTTTTCCAAAACTTCATAAGTGTAAATCGGATAAATCCTTTCATAATTACCCAATTTATAAAAACTTAACTTATCAGTCCAATCTAAGTGTTCATTTCTGAAAGCAGGCCCCTCCACATCAGTAGTTGTCCATTTCAAATCTGTTTCACCATACATTTTCAAATCCGTATATAAGTTGATATGGTCAATGAAAGTGTATGAGTCCATCAGGTTCTCGAAAAAAACTTTCTTGAATGTATGAAAGACTTTTCTTAATTCATCCTTACTTACTAAATCAATAAATTCATTCGGAATCGATCTGTCTCCAATACCATATTCACAATTTAATGTGTTCGAAATGAAATCTTCATCTTGATTAATCCAATCATCTCCGAATAACTTTTTTGTTTTTTTGTATAAGTCAATATTCAAACGTGAACAAGTGTGTAATGCCTGTTTCAACTTTTTCCCATTCAAGTTGTTGTATTCCATAAACGTATCAACTAACCTGTAATCATTTTTTTTGAGAAGTTTTCTTATCTTGGGGCCAATTAGTTTGGAGGAATAAAGATGAAAGTTGTTAGGATATTTAATCCCTTTTTTATCCAAATAGAATTTGAATAATCTTTTTTCATAAGTCAACTCATTGGAATCAGACCTACCGTCAACTTCATAAATAAATTTCGAAACAGATTCCAATATTACTTCATTATGATTGTGAATGTAGGACCATACACAATCTCTTATGCCCAACATAAAGGAATTAATTGGTTCATCTCCAAAAAAATTCTTACAAATTTTCTTGGTAAATTTTTTCTTTTTTTGGTAGTTCTTCAAATATCCTGTATATACGTCACCAGTTTTTGTGTTGACCGTAATAAAAGTTACATTTCTTGAATTTTTGAACCAAGAGTTCCCCACCTTTCTTTCCCTCAAACCATTATATAACTTCATAGAGACCTTATCTCCATCCCGATCAACTACTACCATCACGTAAGATTTTAACACCCTACAGAGAGGATTTCCATAGTGTTCTATATAGTCTTGTTCGACATGAGAAGTATAATTTTCTAAAAATAATGGTGCTGGTTTTCTTTTTGTTTTCGGGGAAGATACTTCATCGAATCTTTCAAGAATTTCATCCTCAATTTCTTTTTTCCAATATGAGTTGGTAGGATGAGGAAAATCAATCGGCATAATATCATTATACATTGTCATTGTATAAGATTCGTAATTAACTTTGAAAATTTCTTGTTTCATGAATCAATTATAATAAAAAAAAAGGGGGTAATAAACCCCCTTTTACTAACAATAAGACTCCGCCAGTTCCCAAAGATTAGTATTAATCTTGTTGATGGATTGGAAGTTTTTCAACTCTTTCATTGAGTTGAACCTTCCCTTTTCAGTTTGATATCTCAAACCCCCTCTAACAAACTTCTCTTGAACCACGTTGAAGGTTTTCCAAACTGAGTTCCCCGAATCCTCATGTCTCAAAGGACGAAGGAAATCTTCAACATTGATTTTGGGAACTGACCCTTTTTCCCAACGAAGGACAGCAGCTTTACTCACAAAGTCTACCATCTTTTCCTCATTCAAAAAAGTGGTTTCCATCTTACCCACAGACCTTTGGATTACTGGCAGTCTCTCCGCAAATTGGTCTGTGATTTCTCTAACCGCTCCCAAGTCGAATCTCATATGTCTGACAGAGATTTTATCCGAGATGGACGTTGGTACTGTCAAACCATTTGAACAAACGAGTCTATGAAGTCCCGCACTTACTGAGAATGAACTCATTCCATTGTGAGAATTTTTGATGACCGCCTCAACCAAGGAATCACCGACCTGTGGGAATTCCACATTACGTAGCCTTAACTGATGAAGGGCAAAATTTCCTTGACCAACTTGTTTGGCGGAAAACACATTCCATCCTTCCTTCTCGAAGTTCTCGAGAATTTCCAAAGTCGGAACAAACGTATATTTGTTCGACATTTTTGGGGATGGAGAAGTGGTGAATACTGATGGAGCGATTCTCTTGAGGTTGTCTGTTGTCATCATGTCTTATCGATTTAGACTTCAAAGATATGATAAGAAATTTGATTTGCCAAACTCAATTCAAAAAAATAAATCCGAATTGTGTTTTTTGTACAAAATTTTTCGAAATTTCTTCTTCAACCTTTTCCTCATACTTATTGATTTCCGAACACACAGAAATTAGTTGGGATTGAGTCAAACTAACATCATCACCTTTTTGGTAGTTTTCCAAAGAAACTTCTCTAATCTTCCGATATAATAGTTGTTCTTTTTCTTTGGGCACCAAGTTCAACAAATCATTCGGATTTTCTTTGAAAAATTTAATAATGTTACTCAAATAGATTTCTACATCTACGCTCATAAACTATCAGTCTTCTTCTAATTCTGGCTTGAAATCCCACATACCTTTACCCATGTCCTCAGCCTTTTGTTGTACTTCTTTTGGAATTTGAACGTTAGTACTTCCTTTCACATTCAAGAACAAAAGATTTGGTAAATCAGCTATACAACCTGGTAAAGTTCTCAATCCAGGACAGTTCATAAATGCCAGGAATTCCAAATTATCCAACTCACAAATACTTTCAGGACATTTCGAAGTAACATTATCCATAAGGATTTGCTTCAAATTTTTGAATCGACCAATATCTTGAGGTAATGTAATATTAACATTGACATCTTTATCCCTGTTGGCAATGTAAATATTCTCTAAGGTTGGGGGTAAGCTTTCAATCAAATCATCAAAACCATACAACGCAATAAATTTACCCACACTTCCTGAACTGAAACTTTCGATTTTTAGATTTGTTCCTCCAACTGAAATATTTTTTGCAAATTCAGGTCTAAAGAAATCTTTCAACTCCTCCATCGGTCCGTTCAAGTATTGAATCAAATCAATTCTTCGGTCATCTTTATCCATGAATTGGTTGTCTTGGAAATGGAACTGATAGCGTTCAACAGGAAGACCAGTTGCAGGTTGAATATTAGGATCGTCCGTTTTGTAGATTACATAAAGAGGTCCTTTAGAAATATAATAGTTGAATTGTCCTCCACCTGGAGCTGCAGTACACCAACCTGTCTCTTTAGGAGTTTGTGCTCCACCTCCATAGAAACATGCTGCTTCTTGACCTAACTTTCCTTTATCTTCGATTTTGATTACTCTCCAATTTGGTCCTTCGAACGCCAATTCAGCGCCTGGGTGTACTGGTAGTTTTTTTCTTTCCGCTTTTGTAGTTGTAGCCAAAGTCAAATCGAAACCTTTCATTGCGTCAAACAGCTGATCGGGAGTCAATTTATTAATGTCCCTCATTTCTTGAGGAAGTCTACCCTTGAATCTATCAAATTTAACAAGGTCCTCAGTAATTTTGTAAAGGTCCTCGATGAAAACTTCCTTCGCTCTCTTCAAATCTTTCTCGTAAGTTCTGTCACCAGGACTTGTTTCGGTCATTGGAAGAAGATAATGCTTAATCAACCATGGAACATAACTACCTGCTTTGATTTTGGCAAGCTCCTCAGGAGTTGCGTTCTCAATCTCAACATTGTTCAATCTCGTTGTAGGGTCAGCCAATACCAGTTGAATAAATTCCTCTTTGGAAAGTTTTGGTTTTGTTTTGTTCCCTTCCTTGTCTTTTCCAGGCTTTGTTAAAGCGTTCATCAAAATTTCAAATCTTGAGTTTTCAACTATTAACGATTTAAGTATCGAAGTAAATTTCATTTAATATTAATTTATTAATAAATATATTGGTCCTACAAAAATAACTAATAATTCAATATAAGCAACTCCTCACCCATATTTTGTTTTGTACCTTTTTTGGCTGCAGCGGCTTTAGCAAATTCTTTTTTCTCCCAACGAAATCTGTTTTCAGGAAACCAATCGTGTAACAACTCAAAATCATAATATGATAAACTGAATCTTCCTTGAATCTTGTTAAGAACAATCGCAAGTCGTTCATGGTCATCTCTATCGAAATCATGATTACTGTAGTAGTTCTCAGTCTTCCAATAAGGAGGGTCAACATAATTATAAGTGGATGGTGAGTCATATTTCTCAATGACACTCTGAAAATCCATATTCTCAACATCGGTAATTTTGAGGAAATGGTCAACCCAATTTGGTTTACTCAACTTATCTCTGAATGCCAAGTACTTCGATCTGTATTTTCCTTTTAAATCTATGAAATTTGATGTCTCAGGTTTGCTCCCACTGAAAACTTGGGACAATACATAAACATATTTTGCTGCTACAAGATAATCATTGTTCTCAATTTTAAATCCTTCACCGAAAATCTCTGATTGAAATGTGTGAAACTTTTCTCGAAATTCGATTGGAGTGTCGACTACCCCAAATTTTTGAACCTCTATTTCATCCATCGCTCGTTGAAGCTCGGATGGATTTTGAACACATTGAAATAAATTGTAATTTAATGGATTAAAGTCATTATAAACGACTTTCTTAAGGTTTGGATACTTCTCCAAGTCCATGTTGAAAAAACACCAAAACATACCCGAAAATGGTTCTACGTACGTTTCTATGTCTGTGGGATAAAATGGAACTATCCACTTACCTATTTTTGATTTACCTCCGATATAACTTATCATTCCCCAATGATAATAAAAAAATCTAACAAAGGCAATTACTTATAACAATTTTTGTAAGGACGACATGATGCTTTTTGAGTAAATCCCATCTCGTCACATGGAGTTGATTTACAATACGATTTACTATATTTACGAGGTTTTTTATATTTTCCTTGTTCCTTCTCGTCAAGGTACATATAAAGAATTCTTCGAATTTGTTCACTTAACATACTTATAATTATGTCAGAATGTAAAAAATGTAATCAAAAACCTACAAGTAAATCTCAATATCTTACAATAGCAGCAGGATTTTATTTGTTAGGTTCATCAATATATGGTACTGTAAAAATTGTAGAATATCTTGTTAATTTATTTTAACTGATTCTTTCAAATTTTACGTTCAATTTTACATACATATCTCCTCCGTTATATCCCTTACCACGTAACCTCAAAGGTTTTGATGAATCGAAAATCTTTGGTGAATCTATCCTCAATTCACCATCAGGGTGTGGAATGATGTATTTGTCTTTTTGTAAGTCTTCGAGGTTTAAGAATAAATTGTAAATCAAATCATTGTTGAATTTTTCGAACCCATCTTTAGGTACAACTTCGATTTGAATTACCAAATCCCCATAGTCTCCGTTCTTGAAGTCTCCCGCTCGTTCTATCTTGAGATATTGTCCACTGTCAATACCTTTTGGGACCATGAATTTGAGGTCACCAGCGGTCTGTTTAGTACCTCTTCCGTCACATCCGTAACATCTATGAACCAAAGTATATCCTCTACCTCCACAGGTTGGACAAGCGGTTCTGATTTGTTGATTCATGAAACCTGTCCCGAAATTTTTAATAAATGATCCTTGTCCATTACAACTAGCACAAGTTTGTTGTTCTCCACCTGAACCACTGCAAACGTTGCAGTGAGTATCTTTCATATATTGAATCCTTTTTTCCTCACCTTTGTACGATTCGATTGGATTAATTTGAACTCGAACTATCTTGTCTGGTGCAGCCTTTCTTCTTTGTTGTTGGAATCCACCCCCAAACATTTGTGAAAACATTTGCTCATAAGCAGTACCTTGAAATGGGTTACTCCCTCTGTTGTCATATTGAGACCTTTTTTCAGGATTACCCAAAACTTCATAAGCTTCAGCAATTTCCTTAAACTTTTCCTCTCCCTGTGGATTTTTATCAGGATGGTATTGAGCAGCAAGTTTCCTGTAGGATTTTTTTATTTCATCTTGAGAGGCTTTCTCTTCAACTTCTAAAATTTTATAGTAATCTTTCATGTATGGAGAACTACTTGGTAGTATTGTTTAAGGATAAAAAAAAGAAAAAAATTATAAAGAAATTTATAACCTTAAGTCGTGCTAAACAATTCTATGACAAACTCATGGGAAAATCAAATGATGTTGTTTTTGAAGTAAAAGTCGAAGCTGGTAGGGAATGTAAGTATGAGTTAGGATTGGTCGAGTTAAGTGGGAGACAATTGATTCCTGTATACATGACTGATGAGTTTGGTAGGAATATCAAAGTTAAATTGGATGAAGATGGTATGACTCTTTTCAAGATTGAACCTTATAAAAAAGAAGAATTAATCTATGACATCAAAGAGGGTAAGAAAATTTCAACTGATTTTTTTATAAAAAAATATTTGAAAGGGGATGGTTTGAAAATGGTTTCTGTCTTGAATAACAAAATAGTTGTTCAAGAAGATGAAAAAATTTATTTGTTCACATTGAAATCTGAAAGTGAATCCTCGAGATTTGCCGACAATTTGTCTTCTTATTTTTTCAAAATAAAACGAGGAGATTGTTTGTTTGTGAAGGACTATTCCACGGCTCAGAGAAAGTCTTTGTATTCTCTGTTAGAAACCGCTGGAATAGATAAAAAAATATTATACAGAAAGTTTACGACTTTACCTCAGTCAAAATGAAGTGAAACTCTGTTCCTGAAATATCTATAGAAAATTGTTTGTGGTGTCTATCGACCTCCCTGAAATGATTAATAACACTGGTATATTCTCCCTTTGGTAATTCAAAAACAATTGTTGCCTTTCCACTGAATATTGATTGACATGATTCAGCAATAAGTGCCAACTTTTCTAATTCCCCAAGAGGAGTATTTTGAGTTTCTGCCATAATGTTAATTTTTTTGGTTCCTTGAATATTTCTTCTTTTTTTAATCCTTTGATTTCTTGAATGTATTTCTTTTTTACATTCTCAACTTCCTTACTGTCTTTAAGTTTTTCACTTTCCAACCATCTCAGTATCGATTGGTTCTTGGTCGTCTTGCTCATACTCTAAATCATCTTCATCTTGTAAATCTACGTTCAACTCAGGGGTCTCGTCTTCTTCGTTGAAATCGAAATAAAGATTTTTAAGTTTATCCAAATCATTTTTTTCAAAGGTACTCTTTAACTGTTCAACAGCTTCTTTGAAAAGTTTTTCTTTCAATTCCTTTTCTTTGTTCAACTTTATAATTTTGGAAATTTTGGTCAGGGTCTTGGAAACTTCTAGTTCCTCGATAGGGGAAACGAAAGAAATACCTTTGTGATTTTGGTTTTCAGTTTCGAATCCAACAATCTGTCCTTCTTCAACAATACTTTTTGGAATAGACCATTTATTTGGGAAAACCATGTCAAAACTCAGATATGATTTTAACTTCCTAATGGAGTGAATGTATTCAACAAACGGAACTAATTCTTTATATAAACTCATGATACAAAAATAAATGTAATTATGTAACTAATTGATAATGCTAAAATTAAAAGTTCCCTGTTAGTATAGACCAAGGGTTTTGGTTGTTTATCTAACAGGGCAACTAATACTTTCGAAACATTTTTCAATGCAACTAATATTGAAAATACAAATACAAAAAAATATATTGTATCAATATTATGCATTTTTATCACTTTTACTTTGTTCAAGAATTTCAGTTCTGAATTGTTGTAGCAAAGCCTTAAGTTCCTGTGCGGATTTTCTTGCTCTTGTTCCTGCACTCTTATTTCCTTTATAGAATTTTACAGTATCAACTGACAATAATTCGGTAAGTTCTTTGATTTTTTCTAATGTTTCCATTTCCAATCGGTTTGTTGTTTATAGTTTATCTTTTCCAAAAATAAGTTTATTTGGTCTTGTGTAAATAGAGTAATGAATTTTTTCACTTAACATTTTTATCCATCATCTTATAAATTTCAGTAATCATCTCTAAATCTGATTTGCTAAAGGGTTTTGACATGTCGAATATTTCCGATAAAAAAATAGAAACTGACATTTTTACTTTCTTATCACTTTGATTGTAATAAGTGTCCATGTAAAAAGATTTCAAATAATCTTTATGTTCCCCATGAGAGGTAATGATGATATTCTCTTTGACAAAATTATCTATCATTTTTCCCCAACACCAATCGAAATGAGATTCTTTATCTTCTTGAGATAGGACAATTTTAGTCTCTACTGAATCTCCGTTTGTATCCCCCATGTAAGTATCTTCAATCAAATAATTGAGTGATTTGAACATGTCTCCAAACAGTTCAACTTTTTCATGTATCATGTTGTGTGCGTCGAACCACATTACCACTTCTTCATTCGGAAGCGGTTTAGTGACCCAATTAAAAAAATTCTCCATAGAGTTCATCTATGGAGAATATATTAACTATTCATAAAATGTGAATTTTTATTGAGTTTTTCTGTTGTATTGGATTAGATTTTTCATCTTTTCCATCTCTTCTGAGATTACTTTTTGTTTTTTGTCTTGTGTAGACTCCAATTGGTTCATAATTTTCTCAGCCTTTGCTGTTGAATTTTTCTTCAAACCACCTGATTGTTTCTTATCACCAGCGATGTCAACAGGTTGAGGTTGTCTTTTGTAAGATACGTTCATTTGTTCTGCCCCATACAAATTTTCATCAAAATTTTTCTTGAATCTTTCTCCTGTCTTTTCACTTCTTTTCGAAACATTCCCTAATGCTTTACCATCAGATCCAGTAACAGCGTTTCCATTCTTTGCATCTCCTTTAATTTGTTTTGAAATCATTTCATCATCAGGTTTGATTTCATCATAAACTAAGTTTGTCATGCCTGGATATGCGAAAGCTTCAATGTATTCTTCTACCGCATCTGAAGGATGGTATTTTTTCTCATTATGTTCTTTTTCCATGTCGTAATTACTTTGAGGGAAGTCATCGGGGTTTTCATCATAACCTTTCCCACCCGAAACCATATCCTTCATGTAATCCTTCATTTTCTTAACAACCTCTTTAGCGTAATCTTCGTTTTCTTTTCTGTTTTGTCCCAAAACTTTCTCAGTCTTTTTCAAACCTTCAGGACTTTTCTTGGTAATATTTTCTTTCTCAGCAATATCTTTTACTTGTTGTTCTAAAACGATTTGTTCAATCATATCAATCAATTCATCTTCGGTTACAACCAAAGAGGATTTTTTATTTTCTTTAACATTGAATTTTTTACCGTCAACCTCGAAAGAATCTTTACCTTTTTCTTTTGCTTGAGCCAAAGCTCCCGTGAATGCATTACCTTCTTCTGTTTCAGCCTCTTCCATATCTTTACGGAGTCTAACTTTCATTGGTCCATACTTTTTTCTGTAGATGTCGAAAAACTTTTTACCAGTGTCACCAGGTTCGAAAAATCTTTGTCTATCCCCAAACTTTGACATGAATGTGTCAAAATCTTCAATATCCTCTTCTTCATAATCGAAATCAAAATCACCAGGATATGACCTTTCATATTCGTCGAACCATCCTGATGGGTCATCAGGGAATGTTGCGAACATTTTAGCAGGTTTGTTGTCACTTAATCCTCTTCCAACATAAGTTGGTTCCTGAGCAGACAACTCCTCAGCTTCTTCCTCTTCTCCCTCATCACCTTCATAGTCACCTGGTGTCGATACATCATCAGCACTGTAGTAAAATTCTTTTGTCTCTTCCTTTTTGCTTCTGAGTTTCTTGAAATCAGCACCAGTTATTTTACCTTTAGGCTCAGCAACATCCAATTTCTTTTGACCCCCATGAAGTTCCTCATCGACTTCGATTTCAGTCCACTCACCCATTTCTTCGAGAAGTTGTTTTGTTTTATTTTCAATTTCCTCACTCAAAATTTTGGAAACCAATTTGTCTATGTCGTTTTTGAATTTATTCATTTCTTTGATTTTAATATAAATATCTTTATTTACCGCTTTTACTCTTCTTTTGGTATTCCCTCTCCAAAATAGTTACTATCACAGATTCATCAAGATTTAGTCTTGACGCAACATTTTTAATTGCTTCTTTGACTGATTCGTTTTTCGAAAGTTTAAGATTTGTGATGTCTCCTTGATTACAATATGGGAATCGAGTACATTTTTTCTTTACTTGAACAAATGACCCTCCTTTATACTGAGTTTTCCTGCTTGGCCCCCAATCTTTTTTCTTTGTAGATTTTGCCCACATTGCTGGAGTTTCATATCCACCAGAAGAACCTGTCGTTGTCGCCTCTTTTGCCTCAACCTTTTCTACTTCACTTTCCTTTAACTTTGGGTTCTCACTTCTACTTCTTTCCCAAAACTCATCATCACCACCGAATACAGGTCCAACGTAAGCTCCTGAGGAACCTGACCCTGTAGCTTCTTTAGTTTCCACTTTTTCTTTGACCTTAAGTTTACACATTTTTAGGAATTCGTCTGTGTCAACTTCTATTTTTTCTTTTTTGAATTGTTTAATCATGTTATTGGCAATTTGTTTTTTGTTTGTTTCATCTTTCACTTGGTTGATGATGTCCACAATCCCTTGTACCATTTCATTGTCATTCTTACTCAATTTCAAATCGTCAGATTCTTTAGTTTCAATTTTTTTCAACTTATCGTAATATTTGGGGTCTTCAAACAAATGGTCCATTGCAATTTCTTTTGCTTTGAGTTTGTCTTTTGTATGTTCCAATTCAACTTTCATTCCATCATTCAAATGTTTCTTAATTGATTGAACATCCATTTTATGTTTTTTTGCGATATCTTCGACAGTTTTTTTATCTGCCAAACCGCCCTCCAATTTTTCTTCTTGGAATCCCTGTTTGTATTTCATATGATCACCTAATGTTGATGAATTTAAGCTTATATTTGAAAAAGCCTTATCTAAACTGTTTTTGAATAAATCTGCTGAACTTTTCATATTTAAGCGTTCTTGAGTCTTGGTTCCCAATAACTTCTATTGGTCCACATAAATTGATAAAACTCTCGGAACATCCTCAAAGTAATTTCTTTGACTTCTCCTTCAAGCTTTCCTCGTTTTATTTCTTTTTGAATTTTATCCATCAAATGGTCTTCAAATTGTTTAATGGTATTGTTATTCATGAAAGACTTTATTTCTTTCCGAATTAGTGTTTCTATTTCTCTTGTATCTGAAGTTGTAAGTGCCATTAATTGCCAATAATTAAAACTGTTGTTAATCCAATTCCTAAAAAAGTTCCAACTTTCCACAATAACGT
>Ga0315907_10005882_pt1 | contig 13172 bp, 14 predicted proteins | sample LakEriMetagenome_3_FD_203525 | JGI IMG/M metagenome (GOLD analysis project Ga0315907, IMG submission 203525) | Freshwater fungal communities from buoy surface, Lake Erie, Ohio, United States - Buoy 12 MA123 | ecosystem: Environmental > Aquatic > Freshwater > Lake > Lake biofilm | place: USA...
TAAACGAGGGATACAGACCGTCACGACCATACTGTCCACCGGTTTGAAATGTCCCAGTGACTTCGACCTTGCCCCACACGTAGCTGTTGTTGATGCCCACATTGAGCTCAGCTGATTTGTCTGGTGGAAACCCTTCCATCCAGATAATTTTACCGATGGGTTGCGGGCTGGAGCCATCTTCTTCGGTGGCAATACCTTCAGCCAACACGTAGATAGCCGAGTTCCAGAAGTAATACCCTTGTGTGGTGATCGTCTGACCGTTATATTGCTCGGGGCGGTCAGCCAAATCAAAGATGCTCACTTTGCCATCGCCAAGTGGCTCGTTGCTGACACGCTCTTCTTTGGTGATAATCTGTTCGATGACTTCGGCATTACTGACGGCCAGCCGATATTTGTAGCGCCCGTCTGCCCCAAATGTACCAGACTCGAGGGTGCCGGTGAGTTTGACAAACCCGTATGTTGCATCACCGGGACGATGTAATTTGAGCAGGATGTCGTTACTGAGTGTATCGACCCAGAGAGCATCACCAAGTGGCTGCGCATCGAGACCGTTGTCGAGCGTGCTTACTCCAGAAACGAGCACTGACATCGGCTGCTCACCTGTTTTGAGGAGATACGCACCTGCCACGGCGATTTCTTGACCGACATAGGAGTCTGCGGCAGCGGTGACATCGGCTACATGGAGCGTGTTGTCACTGAAGAGTCCACAACCGGTAATACTCAACACCAACAGAATCATGGCACCAATACGATAGAAAACCTTCTGCATGCCCAACCTCACAAAAATGATGCACTGTCTGTATCATAGCACAGAATATATCCCTACTGAGTTGCGCAATGCGTAGGATGTTGACCTTTCTTGCTACTCTCTTCTATAATAGATGCATACACAGAAAGGATCCGCATGACTGCTTTGTTTGTGGCACTCGGAATCATGGTGCTGGCTTTGCTTGCGTTGCTCCTGTGGTTTGTGCCACGTCTGCTGCAACAACAAGTCGTGCGCGTCTCCGATGATGCTGCCCAGCTACGCGAAATGCTGCTTGATTTGCTCAGCGAACAAGAAGCAGTCACCATCCGCCAGACACAGCTTGGGGCAGCAATTGCTCAGCTCCAAGCGCGCTTTGATGTGGTAGCGCCTACAGGTGGTGATACGATTAGTCTCATCGACCGGGTCAACGAACTGCAACAGACGTTGCAACACTGGGCAGGACAACAGCGTGATACACAAACCCCAGCCCTCGACGGTGATGCGATGCGCGATACCATCAACGAAATATTGGTACGTATCGATGCCTTGCAAGTCCAACAACGTGACACGATGACGCTGGTCGATGATGGTGTCTTGCTTGGTGTCAAACAACTCGGCGAACGCATCCATGCGATGCAACTCCAAATCGAAGCCTGGGAAACTGCGACTACTCAGTATCGTGCCAGTGATGTTGAGGTATTGCAACACATCCAAGCCCAATTAACAATGGTGCAACAACGAATTGGACAAACAAGTACACTGCTTGATACGGCAAAAACAGCTGATTTGCCATCAGATACACCTACAAACCGACTTTCAGAAGAATGATTTCTGTCAAGAAATCTGACATAATTGTGATAAAAGTATTCGTACACGACGATATCATATGGTATAATTAACTCCACATAATATGTGGACGTGTGCGGGGAGATGCGCATGGCTGATTATGTAGCAATCAAAGGGGCACGTGGTGGTATCCGCGTCGTGATTGATGATGCATGTACCTGGGCTGATGCTCTTGGCGATTTGCACAAACAGATGCAGCAAGGGGCATCGTTGATGCAGGGGATGCGCATCTCGCTCGATCTCGGAGCGCGCCAACTCGAAAGCGCTGATATGGATGCGCTACGGAGTATGTTGCACGGCTACAACATCGAGACGGTTGATGTGCATGCTGAATCCACTGATATGCGCCAAATTGCGCGGGCAGTTGGGTTTACTGCACGCCCCCGTGGTATCAATGCCAGCAAAGAGCCGATGATTGCTGATACGCCGCGCCCAATTCTGATTCGCAATTTGCGTTCGGGGCAGGTCTACAAACATCTCCATGGTGACCTCACGTTGCTCGGCGATGTAAATGCTGGTGCGGAGTTAATCGTTTCGGGGAGTGCGGTAATCTTTGGGCGTGTGCGTGGGATTGTCCATGCAGGAGCGATGGGTGATCGGAGTGCCATTATCTGTGCAATCGAGCTCGCTGCCACACAGATTCGTATCGCAGATGTGCGTGCACGCGCTCCCGAAGACGATACCCACCGTACACCTGAGATTGCGTGTATCGAAGATGGTCAGATTATTGTGCAAACGTGGGAAGAATACCGTCGGTAAACACAGAGTACGTGACTGCGTGGGAGGATAGTCGGCTATGGCAAAGGTCATTACAATTACATCGGGTAAGGGTGGGGTCGGCAAAACTACCTCCACAGCGAATCTCGGCACCGCATTGGCAGCGCTCGGTCACAAGGTGGCCGTTGTCGATGCCGATATCGGGTTGCGCAACCTTGACGTGGTGATGGGGCTCGAAAACCGTATCGTCTACGACCTCGTCGATGTGATCGAAGGCAACTGTCGTTTGCGTCAAGCGCTCATCAAAGACAAACACTTGCCTGAACTCTATCTGTTGCCTGCAGCGCAGACCAAAGACAAAGATGCGGTGACGCAAGACGAAATGATCGAGCTCGTGGATCAACTCCGCGATGAGTTTGAGTATGTACTCATCGATTGTCCCGCAGGCATTGAAAGCGGCTTCAAGAATGCCATCGCAGGTGCTGATGAAATATTGATTGTGACCACGCCCGAAGTATCTGCGGTACGCGATGCAGATCGCATCATCGGGCTGTGTGAAGCCTACGGCAAGGGGCAACCGCGGCTCATCCTCAATCGCTATCGCCCCAAGATGGTGCGGAATGGTGAAATGATGAGCGTGGATGACGTTCTCCAAATTCTTGCCATTGATCTGATTGGTATCATCCCCGAAGACGAAGACGTCATCACATCGACCAACAAAGGCGAAACACTCGCTCTCGATAAAAACTCGCGTACGGGCAAGAGTTATAGCGATATTGCACGGCGCATAACCGGTGAGGAAGTCCCCGTTGATATCATCGAGGACAATCCGAGCTTAATGGAACGTATTTCCAACATGTTCCGTGGGGGACGGTAACACGTTGGAATTGGGAAAGGAGCACCGTAATGGGATTTTTTGGTAAAAAAAAGGGATCAGGGAGTGTGGCGCGAGATCGCCTTTTGACGGTGTTGTTGCACGACCGTGTCAAACTCACACCCGAGAACATCCAAAACCTCAAGCACGACTTGTGCGAGGTGATTCGGCGTTATGTGCCGAGTATTGATCCAAACAGTATCGATATCGCAATTACCACGAGCAACAACAAAGAGCAGCTCGAAACGCGGTTTCCCATTGATCGTAGCGGGCGTAACTAAGTGCAGCATGTCTGTATGTGGTACTGTGAATAGTGCAGTGAGAATTGATTCTTTGACCTGATGTGTGATTGAGGTCTGCATTATGCAAATACCACCAGCGACGATTCGATTTAGCCCCACACTCAAATGGGTTGCAGTTGTGCTTGTGTGTGTGGGTGTGTATGTTTTGTATGCGGCAGTGCACGATGTCGCCTTGGTCTTCTTTGGTGCAGTTGTGGTTGCCTACATCTTTTACCCGGTCATCAGCTGGATAACCCCGTACACCCGTGGATCGCGTATGTTGGCCACCACGGTCTTTCACATTGTGGTGGCGATTATGCTTGTGGTGGCCGTCAGTTGGCTGTGGCCGCCAATCAGCACACAATATGCGCTACTCCGTCAAGATATGCCACGTATTTTGACACAAATTCAAGCGGATCCTGTCACTGTGGCAGGGATGACCGTTGATGTGAGTGGCGAGCTCCAAAAATTACTCTCCAACGTGATTGCGTCGTTGCCCACACGGGTGCCCAAACTCCTGGTTGGTCTCATCGAAGGCTTTTTGCATTTGTTGGCGTTCGTGATTACCAGCTTTTATCTGTTGTCAAATGGACGACGGATTATGAGTCAGCTCTTTCAATTGGTGCCACTCACACACCGCGCCGAGGTGCGCTTCGTGGTGTTGCAAATCCATCAAATCCTCAGTGGCTATATCCGTGGTACCTTGTTGCTCATCCCCATCATGGCAGTGCTGACCTCGGTGTCGTTGTGGTTGCTTGGTGTCGAATACGCCTTGTTGATTGGGATTATCAGTGGTGTCGTTGAAATTCTGCCCATCATTGGGCCGTGGTCAGCAGCAGGATTTGCGATTATCATGGCCGTCTTCCAACAGCCGTTACCGATTAGTGATTCGGTGGTGGTAGTGGTGAGTGTCATTGGTGCGCTCTATTTTTCGTTGCGCATGTTCGAAGACTACGTGATTATTCCGGCGGTGGTTGGGCCAGCTGTGCACCTGCACCCCATTTTGGTGATTGCAGCAATATTGGCTGGGGCAGCAGTTGGTGGGATTTTAGGGCTCTTTTTGGCCATACCAGTGACTTCGGTGCTACAGTACATGTTGCGCTGGCTCTATCATAAACTCGCTGACAGCGACGATCTGCCGGCCATGCCGCACCAATAGCGCTCAGATACGCACAGGCGGGGGCGGACATCTAGTCCGCCCCCGCCTGTGTCGTGTGTTGTCTACGAATCGATTTTGACGCTCACGGTGCGGAAACCGGCATCCACGTAGATGATTTCGCCAGTAGTGGCCGATGCCAAGTCGCTGGCCAGAAAGACAGCCGTGTTGCCTACGTCGTCTTGGGTGACGTTGCGCCGCAGTGGTGCCACGCCAGCAAACGCTTTGAGCAGGTCTTTGAAGCCGGTAATCCCGCTGGCGGCCAAGGTGCGGATGGGACCCGCACTAATCGCATTACAGCGAATGTTGCTGGGGCCGAGATCACTCGCAATGTAGCGTACACTCGCTTCGAGGGCAGCTTTGGCCACACCCATCACGTTGTAGTTCTGGGCGACTTGCTGCGAGCCGTGATAGGTCAAGGTAATCACCGAACCACCCGGGTTGAGCAGATGGCGCGATGCTTTGACCGCAGCGGTCAACGAGTAGACGCTGGAATTCATCGCAACATGGAAGCCATCGCGGGTCACGTTGAGGTATTCGCCGTTGAGTTCTTCCTTTTTGGCGAAGCCGACTGCGTGCACCAAAATGTCGTAGGTGCCCCATTTTTCTTTGACCGTGGCAAACAAGGCATCGAGTTCTTCGTCGCTGTTTGCATTGCACGACACAATGAATGAGGCATCGAGGCTGGTGGCCAACGGCACCACGCGCTTTTCGAGGGCTTCGCCATAGTACGAAAAACCCAACTGCGCACCATGTTCGTGAAAGGCCTTGGAAATACCCCATGCAATCGAATGGTCGTTGGCTAGCCCCATGATTAGGGCACGCTTGCCGGTGAGTAGACCCATGACGCTCGTTCTCCTCTAATTGCAACAAAACACTCTGTCGTGCGCGGTGATTATTTGCTGACCTGCAAAATCTCATCGATGAAGCCGTACTCTTTGGCTTCTTGCGGGGTCATGAAGCGATCACGACTAAAATCACGGGTGATTTCTTCGGGGGTGCGCCCCGTGTCACGTGACAGTAATCCGTTGCCTACCGTTTGTAGCCGCAACAGCTCTTGTACCATACGTTCCACATCGGGGGCATAGCCTTGGGCACCACCACCAGCGGGGTGGAAGTGGATGGTCGAGTGCGGTAATGCGTAGCGTTTGCCTTTGGTACCACCAGCCAACAGAATCGTGGCCATGCTGCCTGCACGCCCCACACATACCGTGTTGACATCACACGAAATGATATGCATGGTGTCGTAAATGGCAAGCCCGTCACGCACACTGCCACCCGGGCTGTTGATGTAGAACCACACGTCGCGCGTGGGATCTTGGTGCTGCAAATAGAGCAACTGCGCCACAATCGACGAGGCAACATCGTCATCGATGGGTGTGCTCAACATAATGACACGCTCGTTGAGCAACCGGGAGAACAAATCCCAGCCACGCTCGCCGCGGGCGGTACGTTCAATCACACTTGGAATGTATGGCATGGTTCAAATCCTTCCTGCTGTGCATTGGAGGGAGCCCCAATGCACAGTGAAGTATACCATCTTTTATTGGCTGACTCCAATTTTGCTACGTGCGTTGGTAGACGACATTGCCACCCACAATCGTCATATCGACCTTGATATGCAGAATGTCATCGGCGGCACAGGTGGCATAGTTGGTGTCGAGCACGGCCATGTCCGCCAGCAAGCCGGGGGTGATACTCCCCTTGAGGTGCTCCTCGCGTGTCAGCCATGTGGGTGAGACGGTGTATGAGCGCAAGGCGGCCATGCGGTCGATGGCTTCTTGCGGCGCAATCACGGTGCCTTTGTGCGTTTTGCGCGTCACCAAACTATACAAGCTGATAAACGGATTGTAGTGGAAGGTGCTCGGAATGTCGCTCGAGGCAATCATGGGGATACCACGCTGCAGGTACGTTTTGGCTGGCTTGTACTGGTGGGCCAACTCTTCGCCCACATCGCGGAAGAGATCATCACCCTCGAAGTAAATAAATGTCGGCTGAATGACGGCGCCAATCTTGTATTTGGCCATCGCCTGCAACGATTCTTCGCTGGCAAAGTAGGCATGGATGATGTTGTGGCGATGGTCGTGCGGGTTGGCAGCCACTGCATCTGCAAATGCCAACGCCGATTCGTGGTGGGCACGGTCGCCGATGGCATGGATGCCGATATCCCAGCCCAAATCATGCCCACGTTTGAAGAAACGGCGGAGATCGGCAGGGTTGAGGCGATTAAAGTCACGCACCACGCTTTCACCCACAAATGGCTTGAACATCCAGGCGGTGCGGCTGGTGGTGCCGCCGTCGACGGCCATTTTGAGCGCCGTCAAGCGCAACATGTCGTCGCCCAGCCCACTCCACAAGCCCAAATTTGCGGCGCGGTCATCGAGCTCTTTTTCAATTTCTTCCTCGCGGAAGCCGTGCCACGACGGCATCAGCGACGTGCGTACGTTGAGTTTGCCGTAGCGATACGCTGCCATGTAGGCCTGCATCTCCCACGGGTAGAGTCCTGGCTCTTGGATGCTGGTGATGCCGTACGACAAATATTCGGTGCTCGCCTTTTGGATGCCCAGTACGGCCTGCTCTTGGGTGACGGCCGGCAACAAATTGCGCACCAGCAATTTGGCGGCAGCACGTAGAATCCCGTTGGGGCGCCCGTCGGCATAGCGCTCGATGGCGCCACCGCTGGGGTCGGGGGTGGTGGCGTCGATGCCGGCCATGGTGAGTGCCACACTGTTGACCACATCCATGTTGAAAAAGCGCTTGAGCAGCACGGGATGCTTGTCGGTGGCAGCGTCGATGTCGCCACGGGTAGGCAGGCGGTTTTCGGCGAGAAATGATTCGTTCCAGCCTTCGCCGATAATCCACTGACCAGGGGGTGTCGTTTGTGCCGCCTTGGCAATCAGGTCGCGCATTTCACCCAGCGATTTGACATCGTCGAGGGCGATGCGCGTCATCTTGATGCCGACTTCTAGCATGTGGTTGTGGCTGTCGTTGAGCCCGGGGATGACGGTGGCGCCGTGGAGATTCATGACTTTGGTGCCTGGCCCTGATAGTGCCAGAATCTCGTGGTCACTGCCAATGGCCACGATGCGCCCTTGGAAACACGCCACAGCCTGCACCACCGGTTTGTGTGCATCCATGGTGATAATGTTGGCGTTGTGTAGAATTAGATTGGGGACAAGTGACATGGGGTGACTCCTTTGTCGTAACACTACTTACTTATGCCGTCGCCTTGGCCGCATCTTCGGCAAGGCGCGAGGTGGATTTTTGGTTGGCGGGATCAATGAATCGCGTCGAAATCATCGTGATAATGGCAAAAATTACGGCAATCATGAAGGGAATCTGGTACCCATAAAAATTCATGATATACCCGGCAGCCAGGGGGACGATTACGGCAGCCACGTGCTGCATCGTCAGCCCCATGGCAATCGAGGGGGCAATATCGGCTTGTGATGCCACCTTGCGCAGATAGGTGTTGGCCCCAATCCATGAAATCGGGAAGATGATGCTGTAGATGGTGTAGCAGGCCAACACAATCCAGATGTTGTTGATGAATGCGTAGCCTGCCAGTGCCACCACGTAGAGCACGTTGGCGGCGGCAAGCATAGGGCGTTCGCCATAGCGGTCGATGAGCTTGCCCACCCGCCGCCCAATCAGCGTATTAATCACATTTACGGCAATCAAGAGCATGGTCAACTGACTCACGCTCAAGTCGTAGTTTTCCACCAGAATATACAATCCAAACGAGAAAAAGATTTGCTGTCGCCCACCATCGAGCAAATTGAGCATGTAATAAAAGCGATAATCCTTGTGGATGACGATTGGCTCACGCTTTGTTTCGGCGGGGTGCGGGATGCCGTCTTTCAAATTGGGAAAGGCATAAATGGCCACGCCAGCAGCAGCCGCGGCCAACCCGAGCAGATAAAATGCGCTGGTGAAATCGAACCATCCATATTGGAAGCCGACCGCCATCAGTACCATGGCGAGCAGTCCACCCATGTTTCCCAGTGCAGTGACAGTACCGAGCACTGTTCCCGCCTTGTCTTCACTGGTGGTGCTCATGGCCAGTGCATGCTGGGTTTGCAACCAGGTGTGGTAGCCCATCGAGCTGACAATCACCCACGGGGTGACGGTGGCGAAGTCGGTGGCAATGCTAAACAGCGCATACCCGAGTGCAAGTGTCATCAACGCCAGTGTCGTCAAGCGTGGCAGTGAGAGCCGGTAAAAGAGGGCAGTCAGGAAGAGAATCAAAAAGCCGGGGATTTCACGGATGGCAGTAATATAGCCGAACTGTGGTCCCCCCAACGCTAATACGTCCCGAAAGAAATTGGTGACGATGGCGTGTTGCCCCGACATGGCAAAGCTGGCCAACACGGTGGTCAACGTAATCAGCATGAAGCCGCGCCGGGCTTCGGGAGTGCGAAACTCGCTTGAAAACATGGTTAATTATTCTCCGTACGGTGAAAGATTTCAGCCATGGGCATCTCGAAACGTGCCCCCAGTTCGACCGCCCAATCGTGCATGCGCTGATCGAGCTCGGGATTTTCGGCACCGACCTGGCTGGCATGCGCGTGCAGGGCATATAATTTTTGGGCAAAGACGGCACTAATATCGATGCCGATATTGGGTTGTGGCGAGCCCACAATGTAGAACTCTTTGACTTTGTGCGGGAGTAGTCCCTCCTCAGTCATCAGCTCGGGGAAGTCCCACGGGTTCTGCGATGCTGGATAGAGCGCCGCCAGCACTGCCGTACCCGCGGCAATATGGTCGGGATGATAGCGGGCTACGCCCAGCGGTGTACCCCAATAACGCTCTGGTGACTGACAAATCACACGCGTCGGCTTGTAGGTGCGCAATACGCGCACGATGTCTTTGCGCAACTGCAGGGTTGGGTAGAGGCGACCATCGGGGTAATCGAGGTGGATGACGCCTTTGAGTCCGAGACGACGCGCTGATTCGGCCTGCTCCGCTTTGCGCGTGTCAATGGTGACGTGGCGGGCCGCCGCACTCAGGTCAGTGGCATCATCGGAACCACCTGCAGAGGCGTCGGTGATGACACAGATGTAGGCATCAAAGCCTTCATTAATCCACGTCAACAGTGCGCCGGTACTACTAAACTCGGCATCATCGGGGTGCGCCATAATCGACATGGCCACCGGTTTGGGAGTAGTCGTCATTGTCTGTTACTTCTGTAAATAGCGGTCGAGTAAAAGGGCGAGCTGCGTGCGGCGCGCAGCGGGAATGACCCGCGGGTCAGTCATAATCGCCGTCGCCAAAGCATGGTGTGCCGGGCTGTCAATGCCAGCTGCAATGAGGGGAATGGCGTGCCGAATCACGGCTTGCGCCATCGCTGAATTGGCATGCATGGTGGCCACCACCGTTTCAACGGTCACGGCATCGTGATCAGGGTGCCAACAGTCGTAGTCGGTGACCATGGCCAGCATGGCATAGGCGATTTCAGCCTCGCGTGCGAGTTTGGCTTCGGGCAAGGCAGTCATGCCGATTAGGTCAAAACCGCGTCGGCGGTTTTCGTTGCTTTCGGCGAGTGTGGAGAACTGCGGTCCCTCCATGCAGACATAGGTGCCCCCCTGGTGAAAGGTCGCTCCGGCTGTGGTCGCAGCCTGGGCCAAGCGGCGCGATACCTCGGCGTCAAACGGTTTGTCGAATGCCACGTGTGCCACAATCCCCTCACCAAAAAACGTACTCGGGCGGATGCCTTTGGTGCGGTCGTAGAGCTGCGTGGGGATCACGATATGACCAGGTGCGTAGTCGTCACGCAAGCTGCCGACGGCACTCACGGCAATCAGTGATGTGACCCCCAGCATGCGGAAGCCATAGATGTTGGCGCGCGCCGGCACTTCGCTGGGGGTCAGGCGATGCCCGACGCCGTGGCGCGGCAAAAACGCCACACGCGTGCCTGCAATGGTGCCGATGACGTAAGCATCACTCGGGTCACCAAAGGGGGTGGTGAGTCGCACTGTTTCCACGTCACTGAGGCCGGGCATACTATAGAGCCCACTGCCGCCAATAACGCCGATTGTGGCATGTGACATTGCAAATCTCTCATTCCTGTTGGGTCTGCATTGACGTATCTGTAGCATCATTCTATACTGCATTTGCAGTTCTGTGAAATCTGCCTACGCAAGGAGGAATGCGATGACCACAACCCAATTCCGTGTCCCCGATATTTCGTGCGATCACTGTGTGCGTGCGATTACCACTGAAGTCAGTGCGGTGGCGCATGTGGCCAAAGTGACCGTTGATATCCCCAGCAAGCTGGTCACCATTGACCACCAAAACGTGCCAGCGCCGACGTTGGTGAGCGCCATCAACGAAGCTGGGTTTGATACCGTCGAAGCCGTCGCCTAACCAGCAGTGATGTGACGGGGGTGGTGGGCAGATGCCCACCACCCCCGTCGTGTTTGTATGGATGATGGCGGATTATGCGCGTGGCTTGATCACCATGCCGACCACCACCACACTCAGTACGCCACCGATAATCCCGAGTACTACATGGATGAATAGTGATTGGTCGCTGTCCAAGCCAAGCACGGCGCCCACATTGAGTCCTCCCAACAGCACCGTCCAGGCAATACTCTGGATGACTGCCACTGCAATGCGGATGTTGCGTTGCGCCTTGGCGTAATTGCCACGCAAGGTGGCTACGGCATCGTTGAGCGACCCCAAGAACAGATTATGCAGCACAATGCCGTTCGCTGCCACATACGGTAAATGTGTTGCCATGCGGGACGCCAATCAATGTTGCGGGGACATTGCTCGGGATGGCTTTGTACGAAAACCGCTCATCGCCGACCACCGATGTCCACTTGCCGAGGCGCAGGCCTGGTTCGTAGCGGTACAAATACGTATCATGCACTTCTGCATCAACCAAGCGTTCTAGTGCAGGGTCAGGTAGGATGGGGGTGAAAGAAATCATGCTCATCATTTCGTTGTCTGGTGTAACCGTAAAGCTACCAATCCGAGCATGAGCCACATACACAGTCTGGCGACCTGCGTCCTCCCACGACAGCGTATCTTCGTCGGTGCCTTCTTGGCGACGAAACACTTCTAGAAAGCGTTCAAGTGCCAGATAATCGCCCCCGTTGTGATACGGTAGATCGGTGAGCACGGCATCACCGGTCACGGTGCCACTGACCGCATAGACGGTGCCTGGTTGAATGATGGTGTTGGTCGCATGCGCGTCGATGCATATGGCACGGCTCGCCAGCCCCGACATGTCGGGAATGCGCTCGTGTTGGATGAGGAAATACAAAAATACTCCAGCCACTGCAATGCCCCAGATAGGCACAAGCATGGGGATGGTCTCACTGACGCCAAACATAAGATTGGCCACCGCTGAAACCAAGACGACCATGCCAGCATAGACGAGTATCCGCCCAAATCCGCTGGTACTTGCATCAGCGCGGGTTGCGTGATTCATGGCAAACCCCCTGTATATATGATTGATACGATGTGGAATATGACTCTACTATAGCAGGTTGTTGCAAAATTTCAATCAGTCAGCTATGGCACTCTGGATACTACATTATGCTGTACGTGATGTATAAAATCATTATGACGCAATAGTGATATACTATGGGTATGAAAGCATATAGAAGATAGAATTGCACTGAAAGGAGAAACTCAATGACGGCTCAAGTCCACGAGGACATCACGATTGATGGTAAGCGTACGTCCATGGCTTTTTGTCCACCACTACCCGAAAATCACCCGCGATTTGTGGCGATACCTATTGAAGAATATGTGCCAACGCGCAACGATGGCTTGGTGGGCAGTACGGCCTGTTGGCGTGGCTACATTGGCTCATGGTCAATCAAAGATGACAAATTTTATCTGACCAGAATCCGAGGTCCATTCAAGATAATCGGCAGGCAGCCAATCTTCGCAGAGTGGTTCAGCGGCGTATTGCGTATCCCGCAAGGCAAATTACTCCACTATGTTCACATGGGCTTTGGTTCTGTCTACGAAAAAGAACTCCATGTAAAAATCGAACAGGGTGTAGTAATCAAGCGCCGCGTCGTGGATGCATATGCCATGCCGATCGACGAAGAAGACCTCACATGGCGCAATTTACCTGGTGGCGAAAATAATTTCTTCGGCGACGACTGGTAGGGGCGTCATTTCATACCTGAGGAAAAGATGGCACCGGCGCGTTGCGCCGATGCCATGACGCCAAGGTGACGTACAACGTAGGGGCGTCATTTCATGGCGCCCCGTAGATGCGGCGCACGGCGGCGCATGGTCATGGTATTGCGCCCGCATGCATTGATTCCCAAGCCGACGCAATAGTAGGGGCGTCATTTCATGGCGCCCCGTTGATGCGGCGCACGGCGGCGCACGGTCATGGTATTGCACCCGCATGCATTGATTCCCAAGCCGACGCAATAGTAGGGGCGTCATTTCATGGCGCCCCGTTGATGCGGCGCACGGCGGCAAAGCCGCCAGGCCATGATGGGGGCGGGCGTACACACGACGAGTCCCTCTACCGCCGTTCGTAATTTGGCGCCTCTTTGGTGATGGTGATGTCGTGCG
>Ga0315907_10005883_pt1 | contig 13172 bp, 7 predicted proteins | sample LakEriMetagenome_3_FD_203525 | JGI IMG/M metagenome (GOLD analysis project Ga0315907, IMG submission 203525) | Freshwater fungal communities from buoy surface, Lake Erie, Ohio, United States - Buoy 12 MA123 | ecosystem: Environmental > Aquatic > Freshwater > Lake > Lake biofilm | place: USA...
CCGAATTGGCAAAACATATTCTCCAATTTCAGGAAAGGAAGTTAAAAAGGATACCGTTACTGATGTCATTGCTAAGGTTAAAACATTTTCTTTAGATAGTAAATGGTTGCTCTTGTCGCCTATTCATTTGGAAAAAGGACGACAATTGGAAGATAAGCTGAAAGTATTATTACAACAAGGTTTTGCTCGTATATTAGTAAATGACAAAATGGTTCGGTTAGATGAGATTGATAATCACGCTTTTGAAAATAAAGACATATTATTAATCATAGACCGAATCGTAGTTAAAGAGGAAGAAGAATTCTTCAATAGATTAGCTGATGCCACTCAAACTGCTTTTTTTGAAGGCAAAGGCGTTTGTTTCCTTCAGGATTTGGAAATGAATAACCGTTTAACTTTCAGTTCTAATTTTGAGTTGGACGGCATTACATTTTTGGAACCAAACATCCATCTTTTTAGTTTTAATAATCCATACGGAGCTTGCCCAACCTGCGAAGGTTATGGAAATATTATTGGTATTGATGAAGAGCTTGTTATTCCTAACACGACACTTTCTGTATATGAAAATACTATATTTCCGTGGCGTGGCGAAAGCATGAGCTGGTATCGTGATCAATTAGTAAATAACGCTTATAAATTTGATTTTCCAATTCACAAACCTTATTTCGAATTAACTGAGGAACAAAAAGATTTGATTTGGAAAGGAAACACTTTTTTCACTGGCTTAGATGGTTTCTTTAAAGAATTAGAAGAGAAAAATTATAAAATACAAAATCGTGTTATGCTTTCCCGTTATCGTGGAAAAACAAAATGTACAACTTGTAAAGGAAAGCGCTTACGCAAAGAAGCAAACTATATTAACATTGGAGGAAAAACTATTTCTGAATTGGTTGATTTATCGATTAAAAGATTAATTCCTTTTTTTAATGAATTAAAATTATCTGAATACGATAATAAAGTGGCTAAGCGTTTACTTCTAGAAATTAATAACCGATTAGCTTTTTTAAGTGATGTTGGGTTGGATTATCTGACTCTAAATCGAAATTCAGCTACACTTTCCGGTGGTGAATCGCAACGAATAAATTTGGCCACTTCGCTAGGGAGCAGTTTAGTTGGTTCAATGTATATTCTTGATGAACCAAGTATTGGTTTACATCCAAAAGATACAGAACGTTTGATCAAAGTGTTAGAAAACCTTCGTGATTTAGGCAATACTGTTATTGTTGTTGAGCATGATGAAGATATTATGAAAGCAGCCGATAGAATTATTGATATTGGTCCCGAAGCCGGAACTTTTGGTGGTGAATTGGTTGCTGAAGGTACATTTGCCGAAATCCTAAAAGCTAATTCTTTAACTGCTAAATATTTAAATGGGGAATTAGAAATTTCAGTGCCAAAAAAACGTAGAACTTCTAAAAATTTTATTGAAATAAAAGGTGCTCGCGAAAACAATCTTCAAAATGTAGATGTTACTTTCCCTTTAGAATGTCTAACTGTCATTACTGGAGTTTCTGGAAGTGGAAAAAGTACGTTAGTAAAGAAAATACTATTCCCAGCTATGCAGAAAAAGTTGGAAGGAATTGGAGATAAAGCTGGACAATTTTCAGAACTATCAGGAAGTTTTTCTCATATAAGACACATTGAATACGTTGACCAAAATCCAATTGGAAGAAGTTCACGTTCAAATCCAGTGACTTACATCAAAGCGTATGATGATATTCGAGACTTGTATTCTAAAGAAAAACTTTCTAAAGTTAGGGGTTATCAAGCTAAACATTTTTCGTTTAATGTTGATGGCGGTAGATGTGAAACCTGCAAAGGCGAAGGTTCGATTAATGTTGAAATGGTTTTTATGGCTGATGTTTCTTTACCATGCGAAACCTGTGGTGGGAAACGATTTAAAAAAGAAGTTTTAGAAGTAATCTATGAAGGCAAAAATATTGATAATATTTTGACCATGACTATTGATGATGCCATTGCTTTTTTTACAGAATACAAACAATCAAAAATCACTCAAAAACTTCAGCCTTTGCAAGATGTTGGTTTAGGATATGTACAATTAGGACAATCTTCTTCTACTCTTTCTGGTGGTGAAGCACAACGTATAAAATTAGCTTCGTTTTTAGTAAAAGGAGTTACTAAAGAAAAAGCCTTATTTGTTTTTGATGAACCTACTACAGGATTACACTTTCACGACATTAAAAAACTTTTAGCTTCATTCGATGCTTTAATTGAAAAAGGACATTCAATTATTGTTGTTGAGCACAACTTGGACTTGATAAAAAGTGCCGACTGGATCATTGATTTAGGTCCGGAAGGCGGTGAAAATGGTGGGCAATTATTGGCAGTAGGAACACCAGAAGATATTGTTAAGAATAAAAAATCCGTTACTGGTTTTTATCTTAAAGATAAATTATAAATAAAAGGCTTCCAAATTGGAAGCCTTTTATTTATAATTACAATTGGTACTATTCTACTATAATTTTTTTGGTAATTCGTTTAGTAGATGTTTGTAAAACTGCCAAATACAAACCTTTTGATAAACCTTGAGTTGATATAGTTTCAATCAAACTAGCATTTTCTATTTGTTTATTTAACACCTCTTTTCCCTGCAGGTCTATCATCTTAAAAGTAAAGTTTGTGTCACTTAATGAACCAATACTGATATTTAAGATGCTTTTCACCGGACTAGGAAAAAAACTAACTTGATATGCTTCATTAAAATCATTAAAATCAAGAGAAGTTGTTGATGCTTTAGCAAAATGTAACATGGCTCCTGTAGCTGCTTTAGCTATATTATATACATAAACAGGATCCATATTTATAAGTAAATCTGTAGCAGTATGTCGGTGTGGCGTTTCATTCTTTTCAAAAAAACCAGTAATAATCTCATTGTTATCTTCAAATGGCATGTAGTCTGAAGCATAAGCATAACTCAAAAAAGTATTCAATGGAGAATATAATTGGACACATTTAATTAATTCATTTGTAATCGTATTTGAAGCTGCATTATTTGATGTTGGACTTCCTGTATCTCTTTCACAAGTAATTGTGTCATTAATCATATCGGATCTTCCTCCTACTTCATCAATATTAAAAACCAATCGAATATCCATTTTAGGGTTAGTGGCATTAACTACTGTAGATACAAAATTTTGACTACCTATTAAACCATCTTCTTCTCCACTAAAATTTATAAACTTTATGGAATATTCAGTTGGAATATCTTTTAACAATCTTGCAACTTCAAAAATAGTAACAACACCACTTCCATTATCATTGGTTCCTCTACCCGTTATTGTATCATAGTGCCCACATAAAATAATAAATGTATTTTGGTATAAAGTTCCAACTTTGGTCACTACTAAATTTTTACAAGTAGCAGTGCCATTGGTAAAACTATACTCTTGCATTTGTGCAGCTGTATATCCATAACTTAAATATTCAGCTTTTAACCAATTAAGCGTGTTTTGTAATGGTGAAGTCCCTCTTCTCTTTACTCCTAAATTTTCAAACTCTGTTAAATTATTAAGCACATTTGATTCAGATACTTGATTAACAACTGTTCCATAATAAGGAATGTATTGTTGGCTGTATCCTTTTGATAGTATTAGTAATAAAACAAATGAAAATTGTAGTAGGTTTTTCTTCATTGTAATGTTAAATTAAATCTAGATTTTAATAAAATTGTAGCAAATGTAATAAATAATCAAATCAAATAGTAATTACTTATAACAAATTAACTCAAATATTATTACAACACACTAATATTTAAACCATTGATTTTCTTTTAGTTAAAATACATTAATCAAACCTTAAGAAATGATGTTGAGTATTTGGCATGTTCATTGAAAGTTAACATTATATCAGAATTTCTTTCTGTTCGAAGAAGCCGAAAATCGAAAGAGTAAGCAAAACGCATAAATGAATATATCATGAAAAAAATTACCTTTTTAGTAGCTAGCGTTTTAATGTCAAGTACTTTATTAAACGCAACCGAAGTACGAAATACTTCAATTGAAAATAGTATGAGATTTAATTTTGATGAACCAATCTCATTCAATGAAAGAGGAATTGAATTTTATGTTTTTTTAAATGGAGAATTTGATTTCAATACAAGACCTCAAGACAACGAAGGCGACTATTTTTACAAAACTGCCGGAAAAAGAGGAAATGTTCAAGAAAGAAGAACATTAAATTATGGCACTCGAATAGAGCATGATAGTTTTGGTAGAGTTAGAAGAGTTGGTAACACCTTTATTAATTATGATAGTAGAGATAGGGTAAATCGCATTGGAAGTGTTTATATGAGATACAACCGAATTGGATTAACACAAATTGGAGGAATGCGAATTATTTATAATCGAAGAGGTGATATAATAGACACTATAGGAAATATAAAAGGTTATTGCAATTCTGGATTTGCTTACAATTATAACAATTACTATAATGAAAGTAATTATTATTCAGCATCAAACTATAATGACAATAATAATTACTATTACAAAGCTGATGGAACAAAAGCAAAAATTGAAGAAAAAAAATAATTTTAGGTTAGATTGATTGGTTAGGTTTAGATGAAAAAAATCCCGCAAAGTTGAAAAACGATGCGGGATTTTTAAATTACATTAAATAATATAATTAATGACTTCCTTCTACTTCTATTGCATCAACATCTATATTCTGTTTTTTTAAAAAACCTTTTACTAGAATGGCAAACAAAGTTAAATAGGCAAAACAAACAACAGCAACAATATAAGACTGATGAATTCCTATAATATCGGATAATTTTCCTTGAATTGGCGGTATAATTCCACCGCCTAAAATCATCATAATTAAAAAAGCAGAACCCTGAGATGTATATTTCCCTAAACCAAGAACTGACAAAGTAAAAATAGCAGGCCACATTATACTACAAGCTAATCCACCGGCTAAAAAAGCATAAATAGCGACTGTTCCACTTGTAAATAACCCAATTAGCATCGCTATAATTCCTAAGCTTCCGAAAATCATTAATGTTCGCGCTGGTTTATCTTTACTCAAAAAGAAAGCTCCAATTTGAACTAAAACACATAATATATAATAATAGAGTGGTCTCATATCCTTACCCGATAGTATATTAACTGCTAAAATGATTCCAAACGCTAGTAAAGGAATGACAATTAATGCTATAGATTTATTTGTTCCTTTTAAATTAAAAACACTTATTGCTCCAGCCCATCGACCTATCATTAAACTACCCCAATACATCGAAATATAGGGACCAATGTCTGATGATTGCATACTTCCAAATTCTGGCAACTTCAATAGTTCACCTAAATTACTTCCAATTGCTACTTCTACTCCAACATAAGTAAAAATTGCTAACATACCCAAAACCAATTGTGGATACTGCATTGCTCCCCAACCTTCTGCTTTTTTTTGAGCTGAAAAATAAGAAAACAAAATTACTCCAACCACAACAGCCAAAGCACCAAGCAACCAATTCATTCTGTATTTTTCTAAATCTTCCATTTGAATAGCATCAAAAGCACTAGTATCAATTTGATAGGTTTTAAATATTGGAACAAAGCAAGCGGCTAATAATAATGTCATTAAAACTAATGTCCACAATGCTTTATTAGCTTTTTCAATGCTTTCTTCAGAAATACCGCTAGGAACTTTTTTAGAAAAATAAAACAAAGCAGCCGCCGCAATAAAAAGTAATCCTACTCCAGAATAGAGTAAAACTACTTTATTCAATTCTAACAACTTAATCTGTTCATCTGATACTGATTTTGCTGTTCCAAATAATGCTAAAGCAACAATAATCGGCCCAATAGTTGTTCCAAAAGAATTAATTCCACCACCCAAATTTACTCTACTTGCGCCAGTTTTAGGATCCCCAAGTAAAATAGAAAAAGGTTGAGCTGCTGTTTGTTGTAATGAAAATCCAAGTGCTACAATAAACAACCCTAACAACATTCCTGCATACAAATTAGCTTCAACTGCAATAATCATAGCTCCTGCTCCAAGTGCCGAAAACAATAAGCCATAGACGATACTTTTCTTATAACCCCATTTACCTACTATATCCTTTCCGCTACTATTTCCAAAAGCAAATAACAAAAGCGCTCCGATATAATAAGCAGTATAAAAAGCAAAATCTACAAGTTGAGATTGAAATTGATCTAATGAAAAATAGGTTTTACAAAATGGAATAAAAATACTGTTTCCTGCCGCAATAAAACCCCAAAAGAAAAAAACGGTAATTAAGGTATAAAGCGCTGGATAATTGGTTTTGGTTGTACTCATAAATATTATTTTGGATTGGTTAGTTAACTGGTTTAAATGAAATTGCGGTTCCACCACCTTTAGCCAAATGTAATTTAATTTTTGACTTCGAAGTGACTTGCATTATTTTTATAGTATAGGATTTTGGATTATTTTGCCAATCGGCATCCTTTCCATCTTCATAAATAATGGCTTGGTATTTTTTATTTGGAGAAAGAAAATCGAGTTTTAATTCTGTTTCTCTTGCATTCTCATCGGTAATAGCACCTAGAAACCAATTTTCAGAATTTTTATCTTTTCGGGCAACGGTTATATAATCTCCAGGTTCAGCCTCAAGATATTTACTGTCTTGCCAATCCAATGCAACGTCTTTTATAAACTGAAAAGCATCGAGGTGTTTCTCATAATTCTCTGGTAAATCGGCTGCCATTTGCAAAGGTGAATACATCGTGACATATAATGCCAATTGTTTAGCTAAAGTAGAATGAAGTTGCTCTTTTTTAGTTGAATTATAGCTACTCATCTTAATTTCAAAGATTCCTGGCGTATAATCCATTGGTCCACCAAGTAATCGTGTAAATGGTAAAATAGTTTCATGATTAATTGTATTTCCAATACTCCATGCATTAAACTCAGTTCCTCGAGCCGCTTCTGCACAAATATAATTGGGATAGGTTCGATGATACCCTGTTGGGCGAGAACTCTCATGGGAATTCACCATCATTTTATAATCGGCAAATCGTTTTGCAACAAAATTGTAATGATTAACCATCGTTTGTCCATCATGGAATTCACCTCGTGGAATTATTCTACCCACATAGCCTGTTTTTGCAGCCGTATAACTATATTGTTTCATCAGGTTTAATGCTCTATCCAAATAACGCTCATAATTAGCGACAGAAGCAGAAGTTTCGTGGTGCATAATCATTTTGATGCCTTTTAATTTTGCATAATCGTTGACTTCTTTTAAATTAAAGTCGGGATATGGTGTAGTGAAATCAAAAACATTTTCCTTCCAATTCCCGAACCAATCTTCCCAGCCCACATTCCAACCTTCAACTAAAACGCCGTCAAAACCATGGTTGGCAGCAAAATCAATATAACGTTTGGTATTAGCAGTTGTGGCACCATGTTTTCCTGTTGGCTTTAACTCGCCATTGTTTTGTGCATTTTGTGAACCTGCATAATCCCAAGTCGATTTACCCACATGCATTTCCCACCAAATACCTACATATTTCATTGGTTTTATCCAAGAAGTATCTTCAATTTTGGATGGTTCATTTAAATTTAAAATCATTTTCGAACCTACAATATCACGCGCATCATCGCTGACCATAATTGTTCTCCATGGCGAGACACAAGGTGTTTGCAAATAGGCTTTGTCTCCCAAAGCATTAGGTGCTAAACTTGATTTTAATTTATAATTCTCAATAGCAACATCTAATTGCATTACTGGATAATTAACTACAGCAGCTTCAAAAATATTAAGATATATTCTATCTGATGATTTCATCATCAATGGCGTTTGAACCGCAAACTTCTTGGTAATTGCTTTAAAACCAATTCCATTATTGAGATTAACTTTATCCGTATTTATTTCTGAAAAAAGTGTTTCTTCATAATTATATTCGTTGGTATCAAAATCGCCAGGAAGCCAAAAAACTTTGTGGTTTCCTGTTAGATTGAATTCAGAAACTTCATCCGAAATGATAAAGTAGTTTAAATTGTTTTGCTTCGGAAACTCGTAACGAAAAGCAATGCCTTCATCAAAAACTTTAAAAATGATATTTATCTTTCTATCGGTTATCGATTGTGAAAGTGCAACAATCATTTCGTTGTAGTTGTTTTTCATATTGGACTGTTCGCCTAAAACAGGCTGCCAAGTTTCGTTTACTGTTTTTTGACCGATACTGTCAATAATGAAATTAGCTTCTAAATCATTAGTGCCCTTTAGCTTAATACCCAAAAAGCTCTTGAGCACTACTGGTTTGTTTTTATAGGTAACCTGATAAGTCGGTTTTCCATTTTCAGATAAAGAGAAGTTGAGTGTAATTTCTTTAGAAGGTGATTGGACATTTTGAGATAGAACCTTAATTCCTAAAAGTAGTAAACCTATACAGACTAATCGTTTCATTAAAAATAATTTTGCCTAAATATAATAACTTTTTAAAAACAAAAAATCCCGAATAGATCCGAGATTTAATATAGTTATTAACTAATAAGAGTACTAGATGTGAACAGTATTTCCATCCACATAATCCTGAAGATATGCAAAACGGTGGGTGAGTTTTCCGTTTTCGGTCATCTTCGCTCTAGCAAGAATTCCGTCTTTATCATTGTTAAAAAAAGCTGGGATAACATGTTTCATAAACATTTCGCCAAAACCTTCGCTGGCATCTCTTGGCAATTCACAAGGCAAATTATCTACTGACATAACCATTATTGAACCAGGATGAGTATACGGAACTTCTTTGTTCTCACTTGGCAAATATCCAAAAAATGGATCAGCAATTGTAGAAGCTTTTATAGTACAAGCAATCGGTCCGTCAACATCACATGAAATGTCGGCAACTACTTTTATTTTACAATCGTGTGCATTTAGCATGTCACGAGTTAAAATATCGGGTGAACCATTGGCATGAAAATGCCCCGCCATAAAGATATCTGCTACTTTTGAAAAACGCTCAAAATCTGAAGTATAATCTTGGGGGTTTTTATAAAAATTAGAATTACTATCTGCCTTAGTTCCGTCTAAACGTTTGTTATAATCCAAAACATCAATATGAGTATATACAGGTTCTGAGTATATTTTTGTTAAGAAATCTTCTGGAGAAACTTCTTTTAATTTCATTCCATCTAAAATTTCTTTTGCTCCCATTCCCACTTTACCGTGACCTGTTAATACGATTTTGATATTGGGCAATATTTGTCTTTTTAAACGGACAATTAAGTCTTCTTTACTTTGTAATGTATCTGCTTTAGGAATATTGAATAAATCATATTTTATTCCGAATCCTCTTAATCCATTATAAGCGCCAACTATTCCGGCATAACGCCCAAAACCAATTAGTCTTTTGTTATTGGCATCAACAATAGTTTCATGGTCATATAGTTCGATGCTTTTATCTAATATTGCTCGTAATAATTTTTGATTATGAAGCTGCTTTTTAATAGTGTGTGAAAAGAAAAAATACTTCTTATTTGGAATTAAAAATTCTACTGGAATTTCTTTAACTCCAAAGAAAACGTCGCAATCCGAAATGTCATCAGCAACTTCAATACCTAAATTTCTGTAGGCATCATCATTAAAAACTCTGATATCTGAACTTTCCACTTTAATACCAACTTCAGGATGTTCTTTTTGTAAACGAACCAATTCTTGTGGCGTAAAAACAACTCTTCTATCAGGTGGATTTTTTCTTTCTTTAATAATTCCGAATTGCATAAGGCAAATTTATTTTGGTGCCAAAAGTAGTAGTAACGAAATCGATTTCAAAACTTTTTAATAAATACTTTTTATTGATGTTTTGTTGAGCAATTTTGATTGTGGAAAACCTGTTGATAGCTTTCTAAAAAAGAAATTATATAACTTTAATGAATAATTATATTTGTTTTTCAATACGATAAAAATGACATACAAATTTTCTCTACATACTTTCCAAATATTAATTGTTGTATTACTTACCGTTTCTTGTTCAAAGCAAGAAAAGACTGAAGATGGCATTATCAAGGTAAATAAAAATGGCATACCCGTAATGATGCCTTTGCAAGAAGAATTACCTAAACTTACTTCAGATTATATCAATGATAAAAAATATGGCGTTAGTCGATATTTTGAAAAAACATGGTCGGAGAAAAACGATAACGTAGCTTTTTTGGTTGCCAAAAATGGTCAGATAATTTATGAAAACTATATGGGCTATGCCAATAAGAGAACTGGCGAAATGATTTCTAATAACATGCCGTTACATATAGCATCGGTAAGTAAAGTATTAACGGCTACTGCAGTTTTAATGCTCATTGATTCAAAAAAAATTAGGTTAGACCAAAAGGTAAATACGATTATAAAAAACTTTCCATATCCCGATGTGACTATACAAACATTGCTTAATCACCGTAGCGGCATGAGAAATTATGCCTATTTCACTTTTGAAAAAGGAAATTGGGACAAAAAAGAAACTCTCACCAATGAAGATATTGTAGAGGTTATGGTGGAGAAAGAAATTACATTAGAAAGACCAACCGATACCGGATTTGGTTATTGCAATACCAATTACGCAATGCTTGCTTTAATCATTGAAAAAGTTACCGGATTAAAATATCCTGAAGCAATGAAGGAAATGATATTTGCACCTCTTGGTATGACTAATACCTTTGTTTTTGACATCACTAAAGACCGTGACATAATTGCTCCATCATACAAAGGAAATAATGTAGAAATTGGAATTGATTATCTAGATGGAATTTATGGTGATAAAAACATCTATTCCACTCCGAGAGATTTATTAAAGTTCGACAAAGCGCGCTATGCTCCTTTCTTCCTGAATCCTGATTTACTTAAAAAAATGTATCAAGGCTATAGTTATGAAAGCAAAGGAATACGTAATTATGGCTTAGGTATTAGAATGTCTGAGTTTGAAAAAGGAGAACCATTTTATTATCATAATGGTTGGTGGCATGGAAACACTTCCTGTTTTATCAACCTAAGAAAAGAGAAAGTTACGATTATTGTCTTGTCAAATAAGTTTACCAGAAAAACGTATCAAACTAAAAAACTAGCAACTCTTTTTGGCGATTATCCATTTAAGTTGGATGATGGTGAGGAATGAAATGATAAAATTTGATCTGAAATATTTTGCAATAACCATTTCGCTTTTCATTATCGAATTTATAATTGCACTATATGTTCATGATAACTTTGTCCGTCCTTACTTTGGCGATGTTCTAGTTGTTATTCTAATTTATTGCTTTATAAAATCTTTTTATAATTTAAAAGTGATAATAGCATCAACCTTCGTGCTGCTATTTGCTTTCACGATAGAATTTTTGCAATACCTTAATATAGTCGAAATGCTAGAATTACAAAATTCAAAAACTGCCAGAACCGTTATCGGAACTTCATTTTCCTGGGCAGATATTATTTCTTATGTAGCAGGAATACTTATTGTGAATTTGATTGAATATTTTTGTAGAAAAGAAAAATTCTAGAAACTTATTTCTCAATAATCGCTTCCTGAATAACTTTTTGAATGTCTTCGCGTATGTTTTCCTTCGAAAGTTTGTTTGGCACATTAGAATCAGGATATGTTCTGTTGGATAAGAAAACATAAACAATCTCCGTTTCTGGGTCAGCCCAAGCCATAGTTCCAGTAAAACCGGTATGTCCAAAACTCGACTTAGAAACACAACCACAGGTTGGTCCACCTCCACTTATTTGAGGCTTATCAAATCCTAAGCCACGTCGATTTCCTTCGGAACAAAACCAACAGGTATTAAAATCATTAAATGTTGCTTCAGAGAAGTATTGTTGACCTCCATAATTTCCTTTTTGCAAATACAACTGCATCATCTTGGCAATATCCATGGCATTAGAAAAAATCCCAGCATGTCCGGCTACTCCATCTTCCATTGCGGCTTCCATGTCATGAACATAACCCTGAATGGTATCATGACGGAAATAAGTATCTATTTCGGTGGGAACAATCACATTTTTATCATACTTTTTTAATGGATTATAAAGTGTGTTATTCATACCAAGTGTTTTGTAGAAATTATTGGTCACCAATTCATCCAAATGTCTTCCCATCACTTTCTCTAGATATTGTTTCAAAATAATAAAAGTAAAATCACTATAGCGATATTCTTTTTTATCAATAAGCGGACTGTCGATAATCTTCTTCATTATACTGTCATGATAATCATCTCGCAAATACAAACTATCTGAAACCCTTTTTGTAAAACCTTCGCTAAAAACTTTCCGATAGTATTTATCCATTGGCAATTTAGCCGAATCCAAAGTGGCTTTGTAAAAAGGAATCCAAGCTTGCATTCTGCCATAGTGCGACAACAATTCTTTAAATGTAATTTTCTGCTTGTTAGAACCTTTAAAAAGCGGCAACATTTCACCAAGAGTAGTTTCGAGTGTTACTTTCTTTTGGTCATAAACCTGCATTACATTGGGCAAAGTCGCTACCATTTTTGTCAAAGATGCAACATCGTATAAATCACTATTTTTCACTTTTACATCACCTTCGTAAGTTTGTTTTCCAAATGATTTTTGATAGATAACTTTTCCTTTTCTAGCAACCAAAATCTGCATGCCTGGTGCCATTTTACCATCAATCGCTTTTTGAGCATAGGTTTCAATAAGCTTTAGTTTCTCTGAACTCATTCCGACACTTTCTGGAGTGGAAAAACCCAGTCTATTGAGTTTTTGAGTGGTGATTCCGTCACCAGCTTTTAAGTTGCTGTTGATAGAAACCGGAAGCAATCCTTTGGCGTCAATGGCTCCAAAAATTATCTCAGCTGATACTTCCTGAGCAATGCTACCATTTTGATAGGAAACAATTACACCTGGTATTTCATTAAAATTCAAAATTCTTGATAAAGAATACGGTTTGGCAAAACAATCAATAATTACTTTCTTTTTAGAAGCAATAGAATCAATGACCTGCAATTCAGGCACTGTAAGTTCTGGCGATTTCCACCATGATTTATCCGATTTATGATACCCAATAATTACGGTTTCATAATCAGTTAACTTGGTCATTAAGCTATCAATATTCGTGTCTGAAACTTCTGTGACTTCAGTGTATTTCTTTAAAGTACTAACAAAAGAACTATTGGTATCATCACCCAATTTAACATAAGCAATTTTTTGATTCAGATTTTTAATTGGG
>Ga0315907_10005886_pt1 | contig 13165 bp, 10 predicted proteins | sample LakEriMetagenome_3_FD_203525 | JGI IMG/M metagenome (GOLD analysis project Ga0315907, IMG submission 203525) | Freshwater fungal communities from buoy surface, Lake Erie, Ohio, United States - Buoy 12 MA123 | ecosystem: Environmental > Aquatic > Freshwater > Lake > Lake biofilm | place: USA...
TTGGTCAGGGCTTCGATCAGCTGCTCGGCAGCGGCCGAACCGTCGGCGACCAGTCCCTGCAGGAACTTCCAGGCGCCTTCGGGAGGTTGCGCCGCGATCTTCTGCCGCAGCCAGGTCACCGCTGCAGCCACGTGGGCGCAAGGTTCGATCGTAGCTTCGCCACAGCTGCATCGAAATCCCATCTCTCCGAAGTGCGATGGCGTTTGATGCCATTGCGATGGAGTTGCCGCCGCTACAGGCTGGACCATGGCCACCAGCAAAGTCTGGAATGGAGGCCCATCTCCCATCGGGTTCAGATAATCAAATTCCCAGCACCATCGTTCTGAATTGCGATCCAGCCGTGGACTGTCGGACATTTTGCAGTAACGAGCCAGCAGGAGGCGGTTGCTTCGTATCTTCCGCTCCACCTTTCCCAGCGACTCCAGAATCGACAAAACGATGCCTTGGACTTCAGTCGGTGACTCATGCACGGATGGCGATCCCCAGGGACCTTTGGAATTCGGCGAGGCAAGTTCTAGGCGAGCAGGTATCCCCGCCGGGGGCTCGGTTCAGCCGCCAAGCGACCATGGTCAAACAAGACCGCAAACCGAACCCTCCAGTGTGATCGATCCGGGGGCAGATCGGCAAGTGGTCGCAGACTCCTGCGGCAAACCTATCTGAAGGGATATGCTTCCAGAGCCTGGGTTTGGATCGGTGGATTCTTCTAAAGTTCTTTCGCCTATTGCTAGCGATCACTGGAATCGATCGAACTCTGTCGCTGTTTCCCAGCAGGATAGCCGCGATCCGAAAAGGATATGCAGCAGGGCCAAGCACCCCCGGCACCCGATTTCGGAGACTGTTCTCGCTTTTTCAGCTCGACCCATGCGTCAGGAATTCATAGTGATCCCAGGGAGTCTACGGAGCCAGAGTCGTTCGCCGCGGCCGCCGACTGCCAGATCACCGATCTGTCGAAACGCCCAGCGGGTGCGTGGCCAGGCGGAGTGGAAAGGCTGTTGGCGGTTGGCTTCCCCAGCAAGTTTATCTGCGAGTTTATCTGTGGGATCATTCACCAGGCGGCCGTTCGTCGATGGTGCGGCCGAAGGAGGCTCGGGTCGTTTTCCGAATCGCCGGAGGACGTCATCGAGGTGGTTCCAAAGGAGTGGAAGGAAGCTGAGTTCCAGCAGCTGTTCGTCGCTCCACAGGGCCCCATCGGCCTGCGAGGAGCTGGGAGGTTGGGATGCGTCCATCGCGATGATGGATCCCCTTCGCATGCCGCTAGCCCATCCACCTCCGCATGGGCTCAGCAGAACAATCGTCCCAGCAATCATCTGGTGTGCACCATCCTCAGCGGCCTGTCCAGCCACCGCCACCACACCTCGGCGCATCCGCAGCAGAGCCTCAGCCCCCAGGGAGCCACCGACCAGCAGGGTGCCGCCGCGCATTCCGCCTCGTTCTCCGGGCAAGGGGGCTCCCAGTCTTCGTCCGGCATTGCCTGCGATGAGAATTTCACCGCCGCGCATATCGGTCGCGGCGCCCTCGGCGACCGATCCGGTCACTTCGATCTGGCCGCCTCGCATCGACTGGCCAACTCCATGTCCAGCATTTCCACGGATCTGCAGTCGGCCGCTGGTCATCGATCCGCCGAGTCGATCGATGCCTGAGCAATCGCCATCGAAGAGGATCTTCGCGTCGCTTTCAAGCGGCGAGACCTCGAAGAGTTCAGAGAGCCGGACGCGTCGCAGGCCAAGTGGGATCGGGATCGACAGGATCTCCGAAAGACTTTTTGGCAGCAGCTTTTCTGGGATCAGGTCGGATGCATCCAGCCGTTCCTCGAACACTTCGCGCGGTGTCAATCGCCAGCCACTCATCGCTTGCCTCCCATCACTTCCATGAGATGGAAGTGGTGCTTTCCCAGCTGTCCACCGTAATTGCCCGCTGTGATTCGACGGACGCCGCACGATGGGCCGATCTCGCAGGCTGCGAGGATTCCTACTCGCATGGCATCGGCAATCGTTTCGGGACGCAGCGCATCGATGACCAGTTCCAGTGCTGCCCCACAGCCATCTTCTAGTTCGGTTGGTCTCAGATGTTTCAGTGTGGGGCAGTATTTCGAGTTGGTGGACGCGGAGAGGCTGCGGTACTTGGAGCCGACTTTGGAGCCGCTGCGGGCGACGCCACCGGGGAAAGGGATAATGCATTCGGGGATCCGTCGAATCGCGCGAACGGCTGCATCGGAGGCGTGGAGCGCGCCATGAATAGTTTCGGCGAGGATCAGAAAATTGCCACCGCCAACCGCGCTGACGCGAGCGACCGATTCCTCACAGACAAACTCACCATCCATCACCGGGATGCGCCAGAATCGTCGGTCGCCGAAGGTTTTGGAAATCTGGTCTCCGTCGCCGAAATACCGAAGCTTCGATCCCATCGCGATCCGTTTGGAGCCCTGCATACCGGCGAAGGCGGAGGTGCTGGGGCAGGTCAGCACACACTGCCCGACTCGCCGCACCAGTTGTTTTTCTAGCTCTCCTCCCGACATGCTGAACAGCAGCACCGCTACCCCGGGACGTCCGTCTGGTGATTCGGATTCCTCGATCTCCTTTTCAATCCCTGCCTCCACGCCACAGCCGATAACGCTGGTGGCAAATCCTGTCATCGCTTCGGCGGCTCGCATCGCCCATTGCGGTTCGGCTGCCGTGATGACGATCCGCGTGGCGGTCATATCGAATGCTTCGGCAAACGTCGGTTCAATCGGGATTCCATGGATCCGCATGGCGTTGCTTCCTTCTGGCTGGAACTGCTGGCTGCAGGTTCGACCTCACGGCGTGCCGGGGTAGGCGACCCGCGCAGTCAGTTGGCTTTGCGATCCTGTCGATGTCGTGCATGGGCCGCCGAAGATTCCTTCGGGGAACTTGGCGGAGTGGGGACTGGCTCCCAGCGGGACGATCGCATCTCCTGAAGTTCGTCCCCCGAGATTCGTTCCGAGGCGATGGTGCGATGGTAGATTTCCCGCCATCGCGCTTCCCAGGAGGGAAGGGCAGGAGCGACCTGGTCGAGTGGAGCGACCAGGGGCTGAGTGGCTGGTGGCTGGGTGCCTGAGTAGCTTGCGCTGCTGGGAGGGAGGATGCTTCCACGGTCGTAGACGATCTGTCCGCGACGGAAGACCCATCGAGCTTCGCGATAGGTCTCTTGGGCGTTCGATCCAATCGGGTAGACCGCCACATCGGCCAGCGCGCCGGGCTGTAGGGTGCCGCGATCGGTAAGCCCCAGGGCCATCGCCGGTCCCCAGCGAGTGGAAGCGGCTAGGTCCGTGTGGTCGAAGACCCGCTTCAGCTGCATCAGTTCGCTTTGCCGCTGCACTTCCGGATGCAGCGTCCGGAATGCAGCCTCCCGGAAATCGAGATCGGTCAGCAGCCGCATCAGATGGGGGTAGGTGGTGAAGGGAGCTCCATTGGGATGATCGGTCGTGAGAAAGACCCGGCTGGGGTCCGGCATCCGCAAAAACAGCTCCAGACCCACTGTCCATTGCAGGCCATGCACAAAGGAGGGATGACGGTAGCGAAAGGGTAGTACGCCACAGCCTCCTTGCAGTTCCTGACGCTGAAGGATCGTCTTTCCCGGATGGGCCAAGTCGCGGTGGTGGGCTTGATGCGCCAGGTCGCCTGAGAGCGTCACGGTCTGGCCGAACAGGACCTGCCCAACATCGATCGTCACCAGAGGATTGGCTTGCAACGCATCGACCAATCGATCTGCTGCGGAAGAGAAGCCCATCGGCCCCTCCTTGCCATAGGCGTGGAACTGCACGTGGGCCAGATGAAGCCTTTTGCCTTCCAGCGCGGCGATCGTTGCCAAGGTGGTTTCGATATTGCCAGGGACTCCCAGTTGGTTGCAGTGCAGATGCAAAGGGTGCGGCAGTCCAATCCGATCGACGGCGCTGGCAAGCGCTACAAGGATCGTCCGCCCGGTGACTCCATAGCGCGGGTGAGGGGTATCCAGCGACGTCGATCCTTGCCCCTCCTTCCATGCGCTGACACCTCCCGGGTTGACCACCTTGACTCCATAGCACTGGTGCGCTGCGACCATCCATGCGACGTAGTCATCGACCCATTGCTGGCTGCATCCTCCAGCCAGCTGTTCCAGAAGTAGAGTCTCGTTGCCCAGCACCAGATAACCGCCCGTATCCAAATGGGGCAGATCGGACAGTTCGAGGTGGGTCTGTCGGGCGCTGCAGGGAGCCACCGCGGGTTCCATCGCGACCCCGTAACCCATTTCCAAGTAGCGCCGGCCCGTCTCCCAGGCAGGGGGTACCGGGCTTGTCAGTCGGTGATGGCCCGCCGACTCCTTCCACCACGCCCCCGATCCGCTCCATCGCGCCGATTCCGGCAGCAGCCATCGAGCCAGGTTGACCTTGCCGCCACCGACGTGGGTGTGCAGATCGATTCCAGAGGCCATCACTAGGCAACCGGTGGCGTCGATCACCGAGCAGGGGGTACCTTCGGGAGGCGTTGTCGCGATGCGATCGGAACAGAAGTAGAGGTCCGCCGCGATCGGCTGGGGCCATTGGGAGGGATCGCAAAGCAACCCTCCGCGAATCACCCGCCATCGATCACCGCTCATACCCCGCTCCCTCAAGACTCCAATCCCACGATTCTCAACGGCCGGCTCTCCCCGACAGCGATTGCATCCTGTCTGAGTGTTCCACCTGGGCCTGCGAACTCCTTGTTCGCTTCCCAAGCCACCTTTTACCCTAGAGGATCCAAGGGCTGGCGACTATAGCGATCCCATCGAACCGGTCGCAGTCCATGGGATCGAAATCCTCCCAGGAGGACCTTCGAGAGGCTGGCTTCTCCGGAAGCTGGCATCGCTGGGAGGAGGGTCTGCGTGGAGCTGCCTGAGTTGGTGGCATACGGGTGGGGGATGGGGGTGGCGTTGAGCGATTTTCGGAAGATGGTTACGATTGGTGACAACTGGAATGTTGGTTTTGCCCCGAAAAACTGTCTCGCATGAGGAACAATGCCCGTGGCTATTCGCGTCGCCATCAATGGATTCGGTCGTATCGGTCGACTTACCTTTCGCAATCTGATGAAGCGGTCCAACGAATTTGAAGTGGTCGCGATCAACGATCTGACCGACAACCAAATGCTCGCCACGCTTCTGAAGTACGACAGCGTCCATGGTCGCTACGACGGAACCGTGACCGCCGATGACACCCACCTGACGGTCAACGGGAAGAAGATTCTGGCGTTGTCCGAGCGGGATCCGGCCAGTTTGCCTTGGGGTAAGGAAAAGGTCGATGTGGTGATCGAAAGCACCGGGATTTTCGTCGGCCGTGCAGCCAACGGAAAAGCGGGCTACGACACCCACCTCCAGGCCGGTGCCAAGCGAGTGGTCTTGAGCGCTCCAGCCAAGGATGGTGCGGACCTGACGGTGGTGCTAGGGGTCAACGACGACAAGTTGTCGGCCAACCACCTCTGCATCTCCAACGCCAGCTGCACCACCAACTGCCTGGCGCCGGTGGCCAAGGTGCTGCACGATACCTTCGGCATCGAAACTGGTCTGATGACCACGGTCCATGCCTACACCAACGATCAGAACGTTCAGGATCTGCCTCACAAGGATCCTTACCGAGCCCGTGCGGCGGCGGTCAACATCATTCCAACCACCACCGGTGCCGCTTCGGCCGTCGGTCTGGTGATTCCGGAGTTGAAAGGAAAGCTGACAGGGATCGCCCTTCGCGTGCCGGTGGCCACCGGCAGCGTGGTCGACCTGACGGCCAATCTGAGCCGCGAAACCACCGCCAAGGAAATCAATGAGGCGGTACGAGCGGCTGCCGAAGGCAAGATGAAGGGAATCCTCAGCTACACCGAAGATCCCATTGTCAGCAGCGACATCATCGACGACTCCCACAGCTCGATCTTCGCTGCCGATTTCACCCAGGTCTTGGGAGATAAAGGGAAGTTGGTCAAGATCGTCAGCTGGTACGACAACGAGTGGGGCTACAGCTGCCGCACCGCCGACCTGTGCGCTAGGCTTGCCAAGTTCCTCTGATCTCGATCGATTGATTTCACATGAACGTCTGGCCGGTCGTTTCGCCGGCCGGCCAGACGCTCGCTCCGCTCGTGGTATTCTTCTCGCCCTGCCTTCGGCTCGATCTGGTCTTGCTGGGGGTTTCTCGAGGTGAGCGACTTTTTGCATGTTTGGAAGGCGACAGGTTTGCCAACTGGCCGCCCTCAATCCAAGCAGTCACCTGTGACGATGAGCGTTTCGTCCCCAAGATCTGCCGAAGGGACAATTCGCGTCACGGAAACCTTGTTGCGTCGTAGCGATTCGATCTCGCTAAGCAACAAGGAGAAGGCTTGTTGGATTTCCAGCGCCGCCTGCTCTCCCAGTGCGCTGCGAAGCGACTTGCATGTATCTTGACTGAGCATTCGATCCAGCATGGTTTTGGATTCCTTGTTCAAATAGCGTACTTTCCGAAGGCAAGCTGGTTATTCGACCGTGACACTCTTTGCCAAGTTGCGTGGTTTGTCGACATCGCACCCGCGGAGCATGGCGATTTGGTAGGCCAGTAGTTGCAGGGGGATGACAGTGACGATCGGTTGTAGAAGGGGGTGAATCGATGGGATCTGGACGATGCGGTCCGCGAGTTGTTCTAGTTGGCGATCGACAAAATCGGTGATCGCGATCACCGGCCCACCCCGCGCCTTGACCTCCTGTAGGTTGCTCATCACCTTGTCGTAGACGGGACCTTTGGAGAGGAGAAAGACAGAGGGGACGCTGGGTTCTACCAGAGCGATAGGGCCATGCTTCATCTCGGCCGCAGGATAGCCTTCGGCATGCAGGTAGCTGATTTCTTTTAGCTTGAGCGCCCCTTCGAGTGCGGTGGGGAAAAGGCAATGGCGTCCCAGGTACAGAATGGTGCTTGCGTCCTGATACTCCTCAGCGATCTGAAAGACTTGGTCGCGGGTTTCCAGCGCCTGCTGTACCGCTTCCGGCAGTCGCTCCAGCGCTTCAATCCACTCCATGCCCTGCTCAAAACTCAAGTGGCGCATCCGTCCGAAATGCAGGCCAAGCAGCGCCAGAATGACGACCTGGGAGGTGAATGCCTTGGTGGATGCAACGCCAATCTCGGGACCCGCATGGAGGTAGACCCCGCCGTCGGCCTCTCGGGAGATGCTGCTGCCAACGTGATTGCAGATCGCCAGGGAAGGATGGCCTTTCCGCTTCAATTCACGAATCGCAGCCAGGGTATCGGCCGTCTCCCCGCTCTGGCTGATTCCGAAGACAACGGTCTGTCGATCGACCGGAGGATTGCGATACCGCAACTCGCTGGCGTATTCCACTTCCACAGGAAGCCTCGCCAACTCCTCGATCATGTATTCGCCGATCAGCGCCGCATGCCAACTGGTGCCGCAACCGGTGAGAATCAAGCGGTCGACATGACGGAGTTGCGTTGGGGTCAGATTGAGCCCACCGAGGACGCTGGTGGCATGGGTGCGGTCAAGGCGGCCTCGTAGCGCGTTGCGAATCGCTTCGGGTTGCTGAAAGATCTCTTTGAGCATGAAATTCGGGTAGCCATCCAGCCCCTGCTCCAGTTCCACCCCATCCAGGCTCTGGATGCTGGGGGAGATCGTTCCGTGGTCGCGATGGATCACCTGGATAGATCGAGCCGTGATGATGGCGATCTGGTGATCGACCAGCGTGATGATGCGGTCGGTCTGCCCCGCCAGCGGCGCTGTGTCACTCGAAAGAAACAGCTCACCACGCCCCAGTCCAACGACCAGTGGGCTGCCCAGGCGAGCGGCTAGGAGGAAATCGGGGCGATCTTTGAACAGCACTGCCAACCCATAGGTCCCTCGCAACTGCTCCAACACCCCCTGCAGCAGGCGTGCGTAGGCGCTGGGCGAAGCGATCATAGGGTCTCGAAACTGCTCGTCCGACTCCACGGCACAAGCGATCAGATGGGCGATCACTTCGGTATCGGTCTGGGAGTCAAATCGAACGCCACGCGACTCCAGTGCGTCTCGCAGTTCCTGATAGTTTTCGATCACTCCGTTGTGGACGACCGCGACTGAGCCATCGCCACCGAAATGGGGGTGGGCGTTTTCTCGAGTAGCTGGGCCGTGAGTGGCCCAGCGCGTGTGGCCAATCCCAAGCCCTCCTTCCAGATCCCCCTCAGCAACGACCCGAGCCAACTGCTCGATTCGCCCCACCGATCGAACCCGGTCCAGCTTGCCATTCGGGGAGAGGATCGCTACCCCCGAACTGTCGTAGCCTCGATACTCCAGCCTTCTCAAACCTTCCAAAAGAAAGGGGACGGCCGAACGGCTTCCGATGTAGCCGACGATACCACACATCGTATGACTCCCGTCGATCGACGCACGGCCCAGCAACTCGCTGGTGGCGTCCTCACCTGGAAAGAGAAGAGCAAAAGAGGAGACTTTTGACGGTACTCGCTCTAGAAGGATCTTTCAAACCGCTCTGAGGAACGAGCAACTCCTTGGATCGGGGGGATCGATTGCACTAGGGAGATCAAGCGGGGGATGGGAAGCCCCAAGCCCGTCGATCAAGGGTTGCGATTCCTCCCTTGAAGGCGTCCGTTGCAGAAGAGGCAAAATCAGAAATTCATCGAAATATCTTTCGATCCACCCGCGCTGCCTTTCGGCCATCCGCCTTTGTCCTAGTAGGGAATCACCGCCAGCTGTCCCTCACTCCACCAAGACTCGTTCTTCCCGGGTCACCTCATACAGCGACTCGATCAAGGCGATGTCGCACGGTCGCTGTGGGACTTGTCTTCGAGCGAACATGCGGGCTTGGGTGGCGATCATCACTGCGGCGGGGAGTGTGGCGACCTGACCAAATAGCTTGGCGTAATTGGTGAAGCTGGGTACGTTCGTGGTGACAAAACCATACAGCGCGCTGCAGACGCCCACCCATTTGCCTGTGAAGATGCTGGTGTTGATAGCTGACTTGCTATAGTCGCCGATCATGCAGCCCAGGAACTGCATCCCGGTAGCAACTTTTTCTGCCGGATAATCGACCGAAATCAGACCATAGGTGTTCTTGAGGTCGCTGGTACAGGTTCCGGCGCCTAGGTTGACCCAGCTACCGACGTAGGAATGCCCGAGAAATCCGTGATGCTGTTTGTTGGTGTAAGGTTCGATGATCGAGGCTTCGACTTCGCCGCCAATTTTCGTTGTATGCCCGGCCGCGACACCGTCCTTTAAGGAAGCATGTTCCAGCACACGGCACTTGCGACCCAGGTGCAGCGGTCCGCGCAGAAGACTGTAGGGGCCTACCTGAACTAGTTCCTCCAGGATCACCGGTCCGGTTGCTACATCGATGGTGCAGGCTTCGGGGAACTGGACGCCCTTGCCGACGAAGACGCCATCCTTCAATTGCTGGTAGCCTCCTCGCTCGATGCGCCACTGGAGGTTCTCCTGAAGGGTTTGCATGTGCTGCAAGACCACCTCATGCGGCCAGGCAAATGCCTCCAGATGCTGTGCATCCCTCGCGCTGTGCAAGTGACTGACACGGGTCTGAAAATAGCGACGACCGCACCGCTGAACTTCGTCAAAAGTCTCCTGCGGCCCCACGACGGCGACCACCTCGCCTCGGTCCTGAAACCAAAGGGGTGGAGCATCTGGGCGGTGGCTAGCCATTGCGTCGGTAAGCCGTTGCCAGTTGCTTTTTGATGGAACCAATCGAGCCGAGACGATCAGTTGGGGACGCGCATCTGAGTCGGCAAGATGCATCGAGCGTAGTGCTGGGAAGTCGCTTGCCTGAATCGCTTCCAGATACGGTCGGCTGATTCCATAGCAAGGTACCGACATCTGCTCCAACCAGTCGACCAATCGCAGGCTGCCACAGCTGATGGCAGCTGCCAGTCGCGCGGTGGTCACTGGCGCCAGCTGCTCGACACCTGGGTCTTCGATCACGATCACCGACATCTCTTTTCTCCCTCGTCATCGCGCCTTGGTCGCCGGGACTTCCTCGAAGCCACCCTTAGGAGTTGTAGTCGGTTTCCGACTTTTCGCAACGGAGATGAGGGACGACGCCGCTTCCCCGATGGAGCAGCCAATCGATGGCAGCGAATCGACCTCGTGTATTGGAAATTCCTTGCTGGGAAGAGTGAAAACAATTGCATGAAGTGGGCGCGGGGATGACGCAGGAGAGGCTGCCATTTATTCCGATGCCTTCGATGGGACTCGTCCAGGGGGGCCGACACTGGGCTCAGCAATCGCTGGCTGCTCTTCAACAAAAGATAGCTTCAATAAGAGATACTTTGTCTCGATCCCAGGGACAAAGTGCCGTCGGTCGAACGCTAGCCATTCGATGGCTTCTCTGTTCCGTTAAGCTGTAACGGCCTGAAGCATTGCAGTGTTTTTGCGATTCGCATCGAGTCGATCACAGAAACGACTGGCGTTCATGGATGGATGGTCCGGTGAGTGCGGCTCTGGCTCGTCTATCAGAAGCGGCATGAACGCAACGGGTGGTGACTTCTTCGGTGGGGTCGACCATTACTTGCGTTTTCATCGGTTCAGGATAGGAGTTCCAGAACAAATGCGTAGGATGCGATTGGCTTTTGCCGCAATGTTAGCGGCCAGTTGCTTTGCGTCGAGCAGCGAGGCTCAGCAAAGTGAAGCCGTCTACAAGCGGCAAATTCGACAGGTGGAATACCAAGTGGGTGCGGTATCTCCCAGCGACGTTGCGACGGGAGTGGCAACCACTTCCTACGCCACCGGCTGTGCTGATGGATGCGATCATGGCCAGGGTGCAGGGGCGGGAAGCTGCGATGCTTCGGCCTGCGATTCGATGGCCGGCGGGTGCCTAGGCGGTAGCTTGGGTGAGCCATGGCGATTGGTCCCAGCAGACAATGCTTTGGGCCTGAATATCGGTGGCTGGTCCAACATTGGGTATCACACCAACAACACCTTCGGAACGTTCAACACCTACAAGAACCGCGTCCAGCTACAACAGCAGTGGTTCTATGCAGAGAAGGTTGCCGACGGTAGCAACGGCCTGGGCTTGGGCGGACGTATCGATTACCTCTATGGTACCGATGCTCCCGACACCCAGTCGTTCGGGATTCCCAACAATCACTGGGACAACAGCTGGGATAATGGTGGCGCCTACGGCCATGCCATCCCACAGTTGTATGGCGAAGTGGCGATGGGATCGACCGCGGTGAAGGTGGGGCATTTCTTCACCATCATCGGCAACGAAGTGGTGGCAGCGACCGGTAACTTCTTCTACAGCCGTCAGTTCACCTTCTACAACGCCGAGCCGTTCACGCACACCGGGGCACTGGCGACGACCACCGTCGACGACCAGACCACGCTGTACAACGGCTACGTCATGGGATGGGACTCGGGCTTCGAAGATAACGGCGATGCCTACCTGGGTGGTTTCAAGCGACAGATCAGCGACAGCACCAGCCTGCTGTATGCGACTGCCCTCGGCCGTTTCGGTGAAAATACTTGGTTGGGTGGAGAGCGTGGAACGATCCACAGCGTCCTGTTGACCAACAGCCTGACCGATCGACTGACCTACATCGGCCAGGCCGACTGGATGTTCACCAACGATGCGGCCGACGTCGGTGTCCGCAACACCTTCGGCACGATCCATTACCTGATCTACAAGCTCAACGACCGCTGGTCGGTGGGATCCCGTTCGGAATGGTTCAATGTGTCGCAGGAAGTCAATGGCATCCGCAACGCCGATCTTTACAACCAGACCTTCGGTTTCAACTACCGAGCTACCTCGAACCTGCTGTTCCGACCGGAAATCCGTCAGGTTTGGGATAAGGAAGCTCTTGGTGCCAACGACAACGGCGGTACTAGCGAAATGACCTTCGGTACCGACATGATCTTCACGTTCTAGTCTCGGGCCCTGGTAACAAAACGCTTCTTGCCTCTCGGTCTGCGGTCTCCGCCGGCCGGGAGGTTTTTCTTTTGGTGGCGGAGGATTCAAAGCCGCCTGAGGCTAAAATCTGCGGAGGCGTCGCGAGGGAATTCGTCGATCCATCGAGCATCCTGACTGAGGGAACTGATCCTTCCATGGCAAACCAAGAAAACTCCCGCGACTGGACTTCGCTCGCCTCGGGCCCCACCCAGCAGCATGCCTACCGCCATGGGCCACGCATCGTGGCGCTGGAGACGCTGGTGCCGCACGATGTGATGCCAGGTCTTCTGGCGCTGCGGATTCATACCGACGCCGGGACGGTAGATGGCCAGCCGGTCATCGGTCACGGGGAAAGTTACTACATTCCCACCGCCGTGGCGGCCGTGATCCACGACTTCTTTGCACCGCGTCTGCTGGGGGCCGACGCCTTGGCGGTGGAAAGCCATTGGCGTTTCCTGTACGAGCGGATGACGGCGTTTGCAGGGACGGGTGCGGAACTGCGGGCGTTGTCGGCCGTCGACCTGGCGCTTTGGGATATCGCCGGCCAACTAGCGCGCCAGCCGGTCTGGCGACTGCTGGGTGGCCCGGTGCGCGATGCGATCGCAGTCTACAACAGCTGTGGTGGTCCCTTTTATGGCCGGTCCAATCGCGCCACCCCTGCCGCCTCGGGGTGGCCCGGGCATGGCGATCCCGGACAGAGCGGTCCACTGGAAGACAATTGGTCCAGCATCCATCGGCCGGCCGAACTTGCCAGGGAACTGGTCTCGCTGGGGTATCGCGGCATGAAGCTGTGGTCGTTCGATGCGGTCTATCGACGCAGCGGGGGGCATCTTCTATCGGCCGCCGACCTGCGCGAAGGGCTGGCTCCCTTCGAAGCGATCCGCGAGGAGGTCGGGGACAAGATCGACTTGATGCTCGATGGACATGGCTTTTTCTCGCTGGCCGCTGCCCTCCAGATCGCGCATGCCATCCGGGACTACCGCCCCTTGTGGCTTGAAGATGTTCTCCGCCCCGACTCGATCCAGACCATGTCGACCTTTCGGCAACGCATCGACGTGCCGGTCGCCGTCAGCGAGATGCTAGTGACACTCGATGCTTACCGGCAGGTGCTGGCTGGGGAAGCCGCCGATTATGTGATGATCGATCCGACCTGGGCCGGCGGCATCAGCGGATCGCGGAGAATCGCCGACCTAGCACAGCTGCACAACGTCGCGGTCCTCATGCACGATTGCACGGGACCGATGACACTCCTGGCCGGCCTTCAGATCGCCGCTAGCCACACCGC
>Ga0315907_10005887_pt1 | contig 13161 bp, 2 predicted proteins | sample LakEriMetagenome_3_FD_203525 | JGI IMG/M metagenome (GOLD analysis project Ga0315907, IMG submission 203525) | Freshwater fungal communities from buoy surface, Lake Erie, Ohio, United States - Buoy 12 MA123 | ecosystem: Environmental > Aquatic > Freshwater > Lake > Lake biofilm | place: USA...
TATCGACATAGGAGATGTTATCTACCGAGTGTCCGTTCTTGACGTTGGTTCGGTACAAGTTGTTGCCACCGGCGGTGCCATAGAACACAGGAACCCTCTCCTCGGACTTGCTGTGCCTGCTGAAGAACAGGCTGGAGTCGTTGGCCCTAGGGATGTACGTCTCCATCTGGTTGGCCGCCCGAGGCTGTGAGAAGAACCCAATCCAGAAGTCCTTGGTCTTGATTGCCTCGGAGATTACCCTGACGTAATCCTTGGTCATGGCGGGGCTGAAGCCAGCGATGTCGTCGGCGAGGGCCGCATGAATCTTGGCGTTGTAGTGGGCGGAGGTGGCCAAGGCGAAGTCGACCGAGTGCTTCAACTGCTTGTCACCGAGTTTGGCGATTGGCTCGCTGATGTCCTTGGAGAGGACCTCATGCAGGTTCATGTACGCCATCAGGTCGGCGACCGTTCTGGCGTTCTGGTTGGTGCTAAGTTCACCGACCATCGTGTCGATGGCATGGGTGTCCAGTTTGGCCATGAAGGCGTCAAGCATCGCGTCCGTCTCCGGAACGAGCACGCCGGTCTTGAATTCGGCAAGACCTTCATCGGAGGTCAGGAACTTGTACTCCACGCCCCTGAACGCCGCAGGGACGTTGAGACTGAGTTCGTTGTCCTTCTCCCAGAAGTCCATGAACCCATGCTTAAGCATGACGGACAGCGGGAAGGCGGCGGCAAGGCCGACGGTCCTGTTGTTCACCCTGATGGTTCCGCCTTGCTCATTGGCGGAAATCTTCTGCCCGAGCGACGTGCTAGGCTTCGAGAACAGGTTGTTCTGGTTGCCGAAAATCTCTTGGATTCTGCCGGAATTGGCGGACACGTAGTTCTTCATGTTGCCGCTGGCCAGACCGGCTTCCATGAGGTTTCCTACGACAAGGACGGCGTTTCCGCCAACGACGTGAGCCAGCCCGGAATCCCGCACCACGGTGTAGGATGACTGACCTCCGAACTTGTCGTCGCCCGAGAGTTCGAGTGCGACCTCGCCCACGATGGAAAGCCTGTCGGTCGCCCTGCTCTGGGGCTTTTCCGTGTCGCCGGTGTCGGCGATTGAACCGAACAATGCGATTGCCAAAGACAGGTCCTGATAGGTCTTGCCCTTGACGTATCTGCGTCTGATTTCCAGCGGAACAAGCCGCATGGTCATCCCGGAACTGGCGAAATAGGAATCGGCGGTTAGAGAAGGCGACACCTGCTCCACGTCCACGACAAGCGAGTCCCCGATTACCCGGCCTTGTGCGTTGGAGATTGCGATTGTACCCTGTCCAGCCACCGGGAAGCCCTCTCTGCGGCCAACGACGTCAACCTGCATGCCCCTTGAACCGATGGAAAGATTCCTGTCGGCGTTGTAGTACTCCGTGAACAGTTCGGAATTGGCGATTCTGTCCATGATGAGTTGGTCTCTGCCGAGAGAGAGCGTCTCGTTGATTAGGCTTTCAAACAATGTCTCGGCCTGTTCTGCCGTCAGCGTGGCATGCTCATCGAGAACGTAGTCCCTGTCTCCTTTCATTATGGAGCGAAGGGATTCCTTTTGGTCCGCAATTTCGCGAAGTCTAGCCTCTCGCTTTATGACGGCCTGCTCGACGATTTGCTCCTTGATGGAGTAGTCTACGTTACGCGGCGAAAGGGTGGACAGGACTGTTTTGGCTATTGACGGCTCGTATCCCTTGAGCCCGCTGAACATCGTCGGACGCGAACCCGCTTCAATCGTTGTAATCGGAGAGACGCCAACGTGGATGGTGGAGGTGGCATGGCCAACGGCGTCAGCGAGCGAAACCGCAGACGGATTGAAAAGCGACAACTGGAGCAAGGGTGCGTTTATCTCGCTCCTTGAAGGCAAGTGACCGGTGAACGGCTCCTCGGCACCTGTGCCGCCGATTGCAAGAAGTGCACCTTCCTTGCCTCCCGCTCTCTTGGGAAGGTTTGATAGGCCATAGCCCAAATGGCCATGAGGGGTCATGAAATTGTACGCCGTACCTTCACCAATGAGAGAGATGTTTGCCGGATGCTTTGGCATGATTTCATGCGAAACCATGACCATGTTGGCACGCTCGATGTCATCCATGAGCATGAAGGCCATCTTCAACTTGTCCAGCCTGCCGATGTTTGCACTTTCGGAAATGGACTTGATTGCCTCGTTGACGATTGGCTCGATTAGGGATGCCTTGGCATGGAATTCCCTATTGAGTCTTTCGACTGTCTTGTTGCGAAGTTCCGCGTCCCCTATGAAAGCGTTTCTATCACGCTCCTTGAGTCTGTTTCCGATGTTGGCGGAAATTTGGGCCCACTTTTCAACGGCTTCTTGACCTAGGTCCAGTACCCATTTCGGAGTATCGCCGGTTTCAAAAACGATTCTTTGACCGTTCACTCCAAAGTATCCGACGGCAAAACTGCTTGAGTGCGTTGCGTATTCCGCGGACCCAGTTGCACTCGACATGAAAGGTCTGCCTTCTTCGCTAAGGACCAAAGACCTGCGTTTTTCACCGCTTGCCGTGGCGACGGCGTTGGCAAGAACCTCGCCAGCCCTGACAATGGGAGACCCCTTCGAGGATTCCATCTGCGTCGGCATGACGAACTGGCTGTGGTTGACGGCCATCAGGTTGATAAGGTCGTTCTTGGTCAGGGTGACGTCCGAGAAGGCCTCGGCAATCTTGGCGACCTTGGCCACGGCCATGGCATCCTCGGTGGCGATGCCAGACTTACGCATCAGTTCCATGACGTCCGACCCCCTGAAGTAGGCAGGGAAGTGGGGTGCCATAACGGCGTCGATTGCTGAATTGCCGACCGTGAAAACGCTGGACGACTCAACCACCGCACCGCCAAGGATGGCCAAGTCCTCGATGGTGTAGGTATGGCCTTCGCTCGCCATGACGTTTCCGGGAATCGTAATCTCGTTTCCGCCGCTCGTCGAAGGGACGTTTTCCTCGCCAAACACCTGCTTGAGGTTTTTTGCGAACTGCTCGCCGGTGACGCCCTTGAGGATGTGGGTACCCGTGGTCAGGGTCATCCTGCCGTTTTTGTCGACCTGCCAGCCATTGGTCCTGACGGCGACACGATTCAGGATGTCCAAGGTCTCGTTGGCCATGTCGGCGATGCCGTGCATGAGGACGGCCTTGCCCATGATGGTCAGCACTCTGGAGTCGGTGACATCCGTCTCACCGAGACCGCCGACGGACTGCAAGATGACCGGGGCGATACCGTGCTGGCTGATGTTCTTAACCATGTCACGGTCCGAGCCCAACTTGGACATGTCCATGGCGTTGCGGATGATTTTGAGAACCGGGTCCTTGACGTTATCGTCGGTGGCGACCCTAGGCTCGGCGGTCAGTTCCGCCTCGGTCTTGCCGCGTCTCTGCTCGGTCTCGCGGGCCATCTTCTCGACAGGGGCCATGACGTACGACATGTCCTTGTAGTTGCTGATGGATTCCATGAGCAGTGCGGCCGCTTCGGTTGGCATGGCCGCATCAAGGATGTCGAACGTGCTGACCAGACCTAGGGCGTTGAACGCCGTACGGAACTGCATGTTGTCGTGCATCCTGATGGAGTAGTTCGGCATCGTCAGGATGGAATCCCTACGGAAATCCGCCAGACGTTGGTAAACGTCGATGACAGCCGTCAGGTCTCCGGCGAACTTGGCGTCGAAGTGCAGTTCCATGGCCTTTTTGGCCATGGCGTCGGACACGTTCCCAAGTTCATGCTCGGAAAGGATGAATTCGGCGAAGTTTCTGGCGGCGGACACCATCAACGGCTTCGCGTTGGCCTTGAGCGACCTGATGACGGGCGACTTGGACGCCTCGACCATACGCGTCAGCAGTTCGGCCTCGCTGTTGGCGGCCTTGTCGGTCTCCCTAAGTTCGATAAACCTTCCGCCCTTCATCATGATGTCAGGCTCTTTAAGCGACTTGATGAGGTCGGACTTGAGGGCTAGGCTCGTCTTGATGCCAAGCAGGTTGCCGAAGGCATGAGCCGCGACCTTCTGCGGGATGGCGTTCAGTTGGATGTCGTTGCCAATCCAGCCATGCTTCAACTGGATGGCATGCTGAACCTCATGCAGGATGATGGACGACAGCGGGTTGTCCTTAATCCACTGGCTACGGAGGGCTTCCCTGTTGTTGAAGATGGTGCCCATCTGCTCGGCGGGCAAGTTGAGTTCGGTCGCGGCGAACGAGCGAAGGCCCAGTTCGATGACGCTGGTGCCACCGGCGTTTACGTGCCTGCCGCCGTGGAAATCCTTGAAGTGAACCCTAATGTCCCTGAACTCAGGATAGTATTTGTACAGTTCTGGGTGGTCAAAGATGTCGCCCAACTTGGCCTCACCTAGGATGATGTTGTCGCTGATGTATCTTTGTTCTGGTGGCAGAGTCAGCCTGCGTCTGACGGCCGCGGCGTAATCAGAGAACGCACCTTCTGGGTCAGGGGTATTGAGGAACGGCAGGATGTGCGGACGATTGGCCGCTTTTGCCAAGTTGAGGGATGCACCGGCGTCCGAGAACTCGAACACGTTGATGGTCTTTCCGTTGAAGGTAATCTCCGAGACAAGACCCTTAGCCTTCAGTTCGTCCCTTTTGGCGAAATCGTCGACAACGGATAGGTCGCCGACGGACAGGCGATACTGGTCGGAGAGAACGTCGAAGTCTTTGTACGACTTGGACATTTTTTCGAGCATGAGCCTGTACTGGGAAATGGAACTCTCGTCCGCCCTTCCCGTGGCCCTGAGCATCCTAGTGACCCTGCTTTCGACAAGAGCGGCATGCCCGACGGTTCCATCTTCGGTTGGGATGGCGTAATGCCTAGACAATGCGTAGGCAACCTTGGCTCTGCCCCATGCGTTATTGTACTGGATGTCAGCCGGGGACTGCGACTTGAAGGTCATTCCTTCATGTGCCATCACGCCAGCCCTGACGTCCTCGACGAACTCCATAACCATGTCGTTTTTCGACTCGGCGGCAAGCCGGTCAATCAGGTTGAAGAACGCAACCTTGTCGTTGGTGGTTACGTTAGGATTTTGAATGATTGAATCGTACGCGGATTCGATTGCCTTGGCGTTTTCAGGCATCTGGTGCATGGCCATGATGGCCGTGAGTTCAGCGGGCTTGTTGTCACGCATGAACCCCTCGGAAGGAAGTGCACCAAGACCCTCAAGCATTGAAACCATGTCAATCGAACCGACCCTAACGCCTCCCTTGAAAATTTCCTTAGACAGGTTTCTGACCGAATCCCTGTCAGCCATTGAAACGTCGGTCGTAATCCCGACAAAGCCACCAAGATAATTTTTTTGGTATTCGCCCTTTGCGTTACGCGTGACCGCCATTACGTAATGAGCACCACCGGAAAGAACGCCAGCAACGCTGGAAGGGTATCCTTTCTCTCTTTGGACAATGCTCGACTTGAGGACGCCTGAAGAATCAAACCCGAGATTCGCAACAACCTCCTTTGGCCTGACAAAATACGTCTTGGCAACTATGGGTTTGATTACTGGCTCTTTTTGGCGGCTGGAAAATTCCCTTACTGCTTCTACGTTGTTTGTTTGAACAAGAACATGACTCAGGGTGTTTGCGAAGTCCGCCAGCATTGGCTCTACGGCGACTGCGGATTCGAGCCTAGACTCAACAATCATCGAAAGTTTCTCCAGCCTGCCGGACCTGTCTTTCGGAATGACGATGGCGGCGGTGACGCCTCCGCTTTCGTTAGGGAAATAAACAAACTCGGAATCTTTTTCAAATGCCTCGTTAAATGAGAAAATCGCTTCCATCAACCTGATGGCCTCCCTGTTGAATTGCTCGGACTTCAGAATGTCTTTTCTGTCCAATTTGCTAACGATTCCCTTTAAGGCATTAACATAATCAGTCCTTCCGACAGAACGTTCCAACGCCTTGGCAAAAGAGTCTTTCTCCTTGAGGTCAATTCCTTGAAGTAAGCCGGAAGATGACGCCTCATAAACATCCGCGTCTCCTTCGGTTGCAGTAAAGTGCTTTCTTAGCGGCTCGTTAGTTTCAAACAGACGTTTTCTGGCTTCAATCTCAGACGATTTTGTCAGACCCTCTGCAAACCCTTTGCCGCCCTCCTTCAAGGCTTTGATGAGCCCAGCCAAGGCAAGGTAGTTCAATCTTACGCCCGCTCCTGTGTCTGCGTTGTTAGGCTCGGACAGGAAAGACCCGAAGATTGCCGAGGCCGCACTGAACTGACTGTGAAGGTCCTCGAACCTAGTGTTGATTAGGTTTTGAATCTTGTTCTCAAGTCCCCTTGGTCCAATGTCCCGGATGAGGCCATCCAAGTCCAGAAAGATGGTAGGAAGCCCGGTATCGGTATCAATCTTCAGGGCGGCGTACTCGCCATGCTGGTCGATTGATTGAAACCTGCCAAACGCACCTTTGCCACCGGCGGTAGATGGGACTATGACCACATCAGAGGCACTTCTGATTGGCGAATTTACCTTCCTGAGGAACTCATTAACCTTGGCACCACCGTCGGAAAGCAGGTCTGCGTATCTTGGGAATCTGTCTGCGATGTAAGGCCTGTCCTCTTTGCTGTATTCTTTGGTCCAGTTTCCGTCCTTGTCCTTCCAAGCGGAATCCCTGACTTTGAGCAACGTGGAAGCCAGATTGCTTACGAGTTCCTGATTAACTTCGACGTAATTGCCGTCCTTATCATAGCCGCCTACCGAAAGGCGGACACCGTTTTCGTAAGACGCCTTCTTTCTTTCTGAGAACTTTCCGAACGTACGTTCTTCGATTTTTTCAGGCCTGCTCACCTTGGCGTCCTCCATAGCCACCGGGGCGGGCATGATGTCTGCCTCGTCCAACTTGGTCAGGTCCTTGTTGGCCGCTTTGATGGCCTTCTTGGCGGAGTCGTAAATGCCGACCATCACCCCGAACGGGTTAAACAATTTGAACTTCCTGTTGGCTTCGGAGATTTCGTAGCCCTGAGCGTTACGCAGTCTGTTCTGGTTCTGGCCGTGGATAGCGAAGCCGCCGACGGAGTAATTGCGTCTGAGGCCCTCGTAGGACCTGCCGTGGTGGTACGGCATGGGCTTGGCCGGGATTCGCTCGGCACCGACAATCAACTCCAGTTTCATGGAGTGAATCGGGTAGTCAGGGTTCTCCGGGTTGCTGGAGTAGCCCTCACGCGGGGCGTTGATGTAGGACTCGTCGGCACGCTTTCTGCCACCGAAGGTCTCGTACATGGCGTCACGCACGGCTTCGGCCTTGGAACCGAACTCAGCCCTGAACAGTTCCGCGGACGGCACTCTGGTGGCCGGGTCGGACATCATGTTCGTCAGGTACTTGTCGAACATCGAACTGTAATGCTCGGCGGAGGTGAACAGCCTGCTAATGTCGGCTCTCTGCCACAGGCGAATCTTGCGTCTGTGGATGGCCATGTAATCGACGACCGTGGCCACGGCACCGCCCTTCGGGGCCCGCAGAGGCTTGCCGTTGGAGTCGGTGGTCCTGAGGGTCATCTTCAACTCGAACGGAACGTACACGCGGTAAGTGACCGGGACGTCGTTGCCGAGCAGACGCTGGAAGAAGCCGTCCTTCTTGATTCTGTGGCTGTCGCCCCAGTAGAAGGAAGCCATGATGTTGCCTTCGGAGAAGCCGCTGGCCTCCCAACGCTTCATCGTGTCACGCATGCCCTTGGCGGTCTCGACCGAGTGGGCGTCGAGGACACCGGCCGCGAGAAGGGCGTCATAAGCCTCGTCCTTCATCTCATACATGTCGATGGACTTGTTGCCGTGCTCATCAAACATGACGTCAGGTCGAACGTCCTCAGGAAGTGAGTCGATGACGGCGAACGCCTTCTGGGCGTTCTTGGTGAACAACTCGTTCTGCTCCTTGGTGCCAAGGATGGTGGCCTTGTTGCCGCTGATGTTGAACAGGTACTCCTTGCCGTATCTTCTGGCCTCGATGGCCTGACGTTCGGGGGAGAGGCCTCCGATGGATTGCGTCTCGCCGGTTCTAGCCTCGTTGATGAGGGTCTTGACGAGTCCCTCCATGGCTTCGTGGCGGTAGTACTTACCGCCGTCGTAAACTTCCGCTTGGATGGTAGGAGTCTGGTCTTTTCCGAAATACTCACCAACTCTTGCACGGATGCCCGCAAGTTCGAGGTGAGTGACTTGCTTTGCGAAAACCTCGTTTCTCAGTTGCTCCATGACGAGCCTGATTGGCTTCGTCTTTCCCTCGAACGGGATGTTGTACAGATTGGTGTGCAGGAACAAGGACTCGGAGTACTTGGCTATTGTCTCCTCGAAGATGTACCTGCCGATAATGTCGCTTTTAACGACGCCAATGGTTGCGTCCGTGTCGGTAAGACCATTCCATTCCCTGTTCAGCCAATACCTAGGTCCGGACGTCTTGGCGTCGTTTCGGACGGTATCAAGGAGCGATTCGACGCTACGGTAAACCTCGTCGTACCTTTGCTTGCCAATCTCGTTGGCGATGTCGATAGGCGAGCGTCCTTCCCTTTGAGACCTAGCAACAACTTCAGCACCATAAGGGCTACCGCTATCTACCAACTGCTCGGTGATGATGCGTCTAACGGCACCGTCGATAAGCATCCTGTCGTCTCCGAAGATACCGGCGTTCTTCTCATGCCCGATGAGTTGCCTGACGTATTCCCCGGTTTTACCCTTCAGCCCAAGCGAATGGATTGCGACGTGCGAAAGGATTTCGTGGCCTACGTCTGCCGGGCGGTATTGAGCCTCGTTGAGAAAGAGGAAAGCCCTGTCTCCGGCCGCCATGAACATCCCCTTGGTCGTTGATTTTGGGTCAAACAACGGCTTTGCGACGTAGTTCTTGCTGATAAGCAAGTTGTTAAATTCAGAGACGCTACCCTTGAAGAAAACTGTTCTAGCCTTGTCCGCATCAGACAGGGCAAGCCATGCGGTCTGAAGTGCGAATCTGGTATTCGCCGAAATCTTGGTGGACTTGAGTGCGTCGACGTCGGCCAGAATCTTTCTGGTCATGCTGGCAAACTCGCCGTTCTTGCTTTCGGTCGTCGGCAGGAAGTTCCTGTCGAAGTTCTCGATGACGTTGGCGTAGTGGAATCCGCCGTTGATGTTGGCCCAAGTGTGGCGGAACGCACCGCTGTAACCGCCCCAGACCATGCCGGTCGCGGCACCGCCCACGGCACCACGCATCTGGTCGTTCATGTAACCAAGACCACCGAAGATAAGGGCGTCCTTGTAGGCGTTCTTCAGTCCAGCGGTGGACATCTGGAGGAACGGGTCGACAATAACGTTGGCCGCTTTGGCCGCGTAACGGGCTGAAGGCGACAGATTCTTGGACGAAGCCAGACGCTCAAGGACCGTAAGGCCGTTGATTTCGCTGACAGGAATCGAGCCACTGGCTCGCTGAAGGATGGTATCACCAAGTTCCTGCAACAACTCAGACGAGGTTCGGACACCAAGCGAGCCGATGAATCCTACGGTCTGCTTTGCACCGACCGCCTCGGTGGCGTTCATAGCCGTCATGACTGCGGCGTTCTCGACCTCTCTGGCGACATAGCCGCTACGTTGTGCGATAGACTCGACGGTGCCGCCGAACACGGACTCTGCCGCCGTGGCGATAGGTTGGAGGGCCTTGCCAGCACCATAGGCCACGTTGCCCACTACGGTCTCAGAGAATCTGCTGGCCATGTTCTCGAAGTCCTTGGAGACCTTGGCCATGGTCATGCCAATCTTGCTGATTCTGCTGGCGTTGGCCTGCAATCTCATGGCCTTCCCGGCACCAGCCGCGATAGCACCCGCCGTCGAAGCACCACCCGTGAACGGAGCCGCAATAAGAGACGGCAGTTCAAGGCCCATGAAGGCCATGGCGTGGGCAATCTTCGGGTTGACCATGCCCCTGAGGTTCTGCTTGGCCTCCTCGCTGAGGTTCAGGGACGAGAACTGCTCAAGCAGGGTCTCGTCGCCTTGGGACATCAGGTGGGAGTGATACAGGAACTTTCTGGCCTCGTTCCACTGCTGGGCTTCCTCCTTCCAGTCCTTGCTCAACTTGCCGTGCATGACGGCACCGATAAGCGACCTGAGGTTGAAGAAGATAGAGTCAGGGTTTTCGGACTGGGCGGCGATGCCCCACATGTCTCTTAGGCCTCTGGCGGCACCCTCGACCGTACTGTAAGCCGTCTTGGCCATCCCGGTAGGGGTAAGGCCGTTCTCGATGACGCCTTCGGCAAGGCCGACCGGAATCTTGGCGATTTCACCGGCCGCACCCATGAACATGTCAAGGTAGTCGGTATGACGCTTCTGAAGTGCCGTACGTACGGCCTTCCAGTTCTCCTCCGCGTCAGGAGCGTCAAGGTCGATGCCAAGACCGGGATTCTCCTCGTAGAACTTGGCGACCTCCTCTGGGTCGTCTACGTTCGCTACTGCGAAAGAGCCGTCTGCCTGTTGTTCAAGCGACGGCCCGAGGTCGAGGCGTTTGCCAGCCTCCAGATACTGCTGGGCGAAGAACGCCGCTTCGTTTCTGTCTGGTTGCTGGTTGGTGAGGTCTAGTTCGTCGGCCATTAGAGTTGCTTGGATTTACGAAGGAGTTTCTCGTTGTCGATGGCTCGCTTTTGGCCCTGCGTCTCAGGCAGGAGGTCGAGACCATTGGCTTGGGCGGTGCTCCTAAGTTTCTCCAGCGTCATAGACCTGACCTGTTTAATCAACTGCATTTCGTTGCCCTTGAACCTAGTCCACGTGTGGGAAGCCCGCTGGGGGGTCATGGATTCGACAACGGAAAGGTCGCGGTCGGACACGCCGCCACCAAGGCCCTTGGCCTCGGACATGATGCGGGAGAAGTCCAAGAGGATTCTGGCCTCAAGGCCCCGTGCCTTGCTGGAAGCCTCGCTGTACCCGACATTGGTCAGAACAGCGTTCTCCCCGTACAGTTTTTCGAGGTCTTTCAGGTTCTTCAGAAGGCCTTGGCTGGTTCCGATTAGGGTTCTGAAGCGGTCGGCGTTCTCATCCCCGCCCTTGAACGGGACGTTGGTGACGCCGTTCTGGCGGGCCAGAAGGTGGACGGGCACCTTGAATGGCTTGCCGTCAGGGCCAAGGCCCTCGCGTTCCCCCTTGGGGACGATACGCATCTTGACGGTGCCGCTGGGGGCTCTGGGGTCAGTCTTGTCCTGTTCGCCAAGGTCGAAGTCGTACCCGTCATACATCTGGAAGATGTTACGGCCTTCTTTGGACGAAATTAGGGACTGGGCGGCACCGAGGTCCCCAATCTTGTTGGCGTAGAACTCGGCGTCGGCAAGGAAGGGGGATGCTTGCTTTTCGGAGCCACCGGACGCTCGGCCAGCCATCTGACCCATCTGGGCTCGTTGGGAGGCTGGGGCGAACAAAGGGGCCACCCCAGCAAGCGGGTTCATGCCAGCCTGCTTGTAGGCCATGGACTGGGCCGGGTAGTAGCCCTGAGGCTGTTGGGCCTGAGGCTGGACGCCAGCGTTCCCTAGGACGTCCTGCGGGCTTACGCTGAACTCCGGGTCATAGTCGGCTTCCATTACTGCTGTTCCCCTTGGCCCTGCTCCTCGCGAATGGCGTACTTAAGGGCCTGCATCGAGGTCTCGTTGCCCTTCTTGCCTTTCATTGGAGCGATGACAATGACACGCTTGGATTGGCCGGAGGACGCAAGACCCGGAAGCACGTAAGGCTGGGTGCCTGCCTGCTTCATGACCTCCTCGTCGCCGAGTTCAGCGATGGCATCGGTAAGGGCTGAGTGCATGTCCATGGCAGAAATCTTCCCGTCTGCCAAAGCCTGCTTCATGACGACATACTTTTCCTTGCCGATTTGCTCGATTGCTGTGCGAACCCAAGGGGACTGGTCTCTAACGGCACGATACTTAGCGGATGAAAACATCTTGTCACCGCCGAGGTAATCCTGCTGGAACTTGGAGCGGAACTTGGCCATTTCCTCGTTGAACTTTGGGTTCTTGACTCCGTTTGCATCGGTCGCTGGCTCTGTCCCATCTCCGCTAAACATCTTGTATCCAAGAAGTCCAGCACCCGCGGTTCCAGCATAACCAAGACCTTGAAGCGTAACACCAAGACCGGTCAGAGGCCTGCTAAGATACGGAGCGGCATCTCCCCATTCTGACGCAGTGCCAGCAACAGCAGGAACGTAATCAGGGTTTGGAACTCGCTCGAATCCGATGTCGCCAATTTCCCTCTCAATTGTTGGCTCACCAATTGCTTGTTTTGGTGCGACTCCGGGCTTAATTAGTCTTGGTGCGACTTTTTGACGAGTTCTGAACCCGAGTTTATGGCCGATACCTTCAGCCCATCTGGCAGGATTGATGTTCGTGTTTTTAAGCCATCTTCCTGCTCTAAGCAGTGCTCTTGATTGTAGGGACATGGTGTTTACTTGAATCGCTTGTTGATGAGTGCTCTCGTCGAAAGGAAGTCATCGGCGTTTCTTCTACCCTCAACTTCGCTCAGCGTTCTTCTTGCTGGGCTAAGCAAATCGCTACCAACAAAATCGTAGTCAGTAACCATGGTGCTTGGAGATTGAGTTCTTGTTCTGACCCCAGAGAGTCTTGGGTCTGACGGATTAGCCTGAGGCATTGGAATCAAGGTTGGCCCGATTGTCCCCCTGACAGTTCCGGGAACTCTTGTCGGAAGGCTCGCTTCGTTGGCATCAAAAGCATCAATTTTTCTGCTCAATGGGAATCCGAGCACTGGGTCATTTTGCATCCTAAGGGATGGCTTCACGGAGATGTCAGGAACGCTAGGCTGTTGTGGCCTGAAGGTTGAAGCGTAAGGGGCTCCAATGTTTCTGATTCTCGCTGCCTGAACGGCCGGTGCACTCTTCCTAATGACTTCTTGAGTATGATTGTAGGCGTTGATACGTGCCGCTTGGTCTGCGTTCAACGCATCATAAGTCTGCTGGAATGAGTCATCCATGGCCTTGGCGAGTCTGGCCTGCCTAGAGTCAAAGAACCCGTTCTTGTCCGCCCAGTCCATGTATCTTTGATAACCGGTGCTTCTGACATTTCCCTGAGCATCGACATCGTAGGACTCGCCAAAAGGCTTAGATTCCTTGGGATTTCTAGGGTCCACGTAATCCCTAGGCATCTGGTCTGCCGTAATCAGCCCTTTGCTTAGCAACCTCAAGGCGTTAGCAGTGCCTTGGTCTCTGCCTTTAAGTTGGT
>Ga0315907_10005889_pt1 | contig 13159 bp, 14 predicted proteins | sample LakEriMetagenome_3_FD_203525 | JGI IMG/M metagenome (GOLD analysis project Ga0315907, IMG submission 203525) | Freshwater fungal communities from buoy surface, Lake Erie, Ohio, United States - Buoy 12 MA123 | ecosystem: Environmental > Aquatic > Freshwater > Lake > Lake biofilm | place: USA...
TAGCGGTTGGCGGTTGGGAAAGCAAAGGCCAAGAGTTGTTCAGGTGACGGGTGCCGGCCACCGGGGCATCAGCCCTTCGGGTGTCAGCCGTTCAGCCTTCAGCAGCCGGCATCAGGCTCCCGCGGCTGTAATGGGTAGGGTCGGGGTCGCCTCACGGCAGTGCAGCATCGGGTAGGGACGGCTCTCCGAGCCGTCCGTTCGGCGGGCTCGGAGAGCCCGCCCTACCTCATGGCATCTTCCTGCCCTCGGGTCCTTCTCTAACCTATACTCCATACCCGATACTCTCGTCTCCCCCTTGTCCACGTATCCACGTGCCAGCGTGTCCCCTGCGACTACGTCGCCTCGCCTTTTTTCTGGCTTCACCCCTCTTATTCCCCGAAATTACACACCACTGCTTATGCGTATTTTGGTCACCGGAGGCGCGGGCTTCATCGGGTCGAATCTGACCCGCCTTCTCGTCGCGGGCGGACATGCCGTCACGGTCGTCGATAAGCTCACCTACGCGGGCAATCTGTCCTCCCTCGCTGACCTGCAGGGCAAGCCGGGCTTCACGTTCGTCCAGGCCGACATCTGCGACGCCGAGGCCATGCGCCGGACCTTCACCTCCGCCCAGCCGGAGGCTGTCATGCACCTGGCCGCCGAGTCCCACGTCGACCGATCGATCGACGGCCCGGGTGAGTTCATCGCCACCAACGTCACCGGAACCTTCCAGCTCCTTCAGGCCGCCCTGGGCCACTGGCGTTCCCTTTCAGGTGCGGCCAAGGACAAGTTCCGCTTCCTGCATGTCTCGACCGATGAGGTCTTCGGTTCCCTCGGCCCCACCGATCCGGCCTTCAACGAAGCCACTCCTTACGACCCGCACTCCCCGTATAGCGCGAGCAAGGCCTCGAGCGACCATCTTGCCCGCGCTTGGATGGATACCTACGGCCTGCCGGTGGTCGTGACGAACTGTTCCAACAACTACGGGCCGTATCAGTTCCCGGAGAAGCTCATCCCGGTCGTCATCCTGAAGTGCCTGCGCGGCGAGGCCATCCCGGTCTACGGCAAGGGCGAGAACATCCGCGACTGGCTGTATGTCGACGACCATGCCCGCGCGCTCCTCGCCGCGGTCGAGAAGGGCCGCCCGGGCCGCACCTACTGCATCGGCGGCGACAACGAGCGACGTAACATCGACCTCGTGAAGCTGCTCTGCTCGCTCCTCGACGAATTCCGTCCGCGCGCCGATGGCAAGACGCACGACTCCGCGATCACCTACGTCACCGACCGTCCCGGCCACGACCTCCGTTACGCCATCGACGCCCGTCGCGCCCGGGCCGAACTCGGCTGGGCTCCGCAGGAGGATTTCCAGAGCGGCTTCCGCAAGACCGTCCGCTGGTATCTCGACAACCCCGCGTGGATCCAAGGCATCCTTGACGGCTCCTACCGCCTCGAGCGGCTCGGCAAGATCTGACTCTCATGAAAGGCATCATCCTCGCCGGTGGCTCCGGCACCCGTCTGCACCCTCTGACCCAGGTCATGAGCAAGCAGCTCCTGCCGGTGTACGACAAGCCGATGATCTATTACCCGCTGTCCGTACTCATGCTCGCGGGCATCCGGGAGATCCTGATCATCTCCACCCCGCAGGATCTGCCGCGCTTCCGCGAGGTGCTCGGCGACGGCTCGCGCCTCGGCTGCCGCTTCGATTACGTCGAACAGGTCGTCCCCAACGGGCTCGCCCAGGCCTTCGTGCTTGGCGAGAAGTTCATCGGCTCCGACGACGTCTGTCTCGTCCTGGGCGACAATATCTTCTACTCCGCCGGCTTCGGTGAGCTCCTTAAGTCCTGCCGCCAGCCTCAGGGTGGCGTCGTCTTCGCCTACCACGTGAAGGACCCCGAGCGCTTCGGCGTCGTCGAGTTTGACGCTGCCGGCAAGGCCGTCTCCATCGAAGAGAAGCCCAAGGCGCCCAAGTCTAACTTCGCTGTCCCCGGGCTCTACTTCTACGACAACTCCGTCGTCGGCATCGCCAAGGCGCTCAAGCCTTCGGCCCGTGGCGAATACGAGATCACCGACGTCAACAGCGCGTATCTCCGGCAGGGTAAGCTGGGCGTGAAGGTCCTGCCGCGCGGCACCGCTTGGCTTGATACCGGCACCTTCGACTCCCTCCTGCAGGCCTCGCAGTTCGTGCAGATCGTCGAAGCCCGTCAGGGCTTCAAGATCGGCTGTATCGAAGAGATTGCCTGGCGCCGCGGCTACATCGACGACGCCCAGCTGCTCAAACTTGCGGAGCCCATCGCCAAGTCCGGCTACGGCGAATACCTCAAGGCCCTCCTCGGCCAGCAAAAATGACCCAGCTCGCCGAGCTCAAGACATTGGTTGCCCGCGGCGATGCCCGCGGAAGGCTGGCTGTCGCCCAGCTCGGAACCGAGCTGCCGTTCGTCGCGCGACGCGTATATTGGATTCATGGGGCCAAGCCTGGCATCCGTCGGGGATTTCATGCCCATAAACGGCTGAACCAGCTATTCGTGTGCGTCGCGGGCTCCTGCAAGGTGACGCTGAGCGATGGCAAGCGTGAGGAGACGATCGACATGACAGCCTTCGGGTCTGCCCTCAGCGTCGGCCCCGGCCTGTGGAGGGTCATTTCGGATCTCAGTCCCGACTGCGTCCTGATGGTCCTGGCCGACCGGCCTTACGAAGAGGACGACTACATCCGTGACTTCGCCGCGTTCAAGGAGGCCTCCGTCCATGGCTGATACGCTGGCGATGCTCCTGCCCTTCGTCGACCGGTCTGACTCGCGGGGAGGCCTTTCGATCATCGAAGAGGGAGCCGGCCTGCCATTCCCCGTCCGCCGCGCCTATTGGGTCTACGCCACGGCGCCTGCCATCTCCCGGGGCTTTCATGCTCATCGTCAGTTGCGGCAGATCTGCTTCTGCGTCGCCGGAAGCGTGAGGATGCAGCTCTTCGACGGACGAAAGGAAGAATCCGTGCAACTCAAGCCAGGAATGGGCGGCCTGATGCTTCCGCCGATGCTCTGGCATGAGATGCACGATTTCAGCCCGGACTGCGTCCTCACCGTGCTCGCCGACGCCGAATACGACGAGTCCGACTATATCCGCGACCGCGACCAATTCATCCGATATGTTCATTCATCCTAGTTCGGACGTCCAATCGAAGCAGGTCGGGGAAGGCACCCGGATCTGGCAATACGTGGTCATCCTGCCTGGCGCCGTCATCGGCCGCGACGGCAACATCTGCTCGCACTGCTTCATCGAGAACAACGTCGTGGTCGGCGACCGCGTCACCGTGAAATGCGGCGTCCAGCTCTGGGACGGCGTCACGCTCGAGGACGACGTCTTCGTGGGCCCGAACGCCACCTTCACCAATGACCGTCACCCGCGTTCGCGAAATCCCGGGTACGATATGCTGAAGACCTTGGTAAGGAAGGGCGCCTCGATCGGAGCTAATGCGACGATTCTCCCCGGCATCACCATCGGCGCCGGCGCGACGGTAGGAGCCGGCGCCGTCGTGACCAAAGACGTTCCTGACGGGGTCACGGTGATCGGAAATCCAGCCAGGATTTTTCGATGAGGCCTCCAAAGCGTGCGAATTTCCGGGGCGCCCGTCATGCTGCCAACTGAAGCACATACTTCTGCGATCGAGGAGTTTCTCCACTTTCGTAGGCTGGAAAAGACGACGCTGCGCTTGGCTGCGGAAAGTGACGCCTCCTTTCTCCTAGGCCTACGGCTCGATTCCGCACGCAATCAGAACATCTCCGCTACGAGCAACGACCTCGGGTCGCAGGTGGCTTGGATGCGTGCGTATGCCGTCCGTCAAGCCGCCGGACAGGAGGCTTATTTCGTGATCGAGACGGCCGGCCAGCCACAGGGTTCGCTCCGTCTCTACGACTACTGGCCGGCGGACGACTCTTACTCTTGGGGTAGCTGGATCATCCGCCCCGGAGCCCCCGCCGATACCGCCTTCCGTTCGCTGATACTCGCCTACGATCTGGCGTTCGGACCGCTAGGCTTTTCCAAGGCGCGCTTCAATGTCCGCGAGGCCAATACGAGCGTATGGAAGTTCCACGAGAAGACGGGCGCTAAGCCCGTCCAAACCGACGGCTTCGACCGCCTTTACGAGTATCCGGAACCGGCGTATCGGTCCGCCAGATCTTTGCTCATGAAATTCGCCCAATTGCAGGGCAGCCTATGAGCACTGACCTGCAAGACTTTGCGTCATTCAATTATGTCAGGCGACCCTGTACTAAGGGAAATCTCGCCAAGTTCCCCGAGTCCGGCAACTTTCTCTCCAGTAACGCATGAAACGGATCTTCCTCAGGCTAGGAAATAGCTTCCGCAAGAGGCAGCACGCGTTTCTTCTCTGGCTTCATAGCCGGGAGGGCGGCGTAGTCAAAGAAGGGGATCTCCGGCTGAACGTGCCTTTGTGTTGTGACGGCCTGGGGCATGTCCAGCTAGGAGCCGGCATAGGTATCGGCTGGCGTTCGGCACCGATGCTTGGCGATGGAATGGTCAGGCTGCAGGCCCGTAGCCGAAATTCCCGAATTACGGTCGGCGACGGCACCTATTTCTCCAACAACGTGCAGGTCATCGCTGAGACCCACGTCCGCATCGGCACCAAGTGCCTCATCGGAGATGGGGTTCTTATCATGGATTCCGACGGACACAATCTCACGGCAGAGCGCCGTCACGAAGGACCTTCGCTCGCCGGCGACATTGTCATCGATGACAATGTATTCATCGGTAGCCGGGTCATCGTCCTCAAGGGCGTGACCATCGGCAAGGACAGCGTAATCGGAGCTGGCTCGGTGGTCGTCCGCTCCATCCCGCCGGGCGTCATCGCGGCCGGCAATCCTGCCAAAGTCCTCCGACCTCTCTGAACTAATGAATGTCCATTTTCTCGATCTCAAGGCCATCAACGCCCGGTACGCCGCCGAGCTGAGGGCCGCCTCGGCCAGAGTCATCGACTCGGGCTGGTATGTCCTCGGCGAAGAGGTGAAGGCCTTCGAGGCCGAGTTCGCCGCCTGGGTCGGTTCGCCGCATTGTGTCGGCACCTCCGACGGCCTGTCGGCGCTCATCCTCGCCCTGCGCGGCTGGAAGGAACTCGGCCTGCTCAAGGACGGCGACGCCGTCGCGGTCCCGGCCAATACTTACATCGCCTCGATCCTCGCCATCACGGAGAACCGGCTCCGCCCGGTGCTCGTCGAGCCTGATGAGGACACCTGCAACCTTGGTGCGGCGAAACTTGCCGCTGCGCTGACGCCGGACGTGAAGGCGGTCCTGGCGGTCCATCTCTACGGCCAGCTCGCCGACATGCCGGCGATCGCGCAGCTCTGCCGCGAGCGCGGGCTGCTCCTGCTCGAAGACGCCGCCCAGTCCCACGGCGCCCACATCGGCGGCGTCAAAGCCGGCGCCTGGGGCGATGCCGCGGCGTTCAGCTTCTACCCCGGCAAGAACCTCGGCGCCCTCGGCGACGCCGGCGCCCTTACCTGCAAGGACGCAAAACTCGCCGCGATCGTCCGCGCCCTTCGTAACTACGGCTCGCACGAGAAATACAAGAACCTCGTCCAGGGCCCCAACGACCGGCTGGACGAGCTGCAGGCCGCCTTGCTCCGCGTGAAGCTGAAGCACATCGACGCCGATAATGCGCGCCGGCGCGAGATCGCCACGCGCTATCTCCGCGAGATCAAGCATCCCGATGTCCGCCTGCCGTCTGTTCGTGCGGGCGAAGACTCACATGTCTGGCACCTCTTCGTCGTCCGCGTCCCCGACCGTGCCGCCTTCCAGCAGCGTCTGCTGGAGAAGGGCGTGCACACGTTCATCCATTACCCGATTCCTCCGCATCACCAGCAGGCCTACGCCAAAGAACTCGGCCATCTGAAGCTGCCGCTCACTGAGGCCATCCACCGGGAAGTCGTCTCCCTGCCGATCAGTCCCGTCATGACTGATGACCAGGTGGCCCATGTCATCCGGACCATATGCTGAATCAAGATCCCGGTACTGGAGCGAATCCGGCAATCTCCGTCGTCTGCTCTTGCTATAATCATGGCCGGTTCATCGGCGCCTTCCTCGAAGCCATGGCCGCCCAGACCGACGGCCGCTTCGAAGTCATCATCATCGACGACGCTTCCGGTGATGACAGCCTCGCTGTGATCAAGGCATGCCATGATCCGCGGATCAAGCTCGTGGCCCGCGAGCGGAACCGTGGTTATTGCGCCAGCCTCAATGACGGCATCCGGCTCGCCCGCGCCGATGTCGTGGCTTTTCTCGCCAGCGACGACCTTTTTCACCCCCGCTACGTCGAGCGCGTGCTCGCCGCCTTCGGGGCGAATCCTTCCGCGGCGGCCGTCTACGTCGAACTGGAGCGGATGTCCCCGGAGGGCGTCTCCCTAGGCGAGGTCGGCCGACTGCCGGCCGCGGCCACCCGATGGGAGATCCTCCGCCGTTCTTTCTTGGGCAAGAACCAGCTGCCCTCGCCGGGCATGGCGGTCCGCCGGGAGCTGGCCAGGGACATCCTTCTTCCGGAAGGAACGGTGCAATACTCGGACTGGATGCTGCAGAACCGCGTCCTGATGCACGGTGAAGTCGTGATGATCGAGGAGCCGCTGGTCCGCTACCGCGTGTCCGCCGCCAGCCTCAGCGCCCGGTCCGTCGGCAGCGTGGCCCGCGATCTGCTGGAAACCAGGATCATGATGGATGACTTCCTGCGGATCCAGGCCATCACCTTCTGGGCGCAGGTGTTCCCGGTTGAGATCGCGCCTTTCGCCGCATTACCTGACCGGCATCTGCCCTACGTCCTCGGGCGGATCGCCCTGCTTTCCGACATCCCCGAGAAGCGCTGCTGGGGCTACGAGACCATCATGCGGCACCTGTCCTTGCCTGGAATCGCTGAGTCCTTACAAGCGCTAGCCAGCTTCACTCATAAAGATCTTATGGCCTTGGCTCCAACCGACGTTCCTGAGCACATCGAAGAAATGCGCTTACTTCGTCGCAAGGCACGCCATCTTCGCCGATGGGTCATGGTTCTGGTCTCGGCGCTGGCGCTGGCGTTATATGCTCTTTGCAAATGAAGCCGTTGCCGATTTTTTTCAGTTTTGACGAAGGCTATGTGACCCCTGCGGCCGTGACGTTCGAGGGCCTGCTCAGCAGTGCCCGGACGGAAGTGGCGTACGCACTTTACGTGCTGCACGAAGGCATCACGCCGGAGAGCCAGCGCCGGCTCGGCGCGTTGGTCGAGCGGCACGGGAACGCCACGCTAACCTTCATCAGTGTTGCTGGAGTGCTGGAATCCGCGGGCATCGTCTTCGATGACCGTCTTTTCTGCGTCGGCCACGATAAGGGTAAGTTCACAAAAGAGACTTTGCTCCGTTGCCTGCCTACTTTGGTTCCGGAATTTGAGCAGTATGATCGCATCCTGTACTCGGATGTAGATATCTGCGTGGTCGACGACATCTCCGAACTCTTTCAGGCCGACCTTGAAGGCCTTTATCTGGCAGGATGCCGCATCCCTGCCTTTCTCGCAGGGCAGGTAGCGCATATCCCGGAAAAGCTTAGGGAAAGCTACGTCGCCGGCGGTATTTGGTTAATGAACCTGAAGCAGATGAGGCAGGATGGGATGGGCGAAAAAATAGTCGGCCTGATGCAAAATCCGCCGTTCAGGTTTATCTGGAACGACCAAGATGTGATGAATCTCGCCTGCGATGGGAAGGTGGGCTTCATCAGTTATCGTTACTGCGCGATTCCGCATTGGCGCACCATTTTGGAGAAAGTCGATTACATGGACCGACACTACCCAGGCCAAGAGCTGCGTGAAGCCCTCTTCCGCCCAAAGATCATCCATTTCGCTTACGCCAAGCCATGGGCTGGCTCCTGCGAGGGAGATGCGATCTGGCACTTCTGGCATCGTCGCTCGGGCTTTCCGGAAATCCCGGGAAGGCGTCCGCGATCATCCGGCCACGCCGTCTATTTCTTGAAATACTTAAAGTTGCCCCGGGTATTTATTTCCACGGTCGAGCGCGACGGCGCGACGGTCATCAAGATCCTCGGATTCATCATACGAATTCGGCTCCCGAAGAACTTTTAAGCAGCAACATTTATCTCCGTTTACTCGCAATGAGCGCTAAGCCAGCAATATCCGTCGTTATGCCTTCCTATAACCATGGAAGATACGTGGACGCCTGCATCAAAGGGTTTTTGGCACAAAGCTTCCAGAACTTCGAGCTGATCATCATCGATGACGCTTCGAGCGACGATAACGTCGAACAGATCAGGCGCTTCCAGGACAGCCGGATTCGGTTCCTCTCCCGTCAGGCAAATCGCGGCGTTGCGGCAGGAATGAACGAGGGGTTCCGGATGGCCAAGGCCGATCTCATCTGCTTTTTCGCGACGGATGACCTGCCTGAGCCAGGTTATCTCGAAGCTGCCCTGCGGGGTTTCGATACGAATCCTGCGGCGGTCGGCGTGTATTTCCCGTTACGGAAAATCGGCGAAAGCGGGGAGTCGTTGGGGGGGCGGGTCAGCCTGCCTTCTGGCGCGGGCCATCGCGAACTGCTGCGGCGATCATTCATGGGAGGAAACCAGCTGCCCTCGCCCGGCATGGCTGTGCGCAGGTCGGTAGCCGTGGAAGCGCTGCTGCCGGAGGGAGTGTCACAGTATTCGGATTGGATGCTGAACAACCGGCTGCTCATGCGCGGAGAGGTCGTCCTGTCCGACGCCCCCATGGTCGCCTACCGGGTCGCCGCCGGCAGTCTCAGTGGGCGCTCGGATGCGGCGATCGGCCGAGAGGCCGCGGAGACCCGGCTGATGATGGATGATTTCCTGAGCCTGCGGACGATTGATCAACTGAGGGACGTCTTCGGAAAAGAGATGGAGGAGTTCGCCGGGCTATCGGATGCCCATGTCCCTTACGTGCTCGGCCGCCTGGCGCTGCGCTCTGATCACCACGAAAAAAGATGCTGGGGCTATGAGACCATCATGCGTCACCTCTCCACCCCGGGCGTGGCGGAGTCCCTGGCGGCCTGCGCCGGTTTCACCTACAAAGATTTCATGGCGGCGGTGCCTCGGCCGCATGGCTCCCCGGTCAAAGAAATCAACGACCTGCGCCGCAGGCTGCGACGGCAGCGCATCATCTCCGTTATCTTAGGTATCGGCTTGGTTGCCGCCATCGCGCTGTGGCTGGCTGCCCGTTAAAGACAGCCGGCCCTGGTCAGAAGCGCAGGCCAAGCTGCCAGAGCACTTTCTCGCGGTGGATGAATTGACGTGCGTTGCGTAGTGCTCGTCTCCACTCCCGAAACGCCTTACGGCCTAGGCTCAGAGGCGGTTTGACTCTGGCGCCGACCATGGAAGCGCCCTCGTCTTCATGCGCGACCCACTCGGGAAAGCCATGGAGGATGATGCAGCCATGAGACGGCTCGTCGTCCATGAACTCGTCCACCGCCAGCCAGAAGCTCCGAGAGCCCTCGAGCAACGCCCGAGCGCATTCCGGGGTCAGGAGGTAGGCGACGGTGGATCCGCCAGGTGAGAGCGGTCTCACCAACGAGAACCGCTCCGTAAGCTGCTTCCAGCGCTTATGCCGGGGATGCTTCACGCTGTAGAAACGGACGAGCATCCGCTGGCCGGCGATTGCGTTCGCGACGGCTGATAGCGTGGCGACAAGCTCAGCGGTCGGGCGGGCATCGTCTTCCATTGCCAGGCAGGAGGTGCCCATCTGCGCCACCCGCTCCCAGGCGGCCCGATGCGCCAGGAAGCAGCCGACTTCTCCCTTGGTCAGCGGATACCCCAGCTCATGGGTTCGCTTGGCACCGTCATATTGTGACAGTTCTTCCGGCGTTCCCTGTAGGAAGACGGGGGGCGACAGTTCAAAGGAAAGCCCGATCGCACCCAGATGGGCCTTCATGAGGTCGTGCCTCCGTCCGCTGGCTGCGGAAATAACGATGACGGGAGGGTGGCTCATCGACGGTGGGTTATGGCAGGCGAGGGCGGACGGGAGGTCAAGAGCGCCTTGCATACCCCGCCTCCGCCTGCCCATGCGAGCCGCCGCCAGCCCCTTGGCTTCGCAGTATTGCCTGCCGTATCCACGATGCCCATGTCTTCCTGCGGTAGCGTGGTACGTCTTGCAATCAAGGCGGAGTTTTCAAGGCTTGGGGCCATGGGGCTGAGCGTCTACCTGATCACCAAGAACGAAGGGGCTCATCTCGCAGCGGTCCTCGCTTCCTGCGCCGGCGCCGATGAGATCATCGTCGTCGACAGCGGCTCGACCGACCGGACCCTGGAGATCGCCCGGGCGGCCGGGGCCAAGGTCATCCATCAGGACTGGCTGGGCTTCGCCCGACAGAAGGATTTCGCCCTCAGGCAGTGCGCGCACGAATGGGTGCTGAACATGGACGGCGATGAAATCCTTTCCGCGGGGGCCATGCCGCGCATCCGCGAGGCCATCGCCCGCGGGGACGCGGTCGGCTACCAGATCGCCCGGGACGACGAATTCATGGGGGAGTCCATGGCCAGCTCCCACTGCCGGCCGTTCCTCCGTGTCTACCGCCGCGATCAGGCGGCCTGGGACCTGGAGAAGACTGTCCACGAACACATCGAGGTGCCCGGCAAGCACCCGACCATCCCCGGCGTCGTCATCCACCATAAAGGTTACGATAAAGTGACGGTCTACATGGATAAGTTGAACCGTTACGCCGCCCTGAAAAACATCATGTGGGAGAAGTCCGGCCGCAGGGGTTCGGCCCTCAGAGTCATCGCAGCTTTCCCTTTGGCGTTGTTCAAGCATCTGTTTTTCCGCCGGATGATATTCTCCGGGCCCCGCGGATTCGTTCGGGCCATGCAGGACGCCTTCTACGTCTTCCTGGCCGAGGCCATGGCGTACGAACGTACCCGCCGTCGTCGGTGAGCCGCGCTCAGAAGCGCCAGCCCAGCTTCCAGGCCTTGGCTTCGAACTTACAGCTGAAGCGTTCCCACTTGTTCGCGAACCAGCTGCGCCCGAGGTAGACGTGTTCGCGGATCCGGCGATGTCGATAGCTACGCCGGCCCGGCTGGCCGTTCTTGAGCAGCCTGAGGATGGGGTCGGCCACGTAAGCGTCGGACAGGCAGGGAGGCGGGACGCCCCCTTGGAAGACCGGGGCATTCAAGTAGCCCAACTGCCTTGCCGGGTCAGCATCGAGCGCGATGACGAAGTCGGCCAGCGCGTCGAGGTCTTCGAAATCACGCGCATGGACGAAGCACCGGGCATCGAAATCACGGAGGACGTCCGGGGCTCCCCAGTAGATCGGAATCGTGCCGGCCAGCAGCGGCTCGACGAGCTTCTCGGTGATGTAGCCGTCGGTCTCGGTGTTCTCGAAGGCTATGTTGAAGCGATAGTCCGAGACGAACTTCATCTTGTCGGCGACTCGGCCGCCCATGTTGTTGAAGAGGCTTCCGCCGGAGTCGACGTGGCGCCGACGCAGCAGCTTCTTGAAGAAGCGGTTGCGGGGCCATGAACGCGGGTTGCTCACGACGAAGCTGCAGAAGCCTGCGGCCAGGCCTGACCGCGGAGCGGCATTGGCCCGCTCCAAGAGCGGCGCAGGGTCCGTAAGCACCTGGGCGTAATAGGGCAGCCTTACGGCCCGCGGGTCGCCGGGTATTTCAAAGGGGGTAAAGGCGAGGTCGCACTGGTCGAAGTCCGGCGTCATATTCTCGCCGGTCAGATAGACCTTCAGTCCATGGAAAGACCAATGGGCCTCGCCGAAGTCGCCGTAGACAAGTAGGTCGGGTGAATCCGTGACGTCGCAGACGACCACGTCGGTGACCGCCGCAAGCGAGCGGAAGACGCGCGATTTCTCCGGGGCGAAGAAGTCGTAATGGTCACTGAAGGCGATGCGGATCATGTCAGGCGTCCGGGGGCTCAGGGGCGCGGGCCGAACTTCCGCTGAGGCGGCAGGGTCGGCGGCACGGGCTCGATCTGCACGCCGGCGCAGGCCGGATGGCGGCCGAAGAGGCCGTAGCTCTCGGTGTCGAAGCGGGTCGTCATGCCGCGGGCGGCTTCGGCCACGAGCACGCGACCGTCCGGCTGGATGAAGCCGACTTGGACCATCGTCGTCCCGTCCACCTTGCGGGTGTGGGCCATGATCTTGTCGAGGAAGTCGTTGGCGTCCGGACCGGGTTTGAGGGCGAAGAGGATCTTCTTGATGAGGCTCGGGGCGCGACGAAGCGTGCTGATGGCGTGGGCGCTGAGCGACCACTCGCCACGCTCTTCGCGCCAGTTGAGGCGGGCGTCGACGATGACGTGCGAGCCGTCCATGAGCAGGGGGAGTTCGCCGTCCTTGAGCTGCGCCGCGGCATCATAGGCGTCGGAGAACATCATCACGGGGATGGACACCGAGCGGGAGGCGACGGTGAAGAGCGCCCAGGGGCGGTTGTCCTTCTTGGAGATCTTCTTCTCGAGGCCGCCGACGATTCCGCAGATACGGACGGTGTGCCGCTGCTGCTTGTCTAGGTCGACGCGGTCCGGGGTGACGACCATCGTGGCGATGGCTTCATCGAGGCCGTGGTAGTCGGCGAGGGGGTGGCCGCTGAGGTAGAAGCCGAGCAGCGACTTCTCGCCGTTGAGCATCTCGAGCTTGGGCATCTTCTCCGACTTGCGGAGGATGAGGTCGGTCGGGCGGGCGGCGCCCGCGTCCTCGGCCCCAAGGAGGTCGAAGAGGGAGCCCTGACCGCTGGCGCGCTCCTTGCGCTCGCCGGCGAAGTGACGGCGGACGGATTCGATGGAGTCGACGAGGTGACGGCGGTCTTCCCCGGTGAAATCGAAGGCGCCCGCGCGCACGAGACAGTCGAGGGTGCGGGCGTTGAGTTCGAACTCGCCCATGCGGCCTACGAAGTCGGCGAAGTCCTTGAAGGGGCCGTTCTTCTCGCGCTCGGCGACGATATTGCGGGCGGCCTGCTCGCCGACGCCCTTGATGGCGCCCATGCCGAAGCGGATGGCGTTGTCCTTGATCACCGGCGTGAAGTCGGTGTCCGACTGGTTCACGTCGGGTCCGAGCGCCTTCATGCCGAGGGCCTCGACCTCCGCCATGAATTCGGCGAGCTTGTCGGCGTTGCCCTGTTCGGACGTGAGCACGGCGGCCATGAACTCGACCGGGTAGTTGGCCTTCAGGTAGGCGGTGCGGTACGAGAGGATCGCGTAGGCGGC
>Ga0315907_10005890_pt1 | contig 13159 bp, 13 predicted proteins | sample LakEriMetagenome_3_FD_203525 | JGI IMG/M metagenome (GOLD analysis project Ga0315907, IMG submission 203525) | Freshwater fungal communities from buoy surface, Lake Erie, Ohio, United States - Buoy 12 MA123 | ecosystem: Environmental > Aquatic > Freshwater > Lake > Lake biofilm | place: USA...
ATGTCACGACAGTTTTGTAATCCAACAGCTGAACCAACATATTTGTTATCTTTTTCGGCACCATCTGAAACATTTATCCAGTAGTAAACCTCATACGTTGCTTTCTTTTCAACATAGTCGCATGAATATTTGGATGCATATTTGTCACACCCACTTTCTTCTCCAAAATAAAAAGTCCATACAAAAAAAGCAATGATGAGAACAAAAATTGCTTTCATCTTTTATCCTCATAGAAACCTTTACCTGCAATGATGTGGCGAACACCACCTCGTGGATTCTCTACATCACCCTTGCGTCTCGGAATGAGATGCACATGGCAATGAAAGATTGTTTGACCCGCACTCTCACCGCAGTTCATACCGATATTGAAACCATCAATTGTTGAATCTTGTTCTTGTAAGAACTTCTTTTGTTCTGCCATCAAGGTGTTGATGGCATTTACCTCTGCTGGTACCAACCCAAAATAGTCAACTACATGACGCTTCGGTATGAATAAAGTGTGACCTTCAGTCACTGCAAATCCATCTCGAATTGCGTATGCAAGATTGTTCTCTGCAATGATTCGTTTGCGATCGTTCAGTTGAATGTCACAAAACAAACAAATTTTATTTGTCATTATGTTGTATCAACTTTTTAAGTTCATCAACAGACAACCAAGGTTTTTTTCGATGAACTATTCGATGGCAGTTAGAACAAAGTAGAACAAGGTCAGATACTTTAGTTGCTTCTCCCACCATTAATTCGGATACGGGTTTAGTATGGTGGCATTCAATAAAGTCTTTTCCTCTAGATCCATATTTGTTTTCAAAATCGAACCCACAACCTTGACAAAATAATCTCTGATGTTCGCTAAGGAACCTTCCCTTTTTCTTCTTTACAAGAGACTTATCTCTTTCTCGGTATCTGTGAACCCTGCTTAAAACCTGACCTTCATTTCCTTCTTCTTCATCCTCTGGCATTGCTGGTAATTCAACTTTTTCAGTGGTTGAAAATTGCTTTATTTGTTTTACAAGATTCGTAAGTTCCGTAGGTTTATTGGCATACAAATTCCAAACTACTTCCTCGTCTTTATTTCCATGCGCTAGTCCTACACCTTTGTAAAGTGGATCAAATCTACGAAAGTTCATCAATTTCATGTAAACCCCACTTGGGTTCCTGAATTTTTCTGTTTTTTCGTGATCTAAAAACGAATTCAGACTATTTAAAACAAGACTCAGTTCATGTACTTCAGTAGAGTCTTTGCCTGGAATTGTTGGTTGATGCATCAAATAAAAATCTAATGCAATTAAGTGCTCATCACGTGTCCAGGATGGATTTTTCATAGAATCGAACTCATATTAATGATTAGTTTCATGGTTTAAGTTTTATCCACTTTAGTTTTGAAAATTTGCAAGACCCTTATTCGTTTGTTTGTGTTTTCTTTTATCGGTCTTTTAATTTAATTTTGAACCGATTTAGAACTTGTCCTAGTTTATTTAAATGCAGGTCCTTTAGTCTTTTTAGCAGTCTTTTTCACAGGTGTCGTCTTTTCAGTGAATCCATGCAACTGTTGTCGTACTTGATTGGTAGTCAGGTGTGCGGCATAGAACTTGTCAATCATTGCCTGAGACGTTCTAGCATTCCTTGCCCATGAGGATTGTTTTGTAACTCTTGTTCAAGTCTTCCAACAACTACATTGCAACCAACCATATTGTTACAATCTTAGAACACTGCGGGTGGTTGACCGAGAGGTTTAAGGTACCTGATTCGAAATCAGGCGTGGTGGCAACATCACCGGGGGTTCAAATCCCTCACCACCCGCCAATTTATATTTCTTAATAATCCCATCCCAAGGTTCTATTGATACCTGTTAGCGACAATCCACTCAAATGTTTTGTGTACGCTTGCTCAATCATTGCTACTGATGTTCTGCAATTTTTAGCAACATCGTAAACGGGAACACCGTTCATAAGTCGAAAACAAATATACGTTGCTCGCAATGAGACAAAATCTCGCTTGGCAGGTGGTGTAGTTTTTGAGTATTTCAGACCACGCTTTTCAAGAATTTTGTTAAACATCACTCGATGATGAATTAAAAATAACAATTCTTCACATTCATTTGGTTTCGATATTTTCCTTCGCTCCAATATGCGTCTGTAAGGTTGGACTGCTCCGTAGTAGCTTTGACAAGTCCCAGTACCCCTTTTACCCACAATGTTGCGAATCACCAGATACTCTTTACCACTTTCCTTCTCGACTTCAACTCGAATGTCTGAAATTTTGCAGTTCCTTAATTCACCAACACGCATACCAGTGTTAGTTGCAATCATTACGTAGTCATAAAGTTCCATCGCATGTTGGAACTGCAATTTATCTATCTTCTTCAAATAGTTTGCATGAGCGGCAATTGATCGGTGTAAGCGTCTGTATTCCGATGGATTAAACCAAGGACGGGACATTTCATTCTTCTTGGTGTTGTATTCATCTTTGAACACTGGTAGTTGTTTGATATACCCCTGACGAAATGCTTCATTCAAAACAGTTCGAACTGCATTTTTATATTGATGCAAAGTACCTCTTGTAATCTTTGGGTACTTCTCAACCATCTTGTCTTTGAATCTTTGCCAAGCAGTGTTGTCGATTGAACTCACTGACATTTTCTTAAAGTAAGGGGTCACCCTCGTCTTTAAAATGCTTTGAATACCTTCAAGAGTTTTTGCACTTCTCAAACCACGTTCAACCAATGAGTTGTAGTGTTTGATTGCTAGCTTTTCAACTGCATCAAATTGATACTTAGGAGAAGAAATTTCACCGCTAGCAATTTCAGTTTGCTTCTTGAAAAACCAATCTTTAGCAAATGCTTTGGCAGCTCCCAAATCTGACTGCTTGGAAGTTTTACGGAGGTACTTACCTTTGTAGTGAAACCCAACCCACCAGTACGGACTACCCTCACGCATAAAGACATGAACTTTGCCGTCAAGAATTGTGCAAGCAGGAAGTGATTGTTTAGTAGTCATTTGATTCGCATTTTTTGCAATCAGATCCTACTTTATTTTGTGCAGTTTGTGTAGTCTTTGTGTAGCTACACAAAATCGATTAAAACCTAGCATTTATGCGGCTTGCGGACGAATTCAATCGCATTTCGAGTCAGGTACATTCGACCACTCTGCCACTTCTCCTGCATTCATATTTCCGGCTGGTCACTGCCGCAAATTCTAACAGCGCGCTTAGCGCACAAACTCAAGCACGCAGCTCAGTGATGCCGCCCATGTAAGGACGCAACACCTCAGGCACCGTCACAGAGCCATCGGCATTCTGATAATTCTCCAGAACTGCCACCAGCGCACGACCCACCGCCAAACCAGAACCGTTCAAGGTGTGCACCAACTCATTCTTGCCTTGCGCGTTTTTAAAACGCGCTTGCAAACGCCGAGCTTGAAAGGCTTCACAGTTAGAGCATGAACTGATTTCACGGTAGGTGCCTTGCGCAGGCACCCACACTTCCAGGTCATACGTTTTGGTGGCGCCAAAACCCATGTCACCCGAGCACAACAACATGACACGGTAAGGCAAACCCAGCTTCTGCAAAATAACTTCTGCATGGCCAGTCATTTCTTCCAGTGCTTCGTAGCTTTTTTCTGGATGAACAATTTGCACCATCTCTACTTTGTCGAATTGGTGCTGGCGAATGAGGCCGCGGGTGTCGCGCCCTGCACTGCCCGCTTCTGAGCGGAAGCAGGGGGTGTGGGCTGTGAGCTTCATGGGCAAAGCGGATTCGGCCAAAATTTCATCGCGCACCACGTTGGTCAAGGTCACTTCGGAGGTGGGAATCAAATAAAGCGCTTGGCTGTCTGCGCCTTCTTCTGACTCTTGTCCGCCTTTTTTAGCGGCAAACAAGTCGCCTTCAAATTTGGGCAATTGACCCGTGCCGCGCAAAGTGTCTGCATTGACAATGTAGGGCGTGTAGCACTCGGTGTAGCCATGTTGCTGTGTTTGAGTGTCCAGCATGAACTGCGCCAGTGCGCGGTGCATGCGAGCTATTTGGCCGCGCATGAATGTGAAACGTGCACCAGACAACTTGATGCCAATGTCAAAGTCTAGGCCGAGTTTTTCGCCAATATCGACATGGTCGCGCACTTCAAAGTCAAAGGTCTTGGGGCCTTTGCCGTCTACGCTCCACTTGCGCACTTCGACGTTGCCATGCTCATCGGCGCCCACAGGCACGCTGTCGTGGGGCAAGTTGGGCACTGCCAACAGCATGTCTTGCAGTTCAGCTTGCAGGGCTTCTAAGCGCAATGCAGATGCGTCGAGTTCGGTTTTGATGCTGGCCACACCGGCCATCACTTGGTCGGTGCTTTCGCCCTTGGCTTTGAGCATGCCAATTTGCTTGGACAAACTATTGCGCTGGCTTTGCAGTTCTTCGGTGCGCGTTTGCAAAGTTTTGCGCTCTGTTTCTAAAGCGCGAAACTTTTCAACGTTCAAGAAAGCTTGCGGTTTTTTGCGAGTTTCCAAACGTGCCACAGCAGCGTCTAGGTCTTTTCGGAGCAGGAGAATGTCTAGCATGTTGGTAAATATGAAACGGCCAAGAAATCAATGGCCATCGTTTAATTTAAGGCCCTTGGGCAAAGGGAATTTGATGGTTTCTGTCACGCCATCCAATTTGCGAATGGATGTAGCACCCAAGGAGCGCAAGCGGTGTATCACATCTTGTACCAAGATTTCGGGGGCTGACGCACCCGCGGTGAGGCCCACGCGGTGTTTGCCAACAAACCATTCATTTTGCAATTCTTCGGCGCTGTCAATCATGTAGCTGTCGGCGCCCATTCGGCTGCCCAGCTCACGCAGACGGTTGCTGTTGGAACTGGTGGGGCTACCCACCACCACCAACACATCAATTTGCGGCGCCATGAGTTTGACGGCGTCTTGTCTGTTTTGAGTGGCGTAGCAAATGTCTTGTTGCTTGGGTTCACGCACTTTGGGAAAGCGCAGCTTTACAGCTTGCAAAATTTCGGCGGCATCGTCCACACTCAAAGTGGTTTGGGTGACCACCGCCAAAAGTTCGGTTTGTTTGGGATGGGCGTTGGCCACATCGTGCACATCTTCCACCAAGTGAATGCCGTCTGGCAATTGGCCCATGGTGCCTTCGACTTCTGGATGGCCTTTGTGCCCAATCATGATGAACTCATAGCCTTCTTTGTGCAGCTTGGCCACTTCCACGTGTACTTTGGAGACCAAGGGGCATGTGGCATCAAAAATATTGAAGCCGCGCGCTTCTGCTTCGGCCTGCACGGCCTTGCTCACACCATGTGCGCTGAACACCAAGGTGGCGCCGGGCGGCACATCGCTGAGTTCTTCGATAAAGATGGCGCCTTTGGTTTTGAGGTCGTTGACCACGTAGGTGTTGTGCACAATTTCATGGCGCACATAAATAGGCCGACCAAATTTGGCAATGGCTGCTTCCACAATGTCGATAGCTCGGTCGACGCCTGCACAAAAGCCGCGAGGTTCAGCCAACAATATTTCTTGTACGCCCATAGTCTCTTTCGTCTTTCTCATTTGGATTTACAAAATACCAATCACATGCACTTCAAAAGTGACAGGATGACCCGCCAAGGGATGGTTAAAGTCGAACAGCACAGCGCCATCTTCGGCCACTTGCACCACAGCGCCTGCATAGGTGCCATGACCGTCGGGTGTGGGAAATTGCACCACATCGCCAGGCACATAATGTTCTTGTGCGGCGCCCAACTGAGCCAACAACTTGCGCGCCACCCACTGTTGCATGTCGGGGTTGCGATCGCCAAACGCCACGCCTGAAGCCAATTCGAAGGTGGTGCGAACACCCTCCTCCAAACCGATCAAGGCGGCCTCCATGCCTGGCGACAATTCGCCAGAGCCCAGCGACAGCGTGGCGGGCTTGTCTTCAAACGTGTTGATGAGCGTGCCCTGAGGTCCGGCCAAACGGTAATGCAAGGTTAAAAAAGATCCGGCTTGGACTGTGGTCATAAAAAATTTTTGAAAATGAGACTTCAAAGGCTCACGAAACGCAATTCAATGCAGGCCAATGAAAATCCAAACCACCCCATGGGCAGGGGTTTGGGTTCAGACTCCATCAGTCCAATGTGCCATTGTAAAAAGCTTCTAAGGCTTTCGCCTCAAAAAGTCTGAATCTGGGGCATTTATCTGAACAGAATGCCCATGAAGCTCCAAGAATTACCCCCAGACACCCGTCCCCGCGAAAAAATACTCACCCGCGGACCCGGCGCTTTAAGCGATACCGAATTGTTGGCGCTGCTGCTCCGAACGGGGGGAGCGGGCCGAAATGTGCTGCAATTGGCGCAAGACATGCTGCTGGCCAGCGGTGGGCTGGCCAATTTACTGCTCACACCGCCGGCATACCAGCAGTCCATCAAAGGCCTGGGGCCCGCCAAACAATCGGAGCTGATGGCTGTCATGGAGTTGGCCAAGCGGGCCATGGCTCAGCAGCTTTCAAGGCGTGAAGTGATGCAAAGCGCTGCCAGTGTTCAGTTTTACTTGCAACTCAATTTGGCGCACAAAACCCACGAGGTGTTTGCCATGCTGTTTTTAGATGCTCAGCACAAGCTCTTGTGCATGGAAATTTTGTTTCGGGGCACCTTGAGTCAAACCAGTGTGTACCCGCGAGAGGTGGTGCTGCGGGCTTTGCATCACCACAGCGCTGCGGTGGTGTTGGCGCACAACCATCCCAGTGGCTCGGTGCACCCAAGCCCTGCCGATTTGCACCTCACCCAGAGTTTGAAGGCGGCCTTGGCCTTGGTCGATGTCAGGGTGCTAGACCATGTGATCGTTGGGCCGGGACAGGCTTTTTCAATGGCTGAGCAAGGTGTTTTGTAGCACCAAGTGCCAAACACACACAGCTTGTGGCAACATGCGTGGGTGAAAATTCAATCGCTTCAAGATCTCAAACAAGTTCAAAAGCAAATTGCGGCGGCTCAGGCCCAAGCAGCTGCTGAAGAAGCTGCGCGCGTCGCAGCCCTTCGCAAGGCCGAAGCAGAGAAAAATCTCTTTACGCGCGCTATTGGCAAGGTGGCGCCATTGCCAGCCCACAACAAAGCGCATCTGCCCCACCCACCCCGCCAGCCTGTTGCCACGCAGCGCCAAAAAGACGAAGCCCAAGTCATTCAAGATTCACTGAGCGATGAGTTCGATGTGAGCACCTTGCTCGACACCGACGAAGCCCTGAGCTTTCGGCGTCCCAGTGTGGGCCCAGAGGTCACGCGCAAACTGCGAAAAGGCGACTGGGCCATTCAGCGTGAAATTGATTTGCATGGTCTGCGCAGCGATGAAGCGCGCTTGGCCCTCACCACTTTCATTCGCGATGCACACAAGCACGGCATTCGGTGTGTGCGAGTGGTGCATGGCAAAGGCTTGGGTTCACCCGGCAAAACGCCTGTGCTCAAATCCAAAGTACACAGCTGGCTGGTTCAAAAAAATCAGGTGATGGCGTTTGTGCAGGCCAAACCCGCTGAAGGTGGCGCTGGTGCATTGGTGGTGTTGCTCACACCGTCTTGATTTACTCAGACGCTTGACGCAAAGTTTGCGACACAGGCTGCCTCAGCACTTCGGCCAGGCCCCACCAGCCTGCAATCCAAGCCAGCAATGCGCCTGTGAGTGCACCCGCAACGGGTACCCAAAGCGATGCTGTCCATTCAAACTCAAAGACAAAGCGGGCCAAGCCCCAGCCCACCAACTCGGCCACCAAGCTGGCCAAGAAACCTGCCATCAAACCAACACCCATCAGCTCGGCTGTTTGCACTTGACTGAGCAAGCGGCCCGTCGCACCCAAGGCGCGCATGATGGCAAATTCGCGTTTGCGCTCTTCGCGGGTAGAAGTTACTGCCGCTGTGAGCACCAACAAGCCTGCCATGAGCGTGAAGGCAAACAAGAATTCCACCGCGCGAATAACCTGATCTAAAACTTTTTGCACTTGCGTCAGGGAGGCGCGCAAGTCCACACTGGTGACATTGGGGAACTGCTGTAACAAATTGCGCTCAAAGGCTGGCACATCCGGTGTTTTGAAAGCAGCCATGTAGCTCAATGGCACATCGGGCAAATTGTCGACGGGGTAAATCACAAAGAAGTTGGCACGCATAGAGCCCCAATCGACTTTGCGCAGGGAGCTAATGCGTCCTTCTGAAATCACACCCCCCACATCAAATCGCAAGCGATCGCCCATGTTCAAACCCAAAGTTTGAGCAATGCCAACTTCTACACTCACCGCATCTTTTTCGTCCTCTTGCCATTGCCCCTTTACCACCGCATTGTGCTCAGGCTGGGTGGCACGGGCCGACAAGTTGAATTCGCGATCGACCAAACGTTTGGCGCGCTCATCGGTGTAATCTTGCGGACTGACTTCACGGCCGTTGACTGCCACCAAGCGGCCTCGAATCATGGGGTACCAATCGTAATCTTTTACCCCCACTTGGCTCAATTTGTCTTGAAACGCTTGCGTTTGATCGGGCTGAACATTGATCACAAATCGATCGGGTGCATTGACTGGCGTGGCCTTGCGCCAACTGCTGATCAAATCGGTTCTGAGCAACACCAACAAGACCAAGGCCAACAAGCCCACCGACAAAGCACTGACCTGCACCACGGCATACACCGGCCGCGCCATGACCTGCCGCGTGGCCAACAGCAGCCAACGCGGCGTGGTGTCACTGGGTACCCACTTGCGTAGCACTTTCAAAGCCAACCAAGTGGCACCTGCAAACAAGAGGGTGGCCACTGCAAAACCACCCACCGTCATCAAACCCAATTTCACATCGCGGCTGGCCCACATCAAGGCACCCGCAAAGCCCAACAAACCCGTGAGCAAAACACCCACTGACGCGGCTTGCAAGCCACCCATGTCGCGGCGAATGACGCGCATTGCAGGCACTTTGGCCAGTTGCAAAACGGGCGGCAAACCAAAGGCCAACAACAACGTAAGGCCCATGCCCATTCCCAACAAGGCGGGTTCGCCAGAGCTCGGCGGCAATTGAACATCCACCAAGCCAGCCAACAACCAAATGAATGCATGGTGAATGCCATACCCCATGATCACGCCTAGCAAACTGGCCACCCATCCTGCTGTGATGAATTCAAAAGCATAGGCCACAGAGAGTGTTTTTTGACTCTGCCCCAGCACTCTTAACAAGGCACAGCCATCGAGGTGTTTGCTGGCAAAGGTTCTGGCTGCCAATGCCACGGCCACAGCGCACAAAAGCGCGGCAAGCAAAGCCACCAAATTCAAAAACTTTTCGGCACGGTCTAAGGTTTGGCGCATTTCAGGCCGACCACTCTCCATCGACTCAACTTGAATACCCCGCACCTCAGGCTTGGCCACTTCATCGCGGGCCCATTTTAAAAACTGTTGCACATTGGCTTGCGATGCTTCGCCCGCCACCGCCATGCGATAAGACAAGCGACTGGCCGGCTGAATCAAGCCCGTAGCCATCACATCAGATTGGTGAATCATGACCCTGGGTGCAAAGTTCATGAAGCCCGCACCGCGGTCTGGCTCTCGGTCAATGAGGGCCGCAATTTGAAACGACTTGTCGCCAAGCCAAAGCGCATCACCCATTTGCAAATTCAGCACCTCAAGCAGCGCAGGATCTACCCATGCTTGGCCAGGTTGCGGTACTTCGCGGGTGGGCTTGGCGGGATAGCTTTTAGACAAATCTGGCTTGATGGCGTCACTGCCTTGCAGATTCAGCAGGCTCATTTGCCCGCGCAAGGGATACCCTTCGGACACCGCTTTCAGGGCCACCAATTTGGTTTCGCCGCCCTTGGCATCGTCTGCGCGCGCCATGCTGGGAAAACTCAGGGTGGCATTGGTTTTGAGACCCAAGGCTTGGGCCTTTTGCTGGAAGTTGGCGGGAGTGGGTTTGTCGCTCACCACCACGGCATCGCCACCCAAGAGCTGGCGAGCATCGCGCCACAAACCGGCTTGCAACCTGTCTGAGAAAAACCCAACCGCCGTGAGTGCAGCCACTGCCAGCACCACTGAAATGATGAGAAGGTTTAATTCGCCCGAGCGAAAATCTCGCCAGAGGTTGCGCCAGCCCAATTGAAATGAGCGTTGCCAAGAATGTTGAGTCAACATTGGCACAGAAGGACTGCTGGGCACTTGCGTCCCCTCAGCTTGCATCTTGGAACACGGGCTTAGCCATCCCTTCAGCCAACTCCGTTTGCCACTTCAATCTTTGGGGTGCGCTGAAACACAAGAAGCGTTTGTTGGTAGCTCGGCCAATGGCGCAAAGCTGAACGCGCTCGGCCACTTCCAAACCCATTTGGGTAATGCCACTGCGCGACACGGCAATGGGAACACCCATTTGCGCCGACTTGATCACCATCTCGCTGGTGAGCCTGCCAGTGGTGTAAAAAACTTTGTCGTGACCGCTCACATCGTTCATGGCCATCCAGCCGGCAATGGTGTCTACCGCATTGTGGCGACCCACATCCTCTACAAACATGAGCATCTCTGCGCCTTTGAACAAAGCGCAACCGTGCACGGAGCCGGAAGATTTGTAGGTGGTTTCTTGAAGGCGAATGGCGTTGACCAAGGCGTACAAAGTGGCTTGTGAGAGGTGTGCATCGGCAGGCAATTGAATGGCATCGATGTCGTTCACCAAATCGCCAAAAACACTGCCTTGACCACACCCCGTGGTCACCACGCGCGCTGCAGTTTTGGGGCCAGCTTGACTCAGGCCATCGCGTGTTTTGATGGCCGCCACACCAGGTTGGCCCATCTCACCTTCACCCAAGGACCAATCGACCGTGACCGATTCAATTTCGCTCACCGATTGAATCAAGCGTTGGTTCAACAAGAAGCCCAACACCAAGTACTCAGGGCTGGCACCCAAGGTCATGAGGGTGACCAATTCTTTTTTATCTAAGTAAACAGTGAGTGCACGCTCTGCAGGAATGTGCACTTGGGATGTTTCACCAAACTCATTGACCACACTGATTTGACGCGTCAATTCTGCGCGGGCCTGCGTCAGTCTGGGTTTAAGGGAGGTAGCTTGCAACATGGGGCATTCAAAGATTCAGGCCTAGCCTAACGCAAAAAGTCCCACGCTTATGCAGCGAGGGACTTTCAACCTGAAGAATTCAGGGAAAAATCAGGATTTTTTGGCAGGGGCAGCAGCGGGAGCAGGCGCTGGTGCAGGTGCTGCAGGCTTAGCACCTGCCGCTGGCGCTGCGGCCACCGCTGCAGGTGCGGCAGGGGCTGCTGCCACAAAGGCACCTGGGTCAACGCATGGGGGCGTTGCCACGGGTGGATTAGTGGGCTTGCCACTGGCCTTGGCTGTTTTGTAATAGTGAGCCGCCACTTTTTCGCGCGACTTGCACAACTGAAAATCGGCTACTTTGTTGCCGTGGGCTGTTTTGGCTGCAGCTTCTGCCGCCTTGGCTTTGGCTTCGTCGCTCAGGGGTGGCAACTTGGCCATGGCAGAAACGCTGAACAAAGAGGCCAACACCAAAGTGGCCATGCTGATGAATGTTTTTTTCATGGTTTGAATCCTCAAACTTCAAGCAGATGCTGACGTGGAAGCCGGGCCACCATGGGCCACTGCTTCGGGAGATCTTTGGGCAGGAATTTTGCCTGCCTTGATGTCGTTGTACCAAAGTTCATGGTGCTCTTTGGCCCAGGTTTCATCAACGTATCCAGTGCGCATGGCACTGTAAGCGCCTTGCATGCCAATGGTGCCCATGTAAATGTGGCCCAAGAACATGGCCATCATGAGGATCGTGGCCACGCCATGAATCATGTTGGCAATTTGCATGGTGCTGCGCTCGTAAATGAGACCAGGAATGAGCTTGTCAAGCACTAGGCCGGAAGCCACCACAATGACGCCCAAGCCCAACACACCCAACCAGAAAACCACTTTTTCACCGGCATTGAAGCGGTGTGAAGCGACTTCCTGACCTGAGAACATGCCACCACCCTTTAACAGCCAAGTGATGTCATCTTTGCTGGGCCAGTTGTCTTTGATGAAAGTGAAAAACACAATGATGAGCGACACCGCAAACAAGGGTCCTGCAAAGTTGTGAACGTTTTTCAGGAAATAGGTGAGCCAACCAAACAAGGCTGAACCGATGATGGGCAAGATGAAATACTTGCCAAAGGCGATGACCACACCCGACACCGCCAACAAAACGAACGCAATGGCGTTGGTCCAATGGGCTGCGCGCTCGAGCGGCGTGAAGCGTTCAATCTTGCGGCCTGTTTCTGCGCCATGCAACTTCATGGTGCCTTTGCCGTAGTAGAACAACGCAATGGCCAAAACAACGATCAGCAGCAAAGAACCGCCGTAGGGAATGATCCAGTTGTTGCGGACTTGGCGCCATGCCTCACCTGCTGTGGTGAGCTTGGAGCCAGGGTATTGCACAAATGGCTGAATGAGGTTGCCAGCTTCTGGTGCTTCCGATGCAGGCAAGCTGCTGTAGCCATTGACGCCCGCACCCACTTGTCGCCACATGGGCGCGTTGTTGCCAGGTTGAACCTTGCCGCGCTCGCCATTGTTTTGGTCTGCGTATTTGGGATCGGTGTTGGCATCGGGTGCGATGGAGAATATGTTGGCACTTTGCACGCCCATGGCGCCTGCTTTGGACGCATCAGGCGCAGCTGCTTTGGCCTCAGCCGCTGCTGGCTTTGCAGGTGTTGCAGGGGCTGCAGGGGTTTGGGCCGACACACTCAAGGCCGCGCCGAAGATCACAGCGCCCATGACAACATGGGTCTTGATCTGTTTCAGTACCGAAAATCGGTTCATGCTGGCACTCCCACCTTCAGTTGGATCGCGAGTGATCATTTTGCCCATATTGGGCGCGAGTTTTAAGTTGCTGGGCCCAGCTGTTCTTGTCGCCCGCTTTCCAGTCAGACTCCGTGAACACTTTCACGCCGGTGCCTGTATAGGGCGCAGCATCAAACTTGGGCTGGCCGGCCAGTTCTTGCGCTTTGTCGCCGCAGGCAGTAAGACCTGCTGCCAGCAACAACGCGCCGGCAAGACCTGTTAAGCGTTGAATGCTGCTCATGATTTGGCGCCTTTCGCATCGGTTTTACTGCCGTAGGCAGTGCCCCAGCCCCAAACTTCTGCACCTTTGCCGCGTTGCACCACGCGGTTGCGGAAAATATCGGCCACGACATCGCCATCGCCTG
>Ga0315907_10005891_pt1 | contig 13158 bp, 17 predicted proteins | sample LakEriMetagenome_3_FD_203525 | JGI IMG/M metagenome (GOLD analysis project Ga0315907, IMG submission 203525) | Freshwater fungal communities from buoy surface, Lake Erie, Ohio, United States - Buoy 12 MA123 | ecosystem: Environmental > Aquatic > Freshwater > Lake > Lake biofilm | place: USA...
TGAAACACATTTTAGATCATAAAGTTGAATATACAGTTTATCTTATATTGTTTATTGCTTTCTGTCATTTTATGACAAAATAATTTATGGGGCATTGGTGCAGTGGTTAGCACGGAAGTTTTTCAAACTTCAGACCAGAGTTCGATTTCTCTGATGCCCTACCATCTTTCTACCTGGAATATAATTTTCTGGTTTATCTTCTGGTAAACATTTAATATTCTCTAATGTTTCTGGATTGTAAAACCATCTTCTTCCATAAGAACCGTTTTTAGATCCAACTTTTTCTAATGACATTTTAAATTTTGTTTCTCTAGTATGTGATTTCCCAAACATAGGATTGATGAAACCATTTTCATATAACTTTTTCTTAGATTCAGAGTTTTTCTTTCTATGTTCTGGATTTTCATATAACTTTTTCTTAGATTCAGAGTTTTTCTTTCTATGTTCTGGATTTTCATATAACTTTTTTTGAGATTCAGACATTTTCTTTCTATATTCTGGATCATTATGATCTACGAATAAAAATTTCTTTCTTGCAATAGACATATTAATGTATTCTGGAGATCTAACAACATCATGTTCTATCTGATAACGCACTTCCTCTTCTAACGCTTCTTCTCTAGTTTCATGAGTTGTTAGAATTCGGGTTTCGAATAAATGTGGATTTTCTTTTAATTCTGTTATCCAAATTTCTCTGTATTTCTTTGAGACAACTGATCCATGATAACGGTCATTAATTTTTTCAATAGAAGTTGAACCGATGTAAAGAGGAGGAAGTTTGTCACCTGAATAGGTGGTAAGGTAAGTACAATAAATAGTATTAGACATAAGCTAATGATCCTTAGTTTGTGTTTAGGGGATAGAAAATGTTGATAGCAATTCTATCCTCGACTATTATTTATAAAAATTTAAATTTCTAAATATACTCTCAAAATTCTGGGGATGGATAGTTTAACAAGGAGAAAACCAGGGCGATATTGACGCTGCCGTTGTATCTAGGGCAACTGATGTGGGTTCAAGTCCCACTCTCCCCATCAAAATTTTTCTTGACGACGTGAAGGAAAGTATTATTAATTTGTGTGAAAATTTATATGAATAAACTAACGTATACATATATTATTGTGGAATAATATCAGCCAATGACAATTCCAATGTCAACTCAGGTTGTTATTCAAGCATTTTCATCTCGACAAAAAGCATATTCGTGGCTCGATACTTACCTCAAAAAGAGTGAACAAGATGTTCATTATATGAAGGATGATTATAATTACGAGATTCAAGAAATCCCGTTTGAATCCTGATTCTCATTTTTTCTTAACTAAAAGAGATATTGACTTTGTAACTTAAAAGGGTTACAATTAAATTGTTGAGTAATCAACAATTATTTAAATAACAATGGAGATAAATATGATTCGTTCTAATAAGACAAACACAGCTAAGACTATGACGCAGAAGGAGCGTGTTCGCTCGCTTCTAACACGAAAGACTCGTAATACCATTACGCCAAGCCAGGCTGAGCGTGAATTTGGTATTAAGAATCTTCGAGCACGAATCTCAGAACTTCGTCATGATGGTCTTAACATTCAAACCGATTTCCGAACAAATCGTGATGGTTCGGTGGAAGCTGTATATAGCCTGTAAATTAAAGGGGGAGTTTTAAACTCCCCTTCATATTTTTCTTATGAATGTTAAAGATTTTTTATCTGACACCAACAGAAATCCTTGGTTCGAAAAAGCACTGATCGAAAATCCAGATCTAGCTTTCTCTTATCTAAGAACACAATTTATTGTTGACTTGATTCTTTTAATCTCTTCGATGGCGGGGATATTTGCAATTTGGGTTTATAAACCAGATTCAATGGTATATTATCTTTTGGTTTGTGCGATTTTCGTAAAATATATTATTAATGTATTTTCAATCACAGCATATATTGCTATTTTTATTCATATGTGTATTTTAAAGGCAAATATGTTGATATTTTATATGAATGCCTCAGAGGAAGAACGAGAAATTTTTGATAAATTTATTTCGACTCTTCCTAGTAATCTACGAGATTTATATCGTGAATCTTTTGATGATATTGTGAGTAAATAAATACTTTTATGAAAACTTCAGAAATGAAAGAGTTAGTTCAATCGCAAAGATATTTTCTAATATCTCTTACATGTATGGTTCCTCATCTTGATGATGAACAAATCAAAAATATTGTTAAACAGAATATAGAATATCTCTGGTCTACCACAGAAATTCTAGATGAATCTTTTAATCTTAAAGTCATGACATTTGATGATATTATTAAACATGGAAATGAAATGTTAGCATTATCTAATATGTTTAATCAAAAATATGACAAAGATAAAGTCAACTGACGTTAAAGAAGCAATCAAAAATAGATCAAAGGTATTAATTGCTTTTATTGATAGCAATAGTTTGCTATCAATATCTACTCTAAAGATACTGAGAGATATAAAAGAATCTGCAACTGCGCAAATTTTTTATGTCGATGTTGAGGAATCGAGAGAAAGTATTTCAGACTATTCCTTAAGAATTATTCCAACAATTCATCTGTATGAATCTGGCATCTTAACGAAGAAGTTAATATTACCTTATTCTAAAGAGGATTTAGAATGTTTAATTCAATAGATCGAATCCTTGAAATAACTAAGAAAATTAGTGTCATTATCTTCTTTTTAACATTATCGTATTCGATATTCGAGATTTCAAAATCTGTTAAAAATATCGAATACGATTTATTAGTATCTTCTTCTACAATACGAAAAGAAATTCCTATATTAAGAGAATCTATTTTTGGTGTTGTTGATGACTCGGTAAAAAGAATTGATCGTAGGATTTCATCTGTAGAAAAAAATCTATTCAGTCGAGTAGATACAATAGAATCTAAGACATTTAAAGAATTAGAGAAAACGAATAACGATATACATCACATTACCCTATCAATTGATTCTGTGACTAAAGAATACAATAAAGTTCCAGGGGAATTATTTAAATTATCAAAAAATCTAGAACCGAACATTAATTGTGAGATTAACGATTATTGTTGGCCTAATCTAGTTTCAGATTTATTAATTGATTCAAGAAATATGGTTCGTGATGGGTCGAAAACTTTCGCTCTTGTGAATAATGAAGTCCCAAAATTCACATCAGATATTAATAAAGTAAGTACCTCGCTTGCAATCGAAATCCCTAAAGTTTCAGAAAACACAACTAAAATAACTGATAATATAAATCGACTTACTAAACCAAAGTGGTACGATAGATTATTAGGAGTAGGTGCGAATGCTACTCTTATATATTACAATATCGGAAGACGCTAAATAGTATTGGAGGTTATTATATGAATTGGTTAAAAAATATATTTGCGAATGCGAAGTCGTTCTTTTCAAAATTATTTGGTCCGAATGCTGATGCGTTTATTGCTCTAATTGAGCAATTGGCTCCATTAGTGAATAAGGCTTATCCTGTTGTTAAGAAAATTGCTGCCCTTACACCAAACAAAACAGATGACGCTATTATAGCTGCATATGAGGAGTTAGGATTTAAGGGATTATTCGTAGCTGGTATGGATAAATCTTTGGCTTTGAGAGATCTAGCAAAGAAGCTGTTAATTGCTACTAATCCTGATCCTGTATCAGATTACATTGCAAATACAGCTATTGAGTTAGCTTATGCAAAGTACAAACAAGAACAATCAATTAAATCAACTTAAAAATAAAACAAAAATGGATGTATGGTTTAGATTTCTGAAATCTCTGGAATCAGAAGGCGGCAGTATAGTAGTCTTGGTAGTATTGATCGGAATAGTAGCAGGGTTACACTTTCTAGGTTTCAGAGATGCCGATAGTCAAATAACATTTGTACTCGGCGCATTAGTCGGCTTATTAAAAGGTAGAATAGAAAAAGAAAAGGAACATTAGTCTAATGGAACAATTGAAATTCTATAAGATGTATGAAGATGTACTGGATCCTAAATTTGGAACTGAGAGATCTGCTTGTTTTGATATTCATGCTTATATTAAGCATGGACATATTGTAACTTGTTATACACCAAATAACAAGCAGATTTCTATTTCAGTCAAAAAAAATCTACTTGATGATTCACCTAGTCCTAGCTGTCTTGAGATTAAATCTGGAGATCGAGTATTAGTTCCAACCGGAATCATTTTTGATATTCCAGAAAATCATTCAGTCAGGCTTCATGTAAGATCTTCTATTGCATTAAAGAAAGGTTTATTTCTTGCAAACTCAGAAGGAATTGTTGACCAGGATTATGTCCATATGACATACATTGCGTTAGTAAATAATTCTGCGAATACAGTTTATATTGAAGATGGTGAGCGGATTGCTCAGGCAGAATTAGTTCCAATGTACAATTATGAATTAATTCAAACTCCGGAAGAACCAAAACAAAAAACAGATAGAATTGGTGGATTCGGTTCAACTGGGAAATAATGAAAGAAAAATTTCTGGAACTCAAAAAATGGGTTACAGATAATGAAGACATAACAGTTGAAATAGATACCACATATTATTCTTACGCAAAAACCAAAAAAGAAGATAGAATTATTAATGGAATTGCCGGATGCGATGGATATATTCTATTATATGTAGATCCGGATGAAATTGACTGGGAATTCTTATCTTCTATGTTAATACACGAAATAGGTCATGTAATCTTATTTCAAGAAGATAAATTAAATCATACAGAAAAAGATGCATGGATTTGTGGAGTACAATTCGTTCCGAAGAAATATATTCCTAAAAATATTAAAGAACACATGATAAAGTGTTTGAAAACTTATAACTACAAGAGGTTTGGTTGGATCGATGAAGTATTACCTTGAGATTGTCATTTTTATAAATACTCTATAAATCCGATTTTATTATAGCTATTCTAAAGGAGATTAAAAGAAAAATGCCAATCCATGGAAATAAGGATAAAGTCACTGTAAGCGGTACTTATAACATCTCAGCAACTGGTGTTATTGGTGTTACTGGCTCAACAGGATTCCCAACAAGCGTTAGACCAGGAGATTCAGTCGTCGTTGGTTCAGACGAATACGTTATTGCAACTGTTTCTGGTTCAACAGGTTTAACTGTTTTCGTAAACGATTATGGTGCAACTGGTGCTAAGGCAGCAAACACTCAAACAATTTACTTCCAAGAAAAACCAAAGCATGTAACTGCTGATCTAAGATCAAAAGTTTATGGTGTTGATATTGTCGAAATGGGTGCAAGTGGTCCAGCTGGATTTGCTGGTACACCTGGTCCAGCACACGCAGGCTGGGTAAATGTTATTCAACATTCAGGTTATGTGCAAAGTGTATCTGTAGCAGTTGCTGGCGCTTCTGGTTACAATCCTTCTTCGTTACCTCCAGTTATTTTCTCTGCAGGCGGAGCTTCTGGCGTCGCAGTTGTTTCTGCTGCAGGTGTTTTAACTGGTGTCACAGTAACAGAAGGAGGAGTTTATACAACTTCTGCGCCAACATGTACTGTAGGTGCAACTGGAGCCACTGGCGTTCAAGCAACATCAGTAGTTATGGGTGGTCGTTTCAATAGAAAGACTTACGAAACTCTAGTTGCAATGAGCATCGATCAAGCAACTATGGGTGATGCGGAAAATACAATTTTCCCAAATACATAATCAATCGCATATGAATAATTTTGGGGTGCTTTTTAGCACCCCATTTTTCATTTGACTTAAAGTAAATATTAAAGTATAATAAATATTATTGAAGGTGTCTTAGGAACCTTCTAATTTAAACTCGCTTAACAAGGAGATAATATATGACAACAGTTCGTAGAATTAATTTGGACAATCCTATGAATTTATTTGATTCAGTTTTTGGTTCTGGTTTGTATCATCAATTACCGAATATTTGGGCAGAACAAGCCAAAGTTACAGGTAATTTTCCTCCCTATAATCTAACTAAAAATGAAGATGCAACTCAGTATAATCTGACTCTTGCTGTTGCCGGATTTGATCCGGAGGATATTGATGTTTCTGTTGAAAACAACAAACTCATGATTAAGGGTCAAGCACAAGCAAAGAACTTACCTGATGGAGTATCTTATGTTCATAAAGGAATCGCAGAACGTGTCTTTACAAAAGAGTTCTCGCTTGGTGAATATGTTGAAGTTACATCCGTAACTTATGAGAATGGTCTATTAGACATTTCTCTACAACTTCGTGTTCCTGAACATAAGAAACCGAAGAAGTTTAGTATTGCAATTAAGTAAATATATGGGGAGGAAACTCCCCAAAGGAATAATATTATGAAAATTATTAAGTTTGGGGCAGAATGGTGTCCTGCTTGTAAAGTATTGCAACCTATTTTAGAATCTCTAATTCCGGCGAATCCATCGCACGAATTCTTATTTCAAGATATTGATACAGAAGAAGGATCCGAATCAGCAGTAAAATATAACGTGAAATCTCTTCCAACTACAATTTTCTTGAACCATAGAAACGAAGAAATTTACCGATTTGTTGGTTCAAAGAATAAAAATGTTATTCAATCTTATATTGATGATCTATCTTAATAATTAATATAAGTAATAGTATACAATCGGCGACGGAGTAATCCTGAGCCGATTTTGTATTTTAAGTAAAGAAAAATTAACGCAATCGTAATAAAGGAATATGAATGATTAGATTAGTACTAACTTGGTTTTTATTGACAACAAGTGTTTTCTCTCAAGTAGAGACTTCAACTATTATTGGTAATGTTCAAGACGCAAACAAAGCTGTTATTGTTGGTGCGAGAGTTATTGTTCAGAATGAGAAGACTGGTACAGTAAGGGAGAATATTTCTGATGAAACAGGTAGATATTTAATTGTAAATCTACCAGCTTCAACTTATACAATTAAAGTGGAAACACCAGGATTCGCTTCAATGAAGAAGTCTGGTATTAAAGTTGAGGTAGGGCAACAAATCGGAATTAATTTCATCTTAGTTCCACAAATTATTAAGACTGAAATTATTGTTGAAGGTGGTGAAGTAGTTTCTGTTGATACATCTAGTGCTAAGATTGGTGTGAATGTGACTGAACGTGAAGTCTCAAACTTACCTCTAAATGGTAGACAAATTTCACAATTGTATCTACTAGCTCCTGGTGCAAGTTCAGGCGGTGGTGGTTCTTATGATAATATTAGATTTAGTGGTCGTTCTAATCAGCAAAATGCAATTCGTTATGATGGTGTTGAAGGATCTGCTATTATTGATGCTTCTCCAGGTAATCTAAATGGTCAAATTTCTTCGTTCTTTAGACTACAAAGTTCAATGGAAAATGTTCAAGAGTTTCGTGTTGAATCAAATAATTATCCAGCCGAATATGGAACAGGAACAGGTGGACAGATTACAGTAGTTACTAAGTCTGGTGGTAATAACTTACATGGTAATCTTTTTGAATATCTAAGAAATGATGTTTTTGATGCAAGAAACTTCTTTGATTCTAAAGATCCAAATCCACTAAGATTAAATCAATTTGGTGGTTCTGTTGGTGGACGTATTACAAAAGATAAGACTTTCTGGTTTGCTTCTTGGGAATCTCTAAGACAAAGACAGTCTATTCCTTTTAGAGAAGCTGTTCCTTCAGATTCTGCAAAAGCAAGAGCAGTTCCACAAGTTAAGAATTTGTTAGCACTTTATCCTTCTGGTGGTATTCCAACTTCTGATCCTAATGCTTCTATTATTACATTAGATAGAGTTCAGACTGTAGATGAGAATTCTTTTGGTGTAAGATTAGATCATAAATTTACTGATTTAATAACTTCTTATTTCCGTTACTTCAGAGATAATGGTAAATCAAACCAACCATTAGGTGTTACTGGTAACTCTATTGCAGTTACAGCAGTTCCACAAAATGCAGTATTTAATACGCAGTGGATTATCTCACCGCAAAAGATTAATGAAGTCAAGATTGGTCTTAATGCTTATAAGACAAGAGCGTTCGGTGTTGCTCCAATCGTAGATAACTTTAATCCTTCTGATATTTCTGTTAATCTAACAGGTGGTGTTGCACTTGCTGGTATTACTTCACAAGGTGCAGGAACAGGTTTCGCTACTGCTGGTGGATTAGTAAGATCTAATTCTGCAACAAACGGTAGAGGTCAGCCTTATACAAATACTTCTCTTGCTTTTATTGATAATTTCTCTTGGATTGAGAAATCCCACAATATTAAATTTGGTGGTGAAGTTAGATTGATTAATCTTTATACAGATAGACTAGGTGGAACAACTTATTCTTTCTCAAACGTAGAAGATTTAATCAATAACAGACCTTTACAAATTCAATTTCTTGGTGATTTATCAGCACCTTCGCCATTCAATAATGGCGCAACTGGTGAAAGAAATCTTTCTCAGTACTACCTAATTGGTTATGCACAAGATGAATGGAAAGTAAAAGAAAATGTAACCATTAATTACGGTATTCGTTATGAGTTTTATTCAGTGTTCAAAGAAAAAAGAAATCTAGCAGTTGTTTGGAGTCCAGAAACTGGAAATATTCTTTCTTCAAATACTCCTGTATATAAGAGTTCAAAGGATAATTTTTCACCTAGAATTTCTGCTACTTGGAATCCAAAGAAACTAAAAACCACTGTATTCAGAGTTGGTTCCGGAATTTACTTTGGTCCTGGTCAACCAGAAGATTTAATTCAACCATTTGAATCTGATCGTGTTTCTAGAACACTTACAAATACTGCTTATCCAATTAATCCAACATCATTGATTGCATCTTATAACATCAACGATCCTAATTTGAGATTTCAACCAAGAGCTTATTCTGCTGATTATACTGTTCCGGAAAAAGTGTATAGTTATACAACATCAGTTCAACATCAAATCAAGAACAATGTTTTAACTCTTGCTTATGTTGGATCTCTTGGTAGAAATCTATTCATTAGAACTCTAGGTAATCTTATTCAAGACGTGCAAACTTCACCAACTGGTTCTGCTATTGTTAAGAGACAATTTGGTGATAGATTTGCTGAAGTAGATGTTAAGACTTCTGGTGGTGTTGATCATTATAATGCCTTACAAGTTACAGTAAATAGAAAGGCAAAGAATGGATTGAACTATGGTGTTAGTTACACTTGGGGAAGATCTATTGGTAACTCTGGTGGATCGAACGAAACAGTAACTGTTGCTGATCCAAAAGATTGGGGTAAAGATTATGGAAATAATGCTGCTGATGTTAGACATAATCTAAATGTTGTTGCTCTATATGAACCAACAAAGAAGTCATTAAAAGATTGGCAAATTGCAACTGTAATTAATACAAGAACAGGATTACCTCTTGATCCTCTTATTGTAAGAAACGACGTAATTTTCCTTGACAAATCATCTGGTTTATACTATAATAATAGTGTAGGTAAAGATTCTGTAGCTCTTATTAATGTACCTTCTGGTGGTCAAACTAGACAAATTAGAAGACCTGATTATGTGCTAGGTGTTAAACCTTATCTAGTTGGGCTAGATAAAACTCTTTATTTAAATCCAGCAGCTTTCTCAGTTCCTATGCCTGGAGATTTTGGTAATGCTTCTAGATATTCTCTTCGTGGACCAAGTTTATTCCAGATGGATCTAACTCTACAGAGAAAGATCTGGATTAAAAAGACTAATATGATTTTACGTGCAGAGTTGTATAATCTGTTCAATAATGTAAATTTTGCTAATCCACCAGCACAATTGCCTAATGCAATTCCTTCAAGAGTTGGACAGATAAATACTTTACAACCAGGAAAAGCATTTAGTGATGCAACAAAAGGTGCAGCATTTGGAGTTATCAATTCTACTTTAGATAAAACTGTAGGACTTGGAACTTCTAGACAATTACAATTAAGTATAAGATTGGTTTTCTGATGACTGATAAAGAAAAAATAAAAATATATGAAGAACTTCTGCATAGAATACAAATCTATGCAGAAGTTACTATGGATAATGAAAAATTATCAGGCCTCTTGAGAAATATATGTAACTGGAGTTACTCTCATAGAGTTGGTAATGGTTGTTTAACACAAGAGGAACAAGATGAACTTATTAAAGAATCATTTGAAAAACTTTTACGAGTTGATTAGAGATGAAATTTTCTATCTAAAAGACAGTTGTATGGATATAGTTGATTGGATTCGCTACAGAACCACAAGAAGATACCATATTGTTGATACTAAATTGGAACCTGGATATCATGAATTAGATACCAAAATTCTTCATGCGAACTTTGAAATGTTGGTTGATTTTGTTGAAATTGAGAAAGCATGGTTGAATATTTGGTCTGATAGAAGTAAATATAACAACTTATCTTGGTTCACGAGAAAATTTAAGAAATTTAGATCTCCAGAAGATGGTATTGATTATCTTAATTGGGAAATTACAGAAACACATGAAGCACAGGCGAAATCAGCGCAAGAAGTTCTAGAACTTTACTTCTGGTGGAAGAAGATTAGACCGGAAAGAAAGGATCCTTTCGAATTATCCCAGTTCAATAAACATTTTCCAGAAACACTTTCAATCGTATTGAGCAATACAATAACAGATGAACAGAAATCTTGTCTAGCTCTTATTAGTAAGATTGAACAAGAACAATATAATGAAGATACTGATATGCTAGTCAGATTAATTAAAATCAGAAATAGCTTATGGACGTAGTATGATAGATAAAAAATTATATCAACCAATATTAGATGCATGCGTTGCTTTAGATGTAAAAGATACTTTTCTAATAAAAGCAATCATCGCAAACGCATATAAAGAATGTGGTTTAGTTCCACAAGAAGAAAATCTTAATTATTCAAGAACATCTAATGATAGAATTCGTTCTATTTTTGGAACAAGAGTAAGTGGTCTATCTGATGCAGAATTAAATAAAATTAAATCGACACCGAAGCAATTTGCAGAAGTTGTCTATGGTAAGGGAAATGCGTTGGGTAGATCTATGGGTAATCTCCAAGATGGCGATGGATGGACTTATCGTGGGCGAGGCTATATTCAAATCACAGGTAGAAATAATTACAAACATTTTGGCGATCTAACTGGGTTCAATCTTATTCAAGATCCAGATTTACTTATTAATGATAAGAATGTTTCTGCTATGGTGACTGTTACTTTCGTTAAATCTGGACTTAAGAAAACCACATTTTCAAGTCAAGCAGAAGCAGATAGGGCAGTTACACAGGTAATCGGTGGGAATGGATTATCTCTTGATAGAGGATATGGAGCAGAATTATTAACTAAAGTTGGTAAATATTCTACAAATTTAGAAGTTTGATATAAACCTCAATTAAGTTATAATTGATTATGAATAAAATTTATACTAATATTCAATCTTGGGGTAACACACTGTTTGTTCGTTATATCCAAGATTCTAAACGTGATCTCGAAAAAATACAAGACTTTCATCCAAGAGTTTGGATTCCAGCTTCTTCTTCAAAAGAATCTACTGGTTTCCAAACTCTTTCTGGTTATCCTGTACTTGAATTTGATGCAGGTGACATTAGATCGACACGTGATTTTATCACACAAAATCGAGATATTGATAATTTTGCAGTCTACGGTAATATTCAACCAGAATATCAGTGGATATCTGTAGCTTGTCCTGGGGCAATTCCTTGGAAGATATCAGATATTGTAATTGCATATGTTGATATTGAAACAACTTGTGAAAATGGATTTCCTGATATCGGAACTGCTAATGAAGAGGTAATCGCAATTACTCTCTCTTTTTCTAATCTTAAGAAAAAAATAGTCTTTGGTTGTAAAGAATACACAAAAGAAATACAAAATGGAATTTATGTAAAATGCGATTCAGAAGAAAAACTTATTGAAGAATTCTTGAAGGTTTGGAAGAATAACTATCCGGATATCGTTTCTGGATGGAATGTTAAGTTCTTTGATATTCCTTATCTTGTAAATCGTACTGCAAAATTATTCGGTGAGAATAAGATTAAAAATTATTCTCCTTGGAAAATTATGCGCCCAGAAACAATCGAGATAATGGGTAAGAAGCAACAGACTTATGATATGTTTGGTATCGCTATACTCGATTACTTAGATCTATATAAGAAATTTACATACACAAATCAGGAATCTTATAAATTAGATCATATTGCTTCGGTTGAACTTAATCAAAAGAAATTAGATTATTCAGAATATGGTTCTCTACATCTTTTGTATAAGAATAACTGGGAACTTTTCATTGACTATAATGTTCATGACGTAGATCTTGTTGTTGCTCTTGAGAATAAGATGAAACTTATTGAACTGGCTATTACGATGGCTTATGATGCGAAAGTTAATTTTGACGATGTATTCTCACAAGTTCGTATGTGGGATGTTATTATCTATAATCACTTATTAACAAAAGGTATTGTTATTCCTGATCGACAAGAATCTCGTAAAGAATCTATTGAAGGTGCTTATGTAAAAGAACCTATTCCTGGTTTCTATAATTGGGTTGTTTCTTTCGACTTACAAAGCCTCTATCCCCACTTGATTATGGGTGGTAATTTCTCGCCTGAAACAATTGTTGATAAGATTGTCTCTGTTAATATTGATAATCTTGTTAATAAGAATACAGATCTTTCTATTTTAAAAGAAAACAATTGGTCAATGTCAGCGACTGGTCAATTGTATTCAAGAGATAAATATGGGTTCTTACCTGAACTTATGGATTGGATGTTCGAACAAAGAAAGATCTATAAGTCTAAAATGATTCAAGCAGAAAAGGATCTTGAAAAAGCCAAAGCATCTGGTGAACCAATCCAAGATCTTATTAATGATATCTCTAAGTATAAGAATCTACAGATGGCCAAGAAGATTGCTTTGAATAGTGCGTATGGTGCTCTTGCCAACAAATATTTCAGATTCTACAATAAACAAATTGCAGAATCCATTACTGTTTCTGGTCAGTTAGCTATTCGTTGGATTGCTCGTAAATTAAACGAATATCTAAACAAAATCTTAAAGACAAATAACAAAGATTATGTTATCGCAATTGATACTGATTCTTGTTACCTAAATCTTGATCCTCTTGTAGGAGCATTCTTCAAGAATAAATCAAAAGAAGAAATTATTATTCTCTTAGATAAGATTTGTTCTGAAGAAATTAACAAGTATATCGATAAGTCTTATGAAGAA
>Ga0315907_10005894_pt1 | contig 13152 bp, 21 predicted proteins | sample LakEriMetagenome_3_FD_203525 | JGI IMG/M metagenome (GOLD analysis project Ga0315907, IMG submission 203525) | Freshwater fungal communities from buoy surface, Lake Erie, Ohio, United States - Buoy 12 MA123 | ecosystem: Environmental > Aquatic > Freshwater > Lake > Lake biofilm | place: USA...
CCCGCGTGGGTCTCGATTCACACCCTGCTGGCCGAGCCGGCGACCGTCCGCAACGATCCGCTGCTGCGGGTGATGCTCCGCGACGGGTTCGCCCGGGAGGTGCCGTCGTGACGCCCGAACAACGTGAGCTGAGTGCGATGCTGTTCCTGCTGTTTATCGTTTGCGCTGTGATGGTCGCGGCCATCGTGAGTTACCGGGTCGACATGCACCATGCGGACGAGCGGAAACGGAAATTCGAGGAGGACCTGCAGCGGATGGACGCCGAAAACCGGGTTCGCCGCGAACAGCGGTGGGCCGAAGAACGCCAGCAATGGAAGCAGTGGCGGGAGGAGGCCCGCGAGTTGTCGGAGCGGAACCGGGTCGCCCTGGCCCACATGATCCAGAAACGGGAGGGCCGCCCATGAGCGTCACCCTGACCACCAACGGCCGGATCGACGGGTGCCGCACGGCCCACATCCTCTTGGGCCGCCTATTGGGATCGGCGATCGAAAACGGGCCGTGGATCATGTTTGAGCGGGAAATGAGTTGGACCGCCCACAACATCCTGCCACAGGAACGCGAGAGCATTCCTGCCGGTGCGATTGCGGAGACGTATGAGGTCATCAAGCGGGTGCCGGGCTGTCTGCCGGAAATCGGGTTCGTGCTGGTGCTGAACCAGATTCCCACATTGGTCTCCCCGCCCGTCTGCGAGTGGGACCAACCCGATCCCCCTGGGGGTGAAGGGTGAGCAACCAGAACCGCACCGGGCAGTCGTGTCCGCTGTGTCACCTGCGGATCGTGCTGTTCCAGCTCGACCACGCCCCCGAGTGTCCCCTGCTGACCTGGTCGCAGGCCCTGACCCTGACCGCTCTGCGGCGACTTGCCCGCGTGCTGCTGGTGCAGTTGCTCCCCGTGACCCGCGGCCACGCTCCGAGCTGCGGCGACTGCGGCCGCTACAACCGCCGTCGCGGCCTGAATGTTCCCCCGACCGAACCCCCGTTCCGGATGTTCCACGAGGACTGATGCCCGCCCCCACAAAAATCGTCTGCCTGTGTCCCACCTACTGCCGGCCGTGGCACGTCTCGTCCAGTGTCGGCCAATGGTTGCAGCAGACCCACCCGGCCGAGGAACGCTGGCTGCTGATCGGTGACGACGCCGACGCCCTGGGGGGTCTGAGCACCGCCCGCCTGCGGGACGCGATCAAGGGACAGGGCTTCTCCGCCGAGGTGGCGGGCCGGGTGTGGCACCACAAGTTCCACTCGGCGTTCACCCTGCCGCACAAATACAACGCCATGGCGCAGTACGCCCTGACGTTTGTCTGCCCCGACGCGGATCTGCTCGTCGTCTGGGAGGACGACGACACCTACCTGCCCGGTCACCTGGCCCAGATCGCTCGGGCGTGGAACCTGCGGAATCGTCCGGCGACCTGGTGGGGCCACCCCGAGCGGGTCTGGTCCGACTACACGCTGACACTGCAGGACGAGCCCGCCGCCGGCCGGTTTCATGCGGCGCTGGCCTTGTCGGTTGAGCTGTGGCACCAGAGCCCGTGGGTGGAAACCGCCGACGGGAATTTCGACCAGCAGTTTTTGTCAGCTCTCGCCCGGCAGACGCCGCGGTCCCGGTACGACCTTTCGACGGGGAAAAACATCTGGTGGTCGACCCCGTCGTACGTGTTCCGCTGGCACACCCAGACGCCGCACGGGCAGGCGTTCATGCCCGACCACGGCCGCAACTGGCAGTCGGCCGCCAAACAGGCGTTGCGGGCCGAATTTGCGGCCCGGATGGGGGCCTGGGACTGCACGGCCCTCGTCGATGGGCTGAGCGCCAAACACATTGCCACCGCGACTGAACTGGGCAAACACCCCGTGTCGCGGCCAATTCCTGTCACCCCGGGGCCGCAGTGACTTTCAACAAACTGACCGAGCTGTTCCTGCAGCACCACCGCCAGAACCATTCGGCGGCGAATACCGTGGTGTTCTATCGGACCCAACTGGGGCAGCTCGCCGCCGCGGGCCTGCACGCGAAACCGATCGCCAAAATCACGCCAGCCGACATCCTGGGGGCGCTCGCGACCGCCAACGCGGGGAAATCTCCCACCACGCAACGCAGCCGGGCGGTCGCCCTCGACCAACTGCAAAAGTACGCCGTTACCCTCGAACTGCTGCCCAAACCGTGGTGCAGCAAACTCCCCAAACCGACCCCGCGGCAACGGGACCGGATCCCGACCGACGAGGAGACCAAGGCGATTCTGCGGCACAGCAACGCCCGGTTCCGGCTGATCTATCAGGCCCTGCGGCTGTCTGGTGCCCGGCCCAACGAACTCTGTCGGGCGCAGATTGACGACTTTCAACGCGACGCCAACGGCGAAACCGGAGTCATTGTGCTGGCGGAACACAAAACCGCCCGCAAGAGCGGCAAGCCGCGGACGATTGTCGTGGGGCGGAAGCTGGGAAAACTGCTGCGGCTGGCGATTGGCAAACGGAAAACCGGGCCGCTGTTTCAGGCGCCCCGGGGGAACGGCTGGACGGTCAAAAACCTGTCGACCCAGTTTTTGCGAGCCCGCACCGCTGCGGGGCTCGACCGCGAGCTGGTTCTGTATTCCGCCCGCCACGAAGCCGGCACGGCGTTCTGCAGGGAACACGGGATTCTGCAGGCCTCGCGACTGCTCGGCCACGCCACCATCAACACGACCCAGCGGTACGTGCACCCCGACGTTGAAGAACTGAAACAGGCGCAGGACGCCGCCCACGGGTGACGCCTTGGCCTGCTCACCCACCCGCCACGGTTTTCCCGGTTCCCCGTGGCGGGTGGTACTTTGAAAAAACCGATCTGTTTCCCGTCCGTTACGGTGTTTTCAGGAGCGAAACCCATGTCGAACCAGTCCACGAGCGACCGCATTGAGGGGGATCTGCAGCAGCGGCTGCAGGTCGTCGGGATCGACCCGACGTTGATCCTCACGGTGGTCGAAACGATCCTCGGTCTGCTCTCGAGCTGCCGCAACAAACAGGCGGCCCGCGAGGGGATGCAGGCCCCGACGTTCCGCGAACGGGTGATCGTCCGCCGCGAGCTGCAGCGCGAGCTGCGGGAGCACGGGCAATCGGTCACCCGCGCCCAGCTCGACACGCTCACCGACCAGGTCCTGCGGACCGCCCGCGATGCCCAGCAGGCCGACCGGGACGCGCTGCTCGACTACGCCACCGAATACGCCACGATCTGAAAGGACCCGCCATGCGTCTGCCGTCGCGGGTCGTCTGGCCCGGTGTGTTGCTCGCCCTGTTGCTTTCGAGCGGCTGGGCTCAAGATCCGTTCCCCCGCCAGACGCCCCCCGACGAACTGGCGGCCCTCGAGGAGTTGCTGCTCGACGTTCCCCCCGTCTGCTCGCTGTCGGTGGATGGTCCGCAGACCGCCAAGCCGGGACAACTCGTGCGGCTGGACGCCCTGGTCGACAAAGAGGCCGCGGTCCTGTGGCACTTGGTCGGGGCAACCGCCGACGCGTGGGACACCGCCAACGGGGGCCAAACGGTGTTTTTTGCGACCGCGACTCCCGGGCGGTACACGTTTCTGGCGGTGGTCGCCTGCCAGGGTGCCGGAACGGTCCCCGAAATCCGCTCGCTGGAGCACGTGGTCACGATCACCGGACCTGCACCCGGTCCGCCGCCTCCCCCGGGACCGGGGCCCGCTCCCGGTCCGGCTCCCGCCCCGACCCCACCGCCGGCCCCCGTCTGGCCGGTCACCAAATACGGCGTGGCCCCCGTGGTCTATGCCGGGGTCAGCACGTTGCCGGAGGCGGAAAAACCCAAAGCGGCTGCGGTCGCCGAGAATTACGCCGTCGTCAGCTCGCAGATCGCCGCCGGGACCATCCGGGATTTTGAAAGCGCAATCAGCACCGTCCGCCGCCGCAACGAGGGGAAACTTGACCCCAACCGCGAGGCTCACGTCAGAGCTTGGGGAACTCCCCTGGCCCAGCAGATCGGCACGCTGAAAACCGCCGGCAAGCTGGCCACCCCCGACGACTGGCGGGCGGTCATGGACGAGGCTGCCGCCGCCCTGCGCACCTGGGGGGCCAACTGATGCCCACCGGACCCATGGGCTGGGAATACGACTGGCGGGCGGTCAACCGGTATCTGGCCGAGTCGACCACCCCGGTGTTCGCCGCGTCGGCCGCCCCATTGCAGGCGACGGGCGAAAAACAGGTGCGGCTGTTGTATCAAGACGTCCGGAAGATCATCGGCCGCGATATCGTGCTGACCCAGACGGTCGGGGATTGCGTGTCGCAGGGCTGGGCTCAGGCGGCCGACTACGTCGCGTGCACCCAGATCGCCGCCGGCCGGCGGGAACGCTGGGTCGCGCTGTGTGCCACCGAAGCGATCTACGCCCTGTCGCGGGTCGAGATCGGCGGCAACCGGATCCGCGGGGATGGGTCGGTCGGGGCCTGGGCGGCCAAAGCGGTCAGCCAGTACGGCACCCTGCGCCGCCAGAAATACGGGTCGATCGATCTGACCAGCTACAGCGGCGAGCGGGCCCGCCTGTGGGGCGGCCGGGGACTGCCCGATGAACTCGAACCGATCGCCCGCGAACGCCCGATTGAGACTGTCTCGCTGGTCACCAGTTACGGGCAGGCCCGCGACGCGATCGCCAACGGCTATCCCGTGGTCGTCTGCAGCCAGCAGGGATTCAACGATCAACGCGATGCCGAGGGCTTCATGCGGGCTGCCGGCACATGGGCCCACTGCATGATTTTCGTGGGGGTCGACGACGCCCACCGCCGGCCGGGACTGCTTTGTCAAAACTCATGGGGTCCGAACTGGATCGACGGACCCAAACGCCACGACCAGCCCGACGGATCGGGCTGGGTCGACGCCGACACCTGCGACCGGATGCTGCGGGTCCAGCCCGACAGTTACGCCGTCTCGGGCTTCCGGGGGTTCCCCGCAGTCGACGAGTGGGCCGATTTTCTGACGATCTGATCCCCCAGGAGCTGCCGTGTCCGTCACCCTCCCGCTGCCTGTTTCGACCCCGTTCCCTCCGGGGCGATCGACTCCCGTCCGATCCGGCGTCGGCCTCACCTCACCGGCGACCGTTCGGAACAGGCACGGGTGGCGCGGACTGTTGACCCCTCGACCAGTGGCGGTTGGTATTTTCGTATCCGTCGTGATCTGGGCGGCTGGTAGTTTGGTCTGGCCCACCCATTCCCCTGCGAGGTCGCTGTTTGTGATGCCCTTCGGTCTGCCCGATCTCCACGCGACGCTCGATGCCATGGTGTTTTGCGCCCAAGCCATGGCCGATCAGGGGGCTCCGCCGATGGTGGCTCCTCCCGCAGCTCCGGCGGGGGGCGGTCTGCCGCAGTTTCCGGGGCTCGACACGATCGTGATCAACCTCGGCGGCTGGGCCGCGATTCTCTACGGACTGGCCAGCAAAATCGGCCGGCAGGTCGACAACCGCGTGGCGGCCATCGAGACCCAGCTCGCGCACCTCTCCGAGATGCCCCGCCAGGTGCGGTTGCTGCGCCGCGAGTTGCGGCGGTACCGGATGACTCCGGGCTCGCATCCGCTGCCCGGCAAACCCCCGGAGGAAACGCCGTGACCCAGCCCCTGACCGAGACCACCGTCAGCCCACTGGGAGCCAGCACGACCAGCCAGCCTCCCACCGGTCCGGTTCCCGTCGCTCTCGGACCAGTGCAGCAGACGCTGCTGTTTTTGCTGCTGGTCGCCCTGTTGCGGCGGCTCGGAATTCTGCCGACCCCCAGCGACGACACGCAGGACGCCCGCTGGCTGTTTTCGAGCGAGTCGACCGCCTCGGCCCTGCAGCAACTGCGGGCCCGGATCGCGCTGGAAACGCCGTGGGGGCTGCCGCAGTTCGACCGGCTGGTGCTGCAACTGCAGACCAGCGGCTGCACCGTCATTGCGTAGGGAACACCGTGACAGCATATTGCGTGCATGCAATGCAGCCGTGGGCCGCCAACCAGGTCCATACCAGCCACTGGGTTCCGGTCCCGGCAGGGTGCGTCTCGGTGCGGTGTACGATCACGCCGGAGCAGGCGGTGCGGGGCGATCCGAGACTGGGCTGTGAGATGCGCATGATGTATCTCGACCCGTCAGGCAACCCGCGGCTCGGTTCGGGTTGTGGCGTGGCGTCGCGTGGAGCGTTTGCCGACGACGAACCGACACCGATTTCTGGCCACGAACTGGGAAGTCCACCCGGGGTGGTGCCTGCGCAGGCGGGAGCGTTCAATTTTCTGGTGTGCGACTCGATTGGCGTGCAGCAGGGGCGAAAAAACACCCAGGTTGCCGTCCAGTTCTCGCTGACGTTTGGCATTGCCGCAACGATCAGTGCAGCGGTCGTATTCGAGGCGTTCGACGGTGATGAACACCCTGTCGCGTGGGGTGCCTGATGCCTGTGACCATCGTCCAGCGCAAGGAAACCCTGATCACCAGCGCCAGCAATACGTGGACGCATACTTTCGACAATTCGATCACTGCGGGCAATGTGGTTGTGCTTATCGCCAAACTACAGACGGCAATCCGGACAGTCGGCAACCCCTCGGGCGGCGGGGCGTCGTTTGTGTCGATCCAGACGATTGGCGGCAACGCGACCGGATCCCTGAAAAGCTGGAGCAGCAGCGAGCCGAATTCCAGCGTGACGAGCTACCAGATCACGATTGGTGGGGGACTGACGGCAACCGGCGTTGTGTACGGCTGGGAACTGTCGGGCTGCGATGGATCGACCCCGACGGCCAGCGGGACCGGCACGCAAAACACCGCGACGACCGCACCCCAAATGGTCGACTCGGCGCTGACTGTCCCCAGCAATGGAGTCATGCTGGGAGCCATCAGTTCGCAAATAGCGGCATCATGGGGCACGCTGACTGATCCGACGAGTTTCACGCGAGACTATCAGAGCGTGGTGCTGCCCGGGCAGTCGGTGTTTTTTGGTTCGCGCACAGCCAGCGGATCGACCAACGGCACGGCCACAGTCGCGACGCAGCGTGCCGTGTGGGGACTGGCGGCGACATGGAGTGAGGCAGCAGCGGCAGGCAGTACGACGTTTCGCAATCTTCTTACGCTGGGGGCAGGCTGATGGCCGACAATGTGTTTCCGGAGGCGGTCGTCTCGGCCGCGGCGTTCAGTTTTCGAACCGACGACCTGGGAGGCTCGGTGCAGGCTCCCGCCAGCAAGATTCTGCTCGGTGGCGACGGCACCGACGACGGATTCGTGTCGAGTGCCAACCCAATGCCCGTCTCGCTGGCCACTGTTCCCAGCCACCCGGTGACCAACGCCGGGACGTTCGCCGTCCAGGCCACCCAGACCGGCACGTGGACCGTCACCGGTACCGGCGGGACGTTCCCGGTCACCGACTCGGGAGGCTCGCTGACCGTAGACGCCCCGGTGGGAACGCCGGTGTTTGTGCGACTGTCCGATGGGACCTCGGCGATCACCACGCTGCCCGTGACTGCCACGCAAAGCGGAACGTGGAACGTCGCGAACACCGGGACGTTTGCCGTCCAAGCCGCCCAGACCGGCACGTGGACCGTGACCGGTACCGGCGGGACTTTCCCGGTCACCGACTCGGGAGGCTCGCTGACGGTTGACGCCCCGGTGGGAACGCCGGTGTTTGTGCGACTGTCGGATGGGACCTCTGCAATCACCACGCTGCCCGTGGCTGCCACGCAAAGCGGAACGTGGAACGTGGCCAACACCGGGACGTTTGCCGTCCAGGCGGCACAGACCGGCACGTGGACCGTGACCGGTACCGGCGGGACCTTCCCGGTCACCGACTCGGGAGGCTCGCTGACGGTCGACGCCCCCGTGGGAACGCCGGTGTTCGTCCGTTTGTCGGATGGAACGTCGGCAATCACCAGCCTGCAGACAACCGGCAGCACGGCCCACGATGCCGTCGACGCGAACAACCCGATCAAAATCGGCACGCGGGCGGTCAGCACCCCCAGTACGCTGACTCTCGTTTCAGCGGCGGACCGGACCGATCTGTTTTCCGGGACCGACGGCATCCTGCTCGTCCGCAATCACACCACGCTCGACGACGTCGTCCAGGAGCGGGCGACGAATACCGACGGCGCCAGCACCGCGTTTACCTCGGGACTGGCGGCTCCCGGGGCGGGTGTGCGGTTGTGTATCACGTCGGTGACGATCTGCAACAGCAGCGCGACGTTCTGCACGGTCGATCTGCGGGACGGCTCGGCTGGCTCGGTCCTGTGGACGCTGCCTGTCCCGGCGACCGGAGGCGTCGTGCAGCGATTCGATCCGCCACTCAAACTGACGGCCAACACCGCTTTGGCGTTTGACGCCAGTGCCGCAACCACGACCATCACGATTTCCGCCAACGGGTTCAAAACCAAACTGTGACCGCCATCCTGTGGTATTTCTTCCGGGCGTTCGGGTTCGGTTCACAGCCCCCGACGAGCAGCGAACCGGTGGCGGTCGTCCGGTTTCCGGTCCGCGACAATGTTGCCCGCTTGCGGGCCCGCGCCAATGTGGCGGTGTTTCCCTCGCGAGGTGCTGAATGAACGACACTGTCCGCGCTTTGCGACCGCTGACCAAACTGGCGGGCGAGGCGATCCCCACCTGCGTCGATTTCTCGGCCCTGCTGGCAACCGCCGAAACGCTGTCCGGCACCCCCACCGTGACCGTGTCGCCTGCAGGCCTGACCGCTGCCAGTGCGGCGGTGTTGACCGCGGCGTTCACCCCGCTGGCTGGCGGGGACGTCGTCGCCATCGGCAAAGGGATTTCGGTATTGCTGTCGGGAGGCAGCTCGGGGCAGCGCTACACTCTGACAGTCACCTGCGCCACCACCACCTCGGCACGGATCGTCGGTGGGCAGGTGACCGTCCTGGTCGACGCTTAGGCTACGTGGCCCGCGTCGGATCGGGCAGCCGATCCCCGTGGTCGATCGCCCCGACGATTTGCGGGTCGAGGTAGTGCTCGTAGGTCACCAGCGGCGAGCTGTGACCGAGAGCCCGGGACGCATCGACCCCCGCCGCCGCCAGGTGCGAGGCGTGAGACCGCCGCAAGGCGTGCGTCTTGTGCCACCGGTCGGCCGGCAGCCCGGCGTATTTCAGCAGCCGGTTCCAGTGGTGGAAATACAGGGCCTCGCTGCGATCCCACGGCAGGATCAGCGGCCCGGTCCTGGGCAGCTCCACCAGCATCCGGGCACACCAGCCCGGCACCTGGTAGAGCCGATCCCGATCCTTCCCCTTCCGGGACTCCGCCCGGGCGATCAACCGGTGGGTGACCGGATCCCAATCCGCCCACCGAAACCCCAGCAGAGCCGTCCGGCGTTCGCCGGTGGCCCAGCCAAGCAGCAGCAGGCCCCGCCACCAGTCGGGTGCGGGAATCCCCGCCACCGACCCCGGCATTTTCCCGCAGGCGTCGAGCAACGCCCGGAACTGATCGACCCGCCAGGCGACCGGCAGCCGCACCGGTGCCGGCATTTTCCCGACATCGGGCCAGACGTCGGTCAAACCCTGACGCGCCGCATAGTTCCACAACGCCACAAGCTTCGCTCGGGCCTCGTTCACGGTGTGCGGCGACCTCCCCGGCGAAAACCACGCCAGAAAATCCAGCACGACCTCCGCCTGCAGATCCGTTATTTCCGGATCCCGCCCCAAAAACGACTTGAGATTGTCGAGAGCCCGCCGATACTTGACGACGGTCCGGGACCCAGCAAACCGCAGTTTCCTGCGACAATACTCCTCTGCCAATTGGTAAATCATGGTGCACCCTCAGAGAAAAACTGACGACAAAGCGATCCGTGCCGGTGAAAGGATAAACAGTCTTTTTGGAGTACCCTTGGGGGTACGTTGTGTACCTGTCGCGGCGGCCTCGTGCCGCCGCGACAGGTTTCCTAAAAGACGCGACTTCGAATATGATTCGGACATGGTCGTCATGGATCAACAGAAAAAAATCACCGACGCGATCAGCGTCGATGAAGCTGCCGCAGTCATTGGCTGCACCTCCTCTCACGTTCGCAAGTTGCTGCGGGACGGTGATCTTGTGGGTCGCAAAATCTCGGCCAAGATTTGGGTCGTGAGTGACAAAGCAGCAAAACGCTTTGCTAAACATCGGCCTAAATTGGGCCGCCCGCCAAAATCATGAAACGATTTGCTTTGGTGGCCTGCCGCTGGTCAATCTGGACGACGTTAGCAATAACACCGATTGCTTTTGTAGTCGTCGTTGCGGCTGTCTGGCACGACAAATTGCAGCTACACCGAGCCGCCATTGGTGTGTGCTGTCTGGCAATTGCCAGTAGTTTAGCTTTAGCGTTAGCAGCAACTGCAGCCGCAATGATCGAAAAAAAACGTAGCGACTGACTTGCTAACAGTTGCGGCTGCGAATATTTTACCACCCGCCAGCAGGTCTGGCGTGGTGGTCGCTGCGTCGCAGCCAGCTCCGGCCATCGCACACTAGGCTGCGTTGAATGGAGTCTGCCGTGGACGAGCGGGGAAATCTGATAATCTCTCGGGAGGCTGGTGACTCCCTGCAAATCGGCGAAAACGTGACTGTCGAGATCGTTGAGGTCACGCGGCACGGAAAGGTTAGGATCGGAATTCGCGCCCCGCGTGGCGTGCAAATTCTGCGACACGACGCGAAATCCGTGCTCCCTCGACAGGGCTGATCCAATGCAGGTCCTGACCCGATCACAGTTCCAGCTCGACCTGCGGACGATCACCGCCGCCCAAGTGGCTCGGATCGATCTCGATGCGATTATGTCGCTTCGTCGATTCTCTGCACAAACCGGCCGATTTTGGTCTGTCGCCCAGCATTCGATGAACGTGGCAAGAGTCGTTAAAGACCTGAAGGGCGACGCAAACGCGCAGGCCTGGGCGATTTTGCACGACGCCCACGAGGCGTACATCGGCGATCTGATTCGTCCGCTGCTGCAGTTTCTTGACGATGCGTCCAAGGCGTCGATTCAGAACTTGTGTCGAACGATTGATACAGCCGTTGCGGAGCGGTTTCGCCTGACGCTCGACCCGCACACAATCGAGTTGGTTGCCAAGGCTGACGACATCGTGCTGGCGGCTGAGATTCTCGAGTTGTTTGCAATACCTGCTGACCGCATGCTCGAGATCGACGTCGTCAAACGGCACTGGCCTTTGATCCAGTATGTGAAACTGGAGGTCATGGAACCAAAAATGTGGGGCAAAGCTGTTGATGCCCTATGGCAGCCCGCAAACACTGTCGGCGCGGCGTAGCGTCGATTGCCCCGGCGGTGTGTCCAGACACCGCCGGGGTAGGAACACACCTATGGCGACCACCAAACCCCGCCGCAGACCACCCGAGGCCCCGCCTGTGCCGCAGCAGGTTGTGCTGTTGAGTCGGGTGCAGTGGGGTCAATTCATCCGCCTGCATCAGCGGTGGGCTCGGTCGACCATGGTCCGTGACACACCGGCCCAGATGCTGGCAGCTCTGCCGCAGTCGGTCGCTCGAGTCGAGATCGAGCTGCAGGACCGTACTCGTCGTGATCTTAATCCGCTGCCGGTGTCAGGCACAGAACGCGGCTGGGGGTTGGTGGCATCGTGGCTGCTGCAGATCTGCACGTCTACGGCGTTGCCAGAGCTGCCCAGGCAATGGGCTGTTTTCCTCGGCCACCAGATTGCCTGTCAGACCGGCGGTGTCGGTCTGACACAAACTGAAACAGGTGAACCATGAACTGGTTCAAATTCGAACATGCAACGCTCCGCAAACCCGAGGTCTATCGGATTGTCGAGCTGTTGCAGGTCCACCGCCACCACGCAGTCGGCATGCTCTGCGAGTGGTTCGCGTGGGTGGACCAAAATGCCGTCGATGGTCACGCTCCCTACGTGACGGAGAGTTCGATCGACGACATTGTTGGTCGCGTCGGTTTCGCGTCGGCGCTCCTCGAGGTCGGCTGGTTGCAAGTCCGCTCAGGCTCACTTGTAATCCCCCGGTTCGATCGGCACCTCTCGCAAGGCTCAAAAACAAGGGCATTGTCCGGGGAACGGCAGCGAAAACGACGGTCGGAATCTGTCACGAAAGTGTCACGCTCACAGCGTGACAAACCCGTGACCAGAGAAGAGAAGAGGAGAGAAGAGTTACAAGAGCGCAGCAGCGAGACGCAGGCGGATACGGAGAATGTGAGTTGGATCGACGTCGACCAGGACGCCGACTGGCTGACAAGAAAAGCCGATTTCGTTGCGATGTGGAACGACTCGCCTGCAACCTGCCACTTGGCGACCGCGGATCTTCCGCACTTGTACGAGGCCCGCTTTCGCGAATGCTGGCGTGATCCAGACTGGGGAACGAAAGCGGTTTCGGCCCTCGGTCGAATTGCTCGCACACCACTTTGGCATGGCCGAAAACTGCGACTCGATGAGTTCCTGAAACCTACCTTCGCACAAGAAATTCTCGAAGGAGCGCATGATGCCCGCACAACTCCGCGACGTGCTCAGGCCACCCGCCCGACAGCCCACCTCACCGCCGGAGCCCACGACCAGGCCCCCGACCCTCGCCTCGGCTGAACCGACGCCTTGGCCCCGCGGTGTCCCACCGGTTACCCCGGGGCAATGTGCACCGGACGTGCAGCACGCGGTGCTGGAAACCCTGCTGGCCCTCGGCAATCGACAGACGCCTGTTGTTCTGGCAGGGCGGGTCGGTGTGGGCAAATCGACTGTAGCCGCGCTGGTGGCCAGGTCGTTTTCGTCCTGGGCGTGGTTCGGCTGCGACGAGCTGCTGACCACGCTGATGGACTGCCGCCGAGAGGGTGGCGTGCAACGCTGGGACGCCCAAGGCTACGCAACCCACACCACGGAGCAGCAACTGCTGCGACGCATCGAACAGTGCGGTGTGCTGGTGCTCGACGACGTCGGGACACGCCAGTTGAGCGAACCCCAAACCGAATCACTGCGGGCCGTGCTCGACGCCAGAGTTCGCAAGCCCGTTTTGGTCACAACCAACTGCGACACCCAGCAACTGATGGACTCGGTGGGGGCTCGCAATCGCTCGCGTCTACTGGCAGGAGCGGTCGTGAAAATCGCAGGCTCAGACCGCCGCCAAGAGATGGCACTGGCCCCCCCTCCGACCCCCCCCGGAACCCCGCTGAAAATGGGTGGCACGGACCCCCCTTCCTCCTACATATGAACAGGTGTCCGGACGGGGGGTCCCCCCCCCCCCCCCCAGGGGGTGAGGTTACGGACAT
>Ga0315907_10005896_pt1 | contig 13148 bp, 3 predicted proteins | sample LakEriMetagenome_3_FD_203525 | JGI IMG/M metagenome (GOLD analysis project Ga0315907, IMG submission 203525) | Freshwater fungal communities from buoy surface, Lake Erie, Ohio, United States - Buoy 12 MA123 | ecosystem: Environmental > Aquatic > Freshwater > Lake > Lake biofilm | place: USA...
GCATTGGTGATGTTGCGCTGCCAGTCAGAGCCCGCCACCAGGCCCAAATTCATGGTGCCGGTGATGTTGCCATTGACCGTCAGGTTGTTCATGGCCACATTGGCGGTGGCTTGGGTGGTGTTGTTGCGCAAGTGGCCAATGAAGCCCAGATTGGAGGTGAGCTGGCGCAGCGCCAAGTTGTTGATGGTGATGCGGTTGTTGGTGTCCAGCGTGCCTGCCACATAGGGCACAAACACGCCTGGTGTGGCGGCCATGTCCAAGTCGTTTTCCAGGCGGAACTTCAGGGTGCTTTGATCGGCAAAGCCCAGGTAGTCTTTGAGCTTGGCGACATCGACGATGCTGTAGACGCCATTGGCGTCGGCCGCGCCAAAGTAGCTGGTGGCATTGTTGGCACCCGCGCTGGCCAAACCATCGAGCGCGCCACCGTTGAACCAGGTGGTGTACTGCGGCCCATACAAGCCGCCGATGGTCAATTTGCCATTGGCGTCGGTCAGGGCCAAGCGTGTACTGGGGCTGTCGGGGGTGTAGGCGGTGATGGTGACACCCGCCAAGTTGTAGTGCGAATTGGTCACCTCCACGCCGGGCGAGAAGTGGCCAATCAAGCCGCCAAAGTTGCGGTCGGCGGTGATGTTGACGCTGGCGTGGGCATTGGTGATTGACCCGTAACTGCCCAAGCGCCCAATCAAACCGCCCACATCGTAGCGACCGGTGGTGTTGCCAATGGCATAGCTGTGGCCGGTGCTGCTGCCCAGGATCGAAGCGGCCGCTGTGGCGCTGTCGCCCAAGGCACCTTCAAAAAATCCGATCAAGCCGCCCACATAGTCTTTGGATGCGGTGACATTGGTCACGGCATAAGAGCCCTGCACCGCATTGCTGGCGCTGCTGCCGGGGCCGTTGTACAAGCCAATCAAACCGCCCACATAGCCTTGGCCGGTGATGTTGCTGCCGATGTAGCTGGCGTCTTTGACGGTGTAGCCAATTTGGTAGCCGACCAAACCGCCCACATAGTTACCGCCAATGGTGGTGACATTGATGCCAGAAGAAGGGGTGACCAAAACGCCACCCGTGGTGGTGACATTGCCACTGGCCCGGGCTTGGGTGATGTTGCGGTCTTGGTAGCCAATCAGGCCACCCACGTAGTCGCGCCCCAGCACATTGCCGGTGGCGGTGGCGTTGTTCACCGGGGTGTCGGTGGAATAGCCAATCAGGCCACCCATGTACACACCATAGTTGACGTAATCGACGGCACTGACATTGCCGGTGGCGCTGGCGTTGTTGACGCTGCCGCCACCGCGCGCGTAGCCGATCAAGCCACCAATGTTGTTGTACTGGCCAATCACATTGCCGGTGGCGCTGACATTGGTCAGCGTGCCATGGTGGTTGCCGATGAAGCCGCCCACGGTGCTTTCGCTACCCGTGGTGTTGGCGGTGGCCGAACCATTGGTCAAGGTCAAATAGGTCGAGTAACCGATCAAACCGCCGTTGTTCGCGTTGGAGGAGTTGACGGTCACCGCTGTCGACGAGGCGTTGGTGAGGTTGACGTTGTAAATCTCGCCAATCAAACCACCCGCATTGCCGCCGGTACCAGTGACATTGCCAGAGGACGTCCAGTTGGCCGACTGCACCGAGCCACCAGGCCCCGTTACATAGCCAATCAAACCGCCCGCATTGGTGCCAGATGTCACATTGCCGCTGGCGCTCAGGTTGATGGCAGCGGCTGAAGTGACCAAGGGTGTTTGTGCATTGGTTTGGCTGCTGATGGACAAGTAACCGATCAAGCCACCACCCCTGGACCCGCTCTGATAGACCTCCAGGTTGGAGTTCAGGCTGAAGACCGAAGCGCCACTGATGTGGCCGGCCACACCGCCTGAGTTGCCGCGCAACTCTTGCCACTGGTCGCCGTCGTTGCTGTAGTTCATGTAGCCAATGACCTTGGCCTGCGACACATTGCTCACCGAGTTGGCGCGGGTCGCGCTGACGTTGGAGACCGTTCCGTAGCTGAAGTAGCCAATAAAGCCACCGGTGTTGTCCAGGCCAGTGGTGCTGCCACCCAATACCGAGAATGAGTCGTACAACGCGCCGTTGTAGATCGAACCGACAGCGGTGCCCACATAGAACTGGCCGTTGACCGCGTTGTAGTTGCCCGAACTTTCATAGGCTTTGCTGTACACCTTCAAGCCGCTGATCGTGCTTTTGTTGACAAAGCCCAAGAAGCCCACGTTCGATGTGGACGCGTTCCAGGAAAACTCGTTGACGTTGAAGCCATTGCCCTTGAAGGCTGCGCCGCTGAAGTAGGGCACAAACTTGGTTGCCGCGGCGGTGACATTGATGTCAGCGGTCAGCTTGAACTTATAAGCGTTGGCATTGCTGCTGATATCGCCCTGGGCAAAGCCCATCACGTTGATCAAGTCGTTTTTGGTGATGCTGTTGCTGCTGCTTGCCACGCTGCTGGTGGCGATGGTGTAAAAACCATCGGTGGCATCCAGGTCAAAGTAGTCGGTGATGGCGCCCACCGAGCGCGAGGCCACGGTCGCATTGCTGGCCACCCAGTCGCCATACTGTTTGCTGGACAGGCCTCCGATGGTCAAGGTGGCGTTGCCATTGATCAGCGATGAGCTGACGTTGTAGAAGGTGTTGGAGAGGTAAGCACCCGGCTTCAAGAAGCCCACGATGCCCCCATAGTTGGAGTTGCCCCTGACGGTGCCTTCAAAATAAGAGTTGTTGATGTAGCCACCAATCATCTCGCCAACCAAGCCGCCGACAAAGTTGCCGCCACTGACATTGGTGCCGCCGCTGCCACCAGCAAATGAGTTGTTGATGTAAACGCCGCCCCGGCGTTGCTCACCCACCAAGCCGCCCACATAGGTGCCGCCGGTGATGTTGGCGTTGGACACCGATGAATTGGTGATGGTCACGCCACTTCGGGTCCAGCCGACCAGACCACCCGCGGCGCTGGGGGAACTGATGTTGATGCGGGTGGTGCCGTTGCTGACGGTGGAGTTGGTGATGGACAACACCCGGTCATGGGCGTATCCGACCAAGCCGCCCGTGCCGATGTCGCCGCCCCCACCGGTGACATTGGTGCCGGTGTAGCTGGAGTTGGCGATGTTGGCGGTGTACAGCACGTAGCCAATCAATCCGCCCACGTTGCCATAGTTGCGGCTGCGCACCGTGCCGCTGGCCGTGACATTGGTCAGGTTGAAGTCATGATAGGCATAACCAATCAAACCGCCGATGCTGTTCCAACCGCTGATCACATTGCCCGAGGCACTCACATTGGTGAGAGAACCCCATTCGTTGTAGCCGATGGCGCCGCCGTAGTTGCTGCCCCAGTAATTCGCGGTCGAGCCGGTCACATTGCCGGTGGCGTAAGAATCGCTGGTGGGGCTGTAGTTGCTGCCCACCAAGCCACCCACGTTTTCGGCGGTGGCAGACACATCGCCGGTGGAGTGGGAGTTGGACAGCCCATTGCCACCGCTGTTCCACTTTTGGCCAAACAAGCCACCCACTTCATTGCCAGAGAAGCTGGTGATGGTGCTGTTGATGTTGTGCACGTTGTCCACGGCCATCAAGGTGCGGCCGGCAATGCCCCCGGTTTGGCTGGACCCTGTGATCGGGTTGTTGATCACCCAGGCATCGCGCATCACGCCGTTTTCGGTGTAGCCGATCACGCCGCCCATGCCATTGCCACTGTTGCTCAAGGTCACAGAACCATTGGCCACCATGATGCCGGTGAGGCGGGTGTTGTTGTGGGCGTATCCCGCCAGGGTGCCCATGTTGTTGATGTCGCGCCCGGTGACATTGGCTTTCTCAAACCGCACGTCTTGCAAGATGGCGCCATTGAGCTGCGAGAACAAACCGGTGTTACCACCACTCGATTGAAGGCTCAAATTGGTGATGGTGTGGCCCAAGCCCGCAAAGCGCCCCGTGAATGAGCCGTCCACGATGGCGCTGTAAGGGTAGTTGTAGGTGGTGCCGTTGCTGTGGGTGCCTGTTCGCAAAAAAGTCTGCGCTTCGATGTTGTTGATCAACGCGTAGTTGCCAGACAACACTGCGGCATTCAGCTGTGTGAGGCTGCTGGTGAGGTTGTAGGTTTTGAGGTTGGCGGTGTTGGTGCCGTCTTGCGTGGTGAAGCTTTGGCCGGCGGCACCGGTGAAATCAATCCGGCCACTGAAGCCACTCGCACCCAAGCCAAAGTTGTAGTAACCAACGTTGTTGCCAGCCGTGGTGTTTTGGCTGGTCTTGATGGCAATGCTGCTGTTGGCATTGGTCACCGAAATGGGTGCCAGGATGTTCACCGATGAAATGCCCGACAAAGTCAGGGTCGCACCGTTGCTCCATGCGGTGAATGAACTGGTGGCGGTATTGGGGACGGTGACATTGCCGCCAAAATAACCTTGGCTGCCCGTGATGGCAATGGCAGCGGGCATGCTGTTGAGCGTGATGTTGGCGGTGTTGCCGGTTCTGCCCAGGTTAAAACCCCCCAGGCTGCTGCCACCCGTGCTGAACAACAAGTCGGTGCTGGTGGTCGCTGCACTGGTGAAGTTGGTGGCGACGGGTTCGACGTTCAGGGCGCCCGCACCGCTGATCGCCGCTTGCGAAACGATGGCACTGGGGTGGGCCACCTGCAACACCAAAGTGCCGCCGCTGATGCTGGTGGCGCCCACCGTGGCATTGCTGTAGCGCGTGGTGGCATCGGTTAAGGTGAGGGTGCCCAGGCCGGACTTGGTCAGTGTGCCTGTGCTGGCGGCCAAGTTGGTGGCCAAAGTGACGTTTTGCCCGTTGGTGTCAAACGCAAAGGCTTGCGTGGCACCGGTGTTGAAGCGCGCCGAATAGTCCACCGTGTTGGTGGCGCTGAACTGCAAGGCGCCGCCTGCAAAGCTGATGGTTCCCGATGGGCCCAAGGCATTGACGCTGTTGGTGGCGTTCACGCTGGCGTGGTCCAGGCGCAGTTTGCCGGCATTCAAGGTGGTGCCACTGGTGTAGGTGTTGGCCCCCGACAAGGCCCATGTGCCTGCCCCGTCTTTGACCAGGCCACCCACCGTGGTGTTGAGCACGCTGCTGACGGTGCCGCCGGAGGCGCCGCTCAGGGTCAGCACATTGCCGCCGCCGGTGATGCTGCCACTCAGGGTGATGTTGCCGCTGTTGCCCGACACGCTGGCCGCGCCGGCCAAAGTGAGGTTGCTGGACCAAACGGCGGTGCCGCTGTTGCTGTTGGCCAAGGCACCAGCGCTGCTGGCGCCCGTGCCGTTGATGCTGAGGTTTTCAGCGCTGGTGATGTTGAAGCCGTTCAAGTCCAGCGTGCCGCCACTGGCCACCACGGTGTTGCCAGCGGTGGTGCCCAAAGGAGTGCCTGCCACGCCGAGTTTGATCACACCCGCGTTGATGTGGGTGGCACCGCTGTAGGTGTTGTTGGCCGACAGGGTGGTGGTGCCGGTGCCCGCTTGGGTCAGTGTGCCCGTGCCCGCCAAAATGGCCGATACCGTGGCTGCATTGCCATTGGTGTTGTTGAAGGTGTAACTGCTGCCAGACAACACTCCCGTGGTGCCCGTGATGCTGCCACCGCTGCCACCAACACTGACGGCGCCGGTGCTGACGCTGTTGGCACCCAGGGCCAGGGTGCCGCCATTGACGGTCATGCCAGCGCTGCCAAACACGGTGCTGTTGGCACCAGCGGTCAAGGTGCCGGCCGACACGGTGGTGCCGCCGCTGTAGGTGTTGGTGCCCGACAAAGTGGTGGTGCCGGTGCCGGCTTGGGTCAACGCGCCCGTGCCCGCCAAAATGGCCGATACCGTGGCCGCATTGCCATTGGTGTTGTTGAAGGTGTAGCTGCTGCCGGTGAGCACCCCGGTGCTGCCGGTGATGCTGCCGCCGGTGCTGCCAACGCTCACGGCACCCGTGCTGACGCTGTAGGTTCCCAGGGCCAGGGTGGCACCATTGACGGTCACGTCACCGCTGCCCAATACCGTGTTGCTGGCACCAGCGGTCAAGGTGCCCGCTGAAACCGTGGTGCCCGCGCTGTAGGTGTTGGCGCCCGACAGCACCAGCGTGCCCGCACCCGTTTTGGTCAGCCCGAACCCGGCGCCCGACACAGCGCCTGACAGCGTCAACTGAGCACCGGTATCGATGTTCACGGTGGTGCTTGCACCCAAAGCGACGGTGCCAGATAGGCTGCTGGTTCCCGTGGTGGCGGTCAGCGTGCCGCCGTTCAAAGTGAGGGCTTCAGCCCCCACCGTCACGCCTTGCAAATCCAGTGTGGCGCCGCTGGCCACGCTCACGCCACCCGCGACGGTGCCCAGCCCCGTGGCATGGCTGATGGCCAGTGTTCCGGCGCTGACCGCGGTGCTGCCGGTATAGGTGTTGGCACCCGAGAGCACCAACGTGCCCGTGCCGGTTTTGGTCAAGCCGAAGCCGGTGCCAGAAACCACCCCAGACAGTGTGAGCTGTGCACCGCTGTTGGTATTGAGGGTTGAGCTAGCCCCCAAAGCGACCGTGCCCGCCAAGCTGCTGGTTCCGGTGGTGGCAGTCAGTGTGCCGCCGTTCAAGGTGAGGGCTTCAGCCCCCACCGTCACGCCCTGCAAATCGAGTGTGGCGGCGCTGGCCACGCTCACCCCAGCGGCGGCGGTGCCCAGCCCATCATCGTTGCTGATGGCCAATGTTCCGGCGCTGACCACGGTGCTGCCGGAGTAGGTGTTGGCACCCGAAAGCACCAGCGTGCCCGTGCCAGTTTTGGTCAAGCCAAAGCCGGTGCCTGAAACCACGCCAGACAGGGTGAGTTGCGTGCCACTGACGGCAACGGTGCTGGCGCCGCCCAAGGTCACGGTACCGGCCAAGCTGCTGCTGCCCGTGGACGTGGCCAAGGTGCCGCCATTGAGCGCGACCGCCTCGGTACCGACCACCACGCCGCGCAAATCCAGGGTGGCGCCGCTGTCCACGGTCACGCCGCCAGCGCTGGTGCCGAGCGCCGTGTCCTTGGTCAAGGCCAGCGTGCCCGCACTGACAGTGGTGGCGCCGCTATAGGTGCTGCTGGCATTGAGCACAGCGGTGCCGGTACCCACCTTGGTGAGTGTGCCGGTGCCAGCGATCCCATAATCCAGCGTTGCTGTGTTGGCGCCGGTGATGTTGAGTTCAACCTCCGCGTTGTTGGTCAGGGCCACCGGCCCACCGACCGAGCCCAGCATGCCCACGCCGCTTGCATTGTCCAGTGCCAGTTTGCCGCTATTGACCGTGATGCCACCCAAATCCAGGGTGCCGTTGATGCGCAGCGTGCCCGCACCGGCCTTGGTCATATAGCCCCAGGTGCTGCCGTTGTAGTGGCCCAATTTGCCAGAGATCAGCAAATCGTTGCCAGAGGCATCGCTGGTATCGGCAATGGTGAATGTTTTGGTGAGGTTGTCACCGATGCGCAGATCCGCAGAGATGGTGGAGGTGCTGGTTCCCTGCACCGTCAAATTACCAGACAGTTTGAAGTGGCCACGGTCCCCCAAGGCGGCGCCACTGCCAGCCAAGGTGCCACCGGTGGCGCCGGTGGCGCCCAAGCTCACGTTGCCAATCAAGGCGCTGCCAGAGGTGGACCAGGCGGCGTCCAGCGTGCCGCCGGATTTGATCGTGATGTCCGTGCCCGAGGGCAGGGCGGATGTCGAAGTCAGCCGCAAGGTGCCGACACCCACCAACGTGTCCCCGCTGTAGGTGTTGGCCCCCGACAAGGTGGTGGTACCCGACCCCGTTTGGGACAAGTTGCCAGTGCCACCCAAGATGGCCGACACCGTGGCGGCATTGCCAACGGTGTTGTTGAAGGTGTAGCCGCTGCCGGTCAACACGCCGGTGGTGCCGGTGATGCTGCCGCCTGAGTTGCCAATGCTGACTGCTCCCAGGGTTTGGCTGTAACTGCCCAAGTCCAAGGTGCCGCCGTTGACGGTCATGGTTCCTGCGGTGCTGCCAAAAGCGGTGGTGCTGCCTGCTTTGAGGGTGCCAGCGTTCACCGTGGTGCCGCCCGTGTAGGTATTGCTGCCGGCCATCGTCACAACGCCCGTGCCGCTTTTGGTCAGGCTGCCAGAGCCGGTGAAGGTGCCATCAAAACTGCGCGTGGCACCGGTACCGCTGGTGCTGAGGTTCAAATGCAGCGCATTGCCACTGCTGCCGATGGTGACGTTGGAATTGACTTGAATCAGGTTGGCCGCTTGGAGCGTCAGGGTGGCAGCAGCACCGGCGGTTTTGGTGATGTCGCTTTCCACATCAATGTTGCCACTTTGGCTGCCAGCGCTGCCAGCGGCCCCGGTGCTGATGACCACATTGCTGCCCAAATTCAAGGCAGACTCAATGCTGCTGGCACGGATCACGCTGGTATCGGCGTTGGCCGTGTAGCTGTCACTGTACGCAGCACCGTTCAATGTGCGCGTGTCACTGATGATGATGTCGTAGGGGTCGATCAGCCATGTGCCCGCAGTCCCTTTGGGGGCAGCGGCGGACACGCTGGCGGTTTCCGCAATCGTCAGGCGAGAGCCTGAGGTATCGATGAACCCCCCATCCCCGCCCAACTCGCCGCCCAGTGCGCGCCAGTTGCCGTCCACGGTGATGCGGCTCTCGGGGTTGGCCAAATCGGCAATCGCGGTGATGTTGCCGCCTTGGCCCGCGCTGCCCGGGGCCGCATTGGCGGTGATGTTGCCTGTGTTGCTGATGGCCGAGCTGGCGCGCAAGCGGATCACACCGCCGTTGTCGACCAAGCCCGTCGCCTCCAAGCTGCCCGTGTTGCGCACCACCCCGCTGAGCAAACCATTGGCCGCTTGGGCCGACAAAATGATCAAGCCCCCAGGCGCTTGCACGGCGTTGCCGTTGTCCACCAGCGCGGACACCGTGGCGGGCGTGACCAGCACATTGTTCAGGCTGTGCTTGGCATCAAAGCTCAGCTCGATGCGCTCGCCCGCGGCCATCACCACCGCGCCCATCTTGGCCACCACCACGCCGCTGTTGCGCACCTCGGGTGCAAGCAAGGCGATGTAGCCGCCCAGCCCCGCGCTCAAACTGCCCTCGTTGACCACCTTGCCCAGCGCCCCATTGCGTCCAAAGGCCATCGAGCCGGCCATGAAGTCCGCATCGGCAATGCCGTGGGTGGTGGCGGTGAGCGAGCCCACATCCACCGTGGCTGTGGGCGAGAAGTACACCCCGTTGGGGTTGCTCAAAATCACCTGCCCGTTGGCATTGATGCGGCCAAAGATCTGGCTGGGTGAGTTGCCGGTGATGCGGTTGAGCAGCACGCTGCTCGACGACGGCTGGGCGATGTTGACCTGGGCTTGCGAGCCCACGTCAAAGCTCTTCCAGTTGATCACCGCGCGCGCGCTGTCTTGGGTGATGGACATGGTCGCGCCAGATTGGCTCACCCGCGCTTGCCCCGCCGTGACCTGCCCGCCAGTGGGCAGTTGTGTTTTGGCTGGCGGCACTTGCGCTTGGGTGGCCAAGGGCAGCAAGGCAGGGGCGGTGGCCACGCACACGCACCAGCCCACCCCAGCGAGCAAGCCCCACAAGGGCTTGAGCAAGAACAAATCAATTTGACCACCCAGGCCGGTGCCGGCGCACACCGATTGGGAGCCCCCACCATCGCTGCGGGCGTTCTCGGCCACCACCACAAACTGGTGGCGGCAACGGCTCCACAGAACGCGGTGGATTTTGTTCATGTCAGCGAACGCGCCTCAGCGTTCAGGGGCGACACCACCCGCCATATGGCACCGATGTTTGCGCCAGCGAGGTGCAAACACGAAAAAGAAATCAAAAACATTAAAAAGTTAAGAAAATCAACAAACTAGCGCTATTTTCCAAACCCAATCGACCAAAAACACATAAAAACTCACGGTTTCATGCTTTGCCGCACAAATTGAGTATTTGTGTCGATATAAATTACAAGTTTGCGATAAAAAACTAAATATCTGAATTAGCCATGGACGCCATCAAACTCGAACTGTTGCTGGAGTTGGGATTGGTGCTGTTGGCGCCAGCCATACACCAAGCTTATTTGTGGCGCAAAGGCAAGCTCACCCCTGAAGCCCTGCGCACGAACTTAAAGGTATTTATCCCTTTGTACGGATTGGTGTTGTTAGCGGCGTTGCTGGCTGGCCCGGGTGTGGCTTATTCGGCCTTGGCCCCAGACTCTTTGACCACTTTGGCCCATTTCACAATTTCAAGTTGCTGGTAACGGGCCAACTCTTCTGGGCTGGAGAGCACGGCTTCAAGCCCCAGTTTTTGCATCCGCTCTTGCACGTCTGGCAGGCGGTACACGCGTTGGACCTCGGCGTTCAAGCGGTCGATGATGGGTTTGGGGGTATTGGCCGGTGCAAACAAGGCAAACCAGGTGGTGGCCTCAAAGCCCGGAACGGTTTCGGCCACGGTGGGGATATCGGGCGCGGCCGATGAGCGCTTGGCAGTGGTGACAGCCAGTGCGCGGATCTTGCCCTCTTTGGCCATGGGCAAAGCCGAGGGCATGTTGTCAAACATCAGCTGGATGCTGCCCCCCACCAGGTCTGGGATGGCAAATTGACGCCCCTTGTAGGGTGCGTGCGTCATGCTGGTGCCAGTCAAGGATTTGAACAATTCGCCTGACACATGCACCGATGTGCCAATGCCTGGCGAGCCGAAAGACAGCTTGTTGGGATTGGCCTTCATGTAACTCACCAACTCCGCCACAGATTTCACCGGCAGGTCGTTGTTGACCACCAATAAATTGGGGGCCGATGCCACCAAGGCGATGGGGGTGAAATGCTTTTGCATGTCGTAGGGCATTTTTTCGTAAAGCGCGCCATTGATGGAATGCGTCCCCACAGTGCCCATGACCAAGGTGTAACCGTCACCTGCAGACTTGGCCACAAAATCTGCGCCGATGTTGCCCCCTGCCCCGGGTTTGTTGTCCACCACCACGCTTTGGCCCAGTTGCGCTTTTTCACTGAACAAACGCGCCAATATGTCTGGGGCACCACCGGTGGGAAAAGTCACCACCAGGCGCAAAGGTTTGTTCGGGTAGGCCGTTTGGGCTCCAGCCAGTCCACTGACCAACAGGGCATGGCCGCCAAAGGCCAAGCCCATCACGCAGGCAGACCTAAGAAGGCGTTTCAAATAGCTCATGGATGTCTCCCATACAACAGTTGAAAGGTGAAACGGGTCTGTGGCGCAGCGCAACTTGCGCAGAAACCAGGGCGCCACAACCTCAGAAAAAATGCGGCCATCCGTCCAATCCTGGCCATGACCAATGTGGCCGCGCTCTGGGTTGACCCAGGCCTCTTTGGGAACGCCGGTTTTCAAAACCACACTCAAGATGACCGAGTTTATAGCTCATCCCCATGGGTGTGACCATGGGGTTTTTACGTGCGCCCAAGGACCAACTGCCAGGAGGCACTGCAAGGTGCCCAAGGCAGGGAGCCGCCCCTTCACTGGCCAAAGTCAATTTGTATGCACAGCTGATAACCCACACCCCAAACCGATTTGATCGGCGTCTCAGCTGTGGTGGGCATGACTGTCTTGAGTTTTTTGCGCAAGCGGGCCACCAACTCCTCCAGGGCATGCTTGCTCATCAAATCATCGGTCTCATCGCTGCCATACAGGTCACACATCACGCCAGATTCCAACGTGTTGTTTTCGGCCTGCATGAGGGCCACCAACAATGTTTTTTCGCGGCTGGTCAAGCGCAGCTTGTCTGTTGAGTAAGGCGAGGTGAGGGTTCTGTCGCGCAAATTGAGCGACCACGCCTGCCCCACATTGACTTTCTTGATGCGTCGGCCCAAGCTGCGCAACACCAACACCAACTCCACAGGGGCGACTGGTTTGGTCAAGTAAATATCCGCCCCGCCCATTTCATAGCCCGCCAAGCGATCATTGAGGGCCACCCGCGCCGTCAAAATCACAATCCCCGCCCCTGGCATGGATTGGCGCAGCCGCTTGCACAAACTCAACCCGCTTTCACCCGGCAGGTTCAGATCAAGAATGTACAAATCGATGGCCTGGCGCGCCAAAATATCGTCCAACGCCGACGCGCTGTTGGCCGCATGAACCACAAAACCATGGGCGGTCAAATGATTTTCAATCTCTTCTCTGAGCAAGCGATCGTCCTCGACCAAGGCAACTGTCAATTTATCCGCAATGCTCATGAATCACTTTTCCTTATCAGTTGAACGGGTAGGCGCACGCAGAACGTGACGATTTGGTCATGTATGTGGACATCAACATCGCCACCCATGCGTTTGACGGCAGACTTGACCAAACTCAAGCCAATGCCCATGCCCGAGATGCCCATGACATTGGGGTGCCGGTAGTACCGGGTGAACAATTGGTCTGGGTCGGGGAGGTTTTCGGCGGCCACACGGTTGCTGACCGTCAACACCACGGCCGCACCCGAGATGTTGGGTGCGCTGGGGACCTGGGACAGGTTCACATCTACCCGGCCTTCACTGGCATATTTGTAGGCGTTGCCCAATAAATTTTCCACCACGATGGACACCAACTGTCGATTGGCGTGAAGGGATGTGTCGGCCCCATGAATGAAGTTGAATTTATCCGGGCTGGCGTATTCCATGATCGACTCCAACACAACTTGAGTCATGTTGAGGTTTTCAATCACACCCATCAGCCCCGTTTCGACTTGGTTCGAATGGGCCACATGTTCGATCAAGGTGTCCATTCGATCGACCGAGTGGGCGATGTGTTGAACCGAAGCGTCTGAGGCTTCTCCAGTTATTCGGCTTCTTTTGATGGACTCCAATGAAAACCGAATGGTGCTCAATGGATTTTTCAACTCGTGGGTCAGCATGTCAATCAAAGATTGGCGTTCTTTGAGTTGTTGCGATTGGTTTTCCGCCTGCATCCGCACCAAATTCAAGGATTGAATGGCCTCCAGTTGTTTGAACTTGCTGAACTGGTGCTGGCGAATAACAACCCAAAAAACAAACATGCTCACCAAGCCACCATTGAGTCGCCAATCTGAAACGGTTGACAAGCTCGCATCGGAATCGAGCTCTGGCCACCAACCAAATGCCACCATCGAGCCATAAATCAAAATCACGGCGTAAAACGCATAACCCATGATCAAAATTCTTTGGGTTTTGCGTTCAATCCCTTGCGCATGGGTCACGCCCCACAACTGCACCACCGGATTCAACACAAAAATCAGA
>Ga0315907_10005899_pt1 | contig 13144 bp, 7 predicted proteins | sample LakEriMetagenome_3_FD_203525 | JGI IMG/M metagenome (GOLD analysis project Ga0315907, IMG submission 203525) | Freshwater fungal communities from buoy surface, Lake Erie, Ohio, United States - Buoy 12 MA123 | ecosystem: Environmental > Aquatic > Freshwater > Lake > Lake biofilm | place: USA...
GGATGCCCTCGGCCATCTCGGGCGCGAATTTCCTCAGCAACATCACGCAGTCACAGTACAACCAGATGGCGCTGCAGCAGCGCAACGTGTGGAATGCGACGCCTCGCGCGGGTGGTCTCAACGGGTCGTTCGGCGCCTCGACGGGCGGCAACACCATCCTTGGCAAGCGCGTCGGCTACGTCCTGAGCGGCAACTATGGTTACAGCGAAGAGGCGCGCCTCGACGAACGCTATGCCGTGGGGAACCAGGGACCGAACAACACGGTGGTGCCGCTCACGCAGGTGCGTGGCCAGACCGGTCGCTCGAGCATCCAGTGGGGTGGTATCGCCAATCTGTCGACGATGGTGGGCAAGTCCAACCGTCTGTCGCTCAACACGACGATGACGCGCAGCGCCGACAACGAGGCGCGCATGGACCGCGGTTTCGACGAAAACCTGAACGACAGCATCATGCGCACGACGCTCCGCTACGTGGAGCGCGGCGTGGCCACGGCCAACCTGCAGGGCGAACATCAGCTCGGCGAGCGCAACAAGACGGCGTGGTCGGTGACGTACGGCAACACCACGCGCAAGGAACCGGACCGCTCGGACATCGTGTACTCGCGTGATGCGTCGGGCAAGTTCTCCCTCCTCGCCTCGCTCGACGGCGCACGTCGCCTGTACTTCGATCTCACCGAAGACAATCGCACGGCGCAGTTCGATCACACGTTGAACATCGGCTCCGTCGCCAAGCAGAACGCCATCAAGTTCGGCGGCTACTTCCGCACGACCGAGCGCAGCGCCGCGGCGCCGATCTACGCGTTCATCTCGCGGGCCAACGAGTCGGTGCGTGCCCAAGGCGCGGACGTGATCTTCGGCGAGGCCCAGGCCTGCGCGAGCTGCAGCAACATCAACGTGCAGCCCATCGGCCAGGCCGGTTCGTATACGGCCGATGACCGCACGGTGGCCGCCTACGCGATGACCGACTTCGGGCTCACGAGCCGCATCCGCGTCATCACCGGCGCCCGCTACGAGCAGGCCCGCATCAACGTGCTGTCCAGCACGCAGGGTGGATTCACGGCCGCGGCCAATCTCGACAACGGCGACATCCTGCCGTCGCTGCTCGTGAACACCAAGATCACCGAGTCGCAGAACCTGCGCTTCGGCATCACCCGCACGTTGGCCCGTCCCGAGTATCGCGAGCTTGCGCCGGTGACCTTCCGCGATGTGCTCGGCGGCGTGAGCGTGACCGGTAACGACAAGCTGGTGCGCGCGCTCATCGACAACGTCGACCTGCGCTGGGAGCTGTTCCCCAACCCGGGCGAAGTGGTGAGCATCGGGGTGTTCGCCAAGCAGTTTGATCGCCCGATCGAGCGCCTCGAGTCGGCCACCTCTGGTGCCTACCAGGCGCGCTTCCAGAATGCACTCGATGCCACGAACTACGGCGTGGAACTCGAACTGCGCAAGCAGATGGGCTTCCTCGGCAACTGGGCGGCGCCGTTCACGGCCTTCACCAACGCGACGGTCATGCGCTCGAAGGTGTCGCTCGACACGCTGCAGCTCATCAGCGTGACCGACCGGACGCGCCGCCTGGTGGGACAGGCCCCGTATGTGTTCAACGCAGGCCTCACGTACTCCAACATGAGCGGCAGCGCCAACGCCACGATCCTTTACAACGTGGTGGGCGAGCGCATCTTCGCGGCCGGCGTGGCCCCGCTGCCGAACATTTTGGAGATGCCGCGACACGTGGTGGATCTGGCGCTGCGCTTCCCGGTCATGGGCAGCCTGTCGGGTCGCATTGATGCCCGCAATCTGCTCGACGCCCGCTACCGCTTCATGCAGGGCAACCTCGAGCGTGAAGGGTTCAACGCGGGCCGCTCGCTGTCAGTCGGCTTCAGCTGGCGCCAGTAATCCCTTCGGGGATACGCCGCCGTTACTTCGGTTACGTAGCAGAACGCATGGCCCGGCACGGTGACAATTCCGTGACCGGGCCATGACCGTTCAGACACATGCAATGGCGTTCTTCCAATACAGCGGGTGCTACCCGCGCTTCTTACACTCCATTCCATCCACAGCGATGAATATCTCCCTGCGCTTGCGCGCCGCTGCGACCGCGCTGGTCACCGCCTTCGGTCTGGCTGCATGCAGCAGCGACAGCCCCTCCGGCCCCACGACGCCGGCCAACGGCACGCTCGCTCTCACCGTGTCCGGCCTGCCCACCGGCGCCAACGCGGCGGTGACCGTCACTGGCCCCGGCTCCTACTCGCAGACAGCCACCGGAAGCACCTCGCTCACGGTTGCCCCCGGCACGTACACCGTGGCGGCGGCGCAGGTGGTGTCCAACAATGTTCGGTACAATGCGACGGTCACGGGTTCGCCGGCCACGGTCACGTCGAGCGCGACCAGCACCGTCACGGTGGCCTACACCGTGACCGCCAACCCGACGGTGGTCATCAGCGGCTCGGTCGCCGCGAACCGTACGCTCACGGCCGACACCAATTATGTCCTCCGTGGTTTCGTGTACGTGAACAGCGGCGCGACGCTCACGATCAATGCCGGTACGCGGATCGTCGGCGACACCACGGCGCTCGGTTCGGCGCTGTTCGTGCTGCGCGGCGCACGGATCGTGGCCAACGGGACGGAAACCGCCCCGATCGTGTTCACATCGCAGCGCAGCGCGGGCAACCGCTCACCGGGTGACTGGGGCGGTCTGATCATCGTGGGCAACGCGCGCAACAACCGCACGGGCACCATCATCGTCGAGGGATCGGACGGCTCGGTGGTCGGTGCCAATCCGGCCGGTGTGGTGTACACCGGTGGTACGAACGACGCCGACAACAGCGGCACGCTTCGCTACGTGCGCGTAGAGTTCGCCGGCTACGCCACGCTGCAGGACGCCGAGCTCAACTCGTTCACCTTCGCGGCGCTCGGCAGCGGCACGACGCTCGAGTATCTGCAGTCCATGTCGGGCCTCGACGACTCGTTCGAGTGGTTCGGTGGTACGGTTGATGGCAAGTACCTGGTGTCGTACGAAGCCGGCGACGACCACTTTGACGGCTCCGAAGGCTATCGCGGTCGCAATCAGTTCCTGATCGCCTACCAGTCCACGTTCATCACGCCGCGCGCCGGCGCTGGTGCCGTGTCGGCGGATCCGCAGGGGCTCGAGATTGATGGCTGTAACGGCGGTGGTTGCACGGCGCCGTCCGGCGCCAACGCACAGAGCGCCGGCCGTGACCAAGGGCTGTGGAACATGAACACGTTTGCCAACTTCACATTGGTTGGCACGGGCGCGACGACCACACCGACGAACGGCGGTGTAGGTGTGGTCCTCCGCCGCGGTACCGGCGGTCACTACTTCAATGGCGTCATCGCCCGCTCGGCGCGTCAGGCCATCTCCATGCGTGACTCCACGACGAACAATCGCTTCCTGGCCGACTCGCTCATCGTGAAGAACAACTACCTCGCCGAAAACGGTGTGCAGAACGGTGGCGTAGTGTTCGATCCGGCGGGTGGCACCAACTTCGGGCAGCAGACGGCTTTCGCCGCCCGTAACCAGATCAACGAAGTGGCCGCGTCGACGGTCACGGCGGCCAGCCTCTTCACGGCGCTGCCGGCCACGCCGACCAACGGTGCCAGCTTCGACTGGTCCCCGGCAACCGGTTCGCCGATCGCCACGGGTGGTCTGTCCACCTTTACGGCGGATCCCCTCATTGCCGCTCGCGCCGGTACCTACATCACGGGTACCGCGTACCGTGGCGCCGCGGCGCCCGGCGGCACCAAGTGGTGGGCCAACTGGACTAACTACGCCCGCAACTGATTTCCGTGGCGTAGGTTGTACATCGGGCGGCCGGCGTCGATTTCGGCGCCGGCCGCTTGTCATTTCCCCTCCATCCTTGCGTGAATCCTCTCGTGTTCCGTCCCGTTCTTTCCGCCGTTGCTGCGATTGCCTGTTTTTCGATTGTCGCCTGCCGAGGAGACAGCCCTGCCCGTGAGCTCACCGAAGCGGAGAAACAGGCGGCACACGTGAAGGAGGTCGTGGCAGCCGGTGGCACCGTCGACTCGATCATTCCGGTGGCCGAGGCGCTTCAGCGGTTCCGAGCCGATCTCCCCCAGCAGGATACGCTGATCCATGCGAGCGCCTCCCGGGATGCGCTCGTGCAGCGGCTCGCGGCGGCGCTGACCGCCAACGACACGAGTGCGCTCAACGCGATGGTCCTCAGCCGAGCCGAGTTCGCCTGGCTCTTCTACGAGGATTCACCGCTCGCGCGCCCACCCTACGAAGCGCCGCCGGCACTGCTCTGGAGCCAAATCCTCGTCGGCTCCGACGATGGGGCACGCCAGCTGGTGAATCGACTGGGAGGGAAGACGATTACCGTGAGCGCGTTTACCTGCCCGAATCCGCCGGAAGTGGAAGGGCGCCACACGCTGCACAAGCGGTGCACGGTGCGCTTCAGTGTACCGGGCGAGAAACCGCTGGAAGGCAATCTGTTCGGCAGCATCATCGAACGTGATGGCCGCTTCAAGTTCATCGGGCTCGGCAATCGGATATGAGCGCATTCACCACCACTGAGCTCGATCGCGCGCTCCGCATCGCGGCGGGTGTTCTGTTGACGATGAGCCTGGCGGCGTGCGGGCGCTCGGCTGATTCCCGAACTTCGTCGGATTCGACGGCGAATCCGGTAGACCCGCACGCGCCGCTCACCGGTGCCGGCGCGAGCTTTCCGTATCCCCTCTATGCGCGCTGGTTCAACGAGTACGCGCCGAAGGCCAACCGGCGGATCAATTATCTGTCGATCGGTTCGTCGGCCGGGATCGAGGCGCTCATCGCCCACACGGTGGACTTCGGCGCCACCGATGTCCCCATGACCGATGACGAGCTGCATCGCGCACGCACTCGCATTCTGCACGTCCCCACGGCGATCGGGGCGGTCGGCATCACGTACAACCTGCCTTCCATCAAGCGCCCTCTCCGGCTGAGCGGAGAAGCCATCGCCGCGATCTTTCTTGGTCGCGTGTCCCGCTGGAATGACCCGACGCTTCAGGAGCTTAACCCCGAGGTGGAACTTCCGGATCTTCCGATCGTGGTCGTGCACCGGGTCGATGGCAGCGGGACCACTTGGCTGCTGAGCGAGTATCTCAGCCAGATCAGCCCCGCATGGGCGACGCGTCCCGGCCGTGGGCGCGTGCTCGAATGGCCGATCGGCGTTGGCGGCAGTGGCAACGAAGGCATTGCCGGTGAAGTGAAGGCCACCATCGGCAGCATCGGGTACGTAGAGGTCGTGTACGCACGCCAGAACCGTTTGCCCGTTGCGCATCTGCGTAACCGCGAGGGGCGATTCGTATCGCCGTTGCCCTTCGAGATCGCGTCGGCCGCCACAGCCGTCCTCGACTCGATCGGCGGCAGCCCGCTCGACCGTCAGTCGGGATTCCGCGTATCGCTTGCGAATGCCCCCGGCACACAGGCGTATCCGCTGTCCGCGTTCACGTTTCTACTGCTCGATCCCGACATGGCGGGGGGCGATCGATCGAGACACATGGTCGAGTTCCTGCGCTGGGCCTACGACGATGGTGCGGCCATCGCATCGAGTATGGGGTATGTTCCCCTTCCCGCGGCGGCGGCCGAGCGTATCCTGCGGCAACTCGATCTGGCGATCCCACCGGAATAGCTCGCGCGTGACCTTGCGGCAGACCGGCCGCACGCTCTACGGTTGTATGGCCGGGCCGACACCGCCGTTCCGGTTGCCTGTGTTCATCGCCCCGCCCAGCCCATGACGGACCTTTCGCCGCCGGCAACCGAACTCCGTATCGCCGCCATCGACATCGGATCGAACTCAGTCCGACAGATCATCGCCGACGTGTCTCCCGCCGGGGCCATTCGGGTGGTCGACGAAATGAAGGCGATGCCCCGTCTCGGCGATGGGCTCGAGAGCTCGGGGGCACTGTCGTCAGCGGCGATCGATTCGGCAGTCGCCGCGGTACAGCGCATGGTCACGTTGGCGCGCCAGCTGGCAGCGGCGCGCATCGAAATCGTGGCCACGAGCGCTGTGCGTGACGCAGCGAATGCGGACGAGTTCACGGAACGCGTGCTGGCCAGCACGGGTCATCAGGTTCGGGTGCTGAGCGGCGAGGAGGAGGCGCTGCTCTGCTTCCGTAGTGCGTTGGCGCACTTCGAGCTGGGGGCCGGGCGAACGGTGGTGATGGACATCGGCGGCGGGTCGCTCGAGCTGGTGCTGGCCAAGGACGGCCTCATCGAGCGTGTGGCCTCGCTGCCCTTTGGTGCCGTCCGACTCACCGAAAAGTTTCTCGCGCAGGGTGTTCGGCCGCGACGCGTGCGTGCGCTGCGCGAACACGTGCGCGACGGCCTGAAGAAATCCGTACCGGTGAAGGACTGGCGCGGCGCGCAGGTCATCGGGAGTGGCGGGACCTTCACCAACCTGGCCGGGATGGTGCTCGCGCGAGCGCACGTCACGGTACGCTCACTGCACGGGACCCGTGTCACACGGGCCGAACTCGAACACGTGCTGGAATGGCTGTCGCGCATGGAGTCGGTGGAACGCCAGCAGGTACCCGGACTCAACCCGGCGCGTGCCGATATCATCGTGGCCGGCCTCGCGGTCGCGGCCGAGGTCCTGTCGCGTTTTGATCCGCGCGATCTGCTTACCTCGGCGTACGGCATTCGCGAGGGACTCCTGCTGGAAGCGGCGCGCGTGACGCCCAAGGTGGCCGACCCCGGTGTCGCACGTGAGCGCTCGGTGCGCGAATTTGCCGAACGGTGTCATTACGAGGAGCCGCACGCACGGCAGGTGCAGGCTCTCTCGCTGCAGCTTTTTGATACACTGGCGGGTCGTCTCGGTCTGTCGACAGAGGACCGGCGCCTGCTTGCCGATGCCGCGCTGCTGCACGATGTGGGGTACCACATCAATTACGAAAAGCATCACAAACACTCGTTTCACCTGATCTCGCATGCCGATCTGCTGGGGATGACCCCTGCCGAGCAGATCATGATCGCGCACATCGCGCGGTATCATCGGGGGGCGCCCCCGAAGCTCAAGCATGTCGGTTTCGGGCAGCTCGACAAGCAGACCCGTGAACGCATCGTGAAGCTGTCGGCCCTGCTGCGCTTCGCCGATGGCATGGACCGGGGTCATGTGAGCGCGGTCGGGAGCCTCACGGTGAAGTGGGGAGCGGATGCGGTCCGCGTGGTGGCCGGGGAGGCCGAGGGCGCATCGAATGTGCGCCTCGAATGCTGGGGGGCGAGCCGCAAGCGCCACCTGCTCGAAGAGGTACTGGGGCGTCCGATCCTCGTGATGCTTCCCGACGGCACCGAGGTCAGCGCAGACGAAGACGGCGACGGCGAGTAGTCGCCATCGCCGCCTCTTGGGTCAGTCGGCGGCGTTGCTCTTCTTCTTGCGCCGCGGTGGCCGACCGGCCTCGGTACCCCACGGTTCCTTGATCAGCGTCTGGTGCGTCGCCCGCGCGGGGTCACCCTCGGGCTGCCGGCGGCGATATTGGCCATCGGCGCAGAGTTCCCACGCCTGGCGATTATCAGCAAGACACGTCGCCAGCACCGCCTCGATTCCCCTATGGAGTGCGGGGTCTTCGATGGGCGCAATCACTTCCACACGCCGATCGAAGTTGCGGGGCATCCAGTCGGCCGAGCCGATGTAGTACTCGGGGTGTCCGGCATTCGCAAAGAAGAAAATGCGCGAATGTTCGAGGAACCGGCCAATGATGCTGATCACGCGAATGTTGTCGCTGACCCCCGCCAGCCCCGGCACGAGACAGCAGATGCCGCGGACGATGAGATCGATCGTGACTCCTGCCTGCGACGCACGATACAGCGCGGCGATGATCTCGGGATCGACGAGGGCATTCATCTTCGCGATGATGCGCCCGCCCTTCCCGGCGCGGGCGAGGGCGGTTTCGCGATCGATGAGTTCCAGAACGCGCGCACGCAGGGTCACCGGCGCCACCGCCAGACGACGGTAGAAGCGCTGGCGCGACACCCCCGTGAGCGAATTGAAGAGATCGGAGAGATCCGCACCGAGATCGGGATTGCACGAGAACAACCCCATGTCGGTGTACAACCGCGCTGTCTTGGTATTGTAATTGCCGGTGCCGATATGCACGTACCGCCGGATGCCATCGGCATCTCGACGCACCACGAGGATCGTCTTGGCGTGTGTCTTGAGCCCGGGCAACCCGTACGCGACATGAATCCCGACGCTTTCCATGGCGCGCGCGAACGAGATGTTGTTGGTCTCGTCGAACCGGGCCTGCAGCTCGATGATCACCGCCACCTGCTTTCCCGCCTCGGCCGCCTCGGTGAGGGCCCGCACGATCGCCGTGTCACCGGATGTACGGTACAGGGTGAGCTTGATGGCAAGCACATGCGGGTCGTTCGCTGCCGCCTCGAGGAACGCTTCAACCGATGCGCTGAACGATTCGAAGGGATGGTGCACGAGCACATCGCGCTCGCGAATCGCATCGAACATGTTGCGCGCATCGCGAAAGGCACTCGGTATCTGCGGCGTGTGCGGCGGATCCTTCAGTTCCGGCAGGTCGATGCTTACCAGGTGCATGAGATCGCCGAACTCGAGCAGGTCGTCCTGATCGTGCACGTCTGCCAATACCAGCGGTGCCACCAGCTGGGTCTCGCTTTCGCCGAGTTCCTCCAGCAGCAGCGTCCGGATGCGCTCCGGCATGTCGCGCTGCACCTCGAGCCGCACCACCTCACCGAAACGACGCTGGAACACCTGCTGCTCGATGGTCTCGAGCAGATCTTCCGGCTGGTCGATCTGCCCGAGATCGAGATCGGAGTAGCGCGTGATGCGGAACGTGAACCAGCGCTGCACCTCCATGCCGGGGAAGAGGGCGCCCAAATGGGCCCCGATGACTTCTTCGAGCGGCACATAGCAGTGCCCGCGGCCGATCGGGACCCAGCGCGGGAGGGAGCGCGGAACCTTGACGCGCGCGAAATGGGTCTTGGCGGTGACCGGGTCCTTGATGTCCACGGCCAGCGACAACGACAGATTGGAGATGTAGGGAAACGGGTGCCCGGGGTCGACGGCCAACGGGGTCAGGACCGGGAAAACCTCGGCCTCGAAAAACGCGTGGACCTGCGCGCGCTCCGCCTCATCGAGGGCGTCCATCTTGAGCAGATGAATGTCGTGCCGCGACAACCCCGGCAGCAGCTCCCCCTTGAGCACCTGGCGCCGGCGCGTGAGCAGTTCCTGCACGCGGGCACGGATCGCTTCGAGTTGCTCCGCCGGTGCCAGCGGGTCCGGTGCGTACTGGGCAGTACCCGCGGCCACCTTTCGCCGCAGCCCGGCCACCCGCACCATGTAGAACTCATCGAGATTGGTGCTGAAGATGGCCAGAAACTTGAGACGCTCCAGAAGCGGCACACGCTCGTCGAGCGCTTCCTCCAGCACGCGCGCATTGAACTCGAGCCAGGACAGCTCGCGATTGAGATACGGCAACGACAGGGAGGTTACCGAGGACATTGTGTTGCATGGCCGGTCACCGGCGGGTGACCGGCCGTCTCCGCGTCAGAGAGGATTGAACGCCGCGAGCATCCAGTACGTTACGGCTGCCATCGAAGCGCTGGCAGGAATCGTGATGACCCACGCCCACACGATACGGCTTGCCAACCCCCAACGTACCGCTGAAAGGCGGTTGGTGGCCCCCACCCCAACGATGGCACCAGTGATGGTGTGGGTCGTGGAGACTGGGATGCCCATCTTCGATGCGGTGAGAATCACCATCGCGCCGGCGGTTTCGGCACAGAAGCCGCCCACCGGGCGCAGCTTGGTGATACGCGTGCCCATGGTATGCACGATGCGCCACCCGCCGAAGAGCGTGCCGAGCGAGATCATGGTGTACGCACTGAGCTCGACCCACATCGGAATCTCCTTCAGCGACGTCACGTGCAGATGCGCCAGCCATCCGGTCTGGTTGACGAATACCGACTGCGTGGCAACGAGCAGCCCTACGATGATACCCATGGTCTTCTGGGCATCATTCCCACCGTGCGCGAGCGACAGCAGAGCCGAACTGGTGAGCTGCAAGACCCGGAACACCTTCTCCGCCTTCGTATTGATCACGTTGCGGAACAGGTTGAACACCAGCACCATGAGCAGGAAGCCCATGAGTGCCCCGAGCGAGGGCGAAAGCACGATGGCCGATAGTGTCTCGATCCACTTCTTGCCCCACAACAGCGCCGAGAAGCCCACCTTGGCTACGGCGGCACCGGCGTAGCCGCCGATCAGCGCATGGGACGAACTGGAGGGGATGCCGAACCACCACGTGATCAGGTTCCACGTAATGGCACCGAGCAGCCCGCCAAGGATGACGTTGGCGTCGACCACGTTCACATCGATGAAGCCAGCCGCAACTGACTTGGCGACGGCCGTCCCGACGAAGAACAACGCGGCGAAGTTGAACACGGCAGCCCAGATGACCGCCGCCAAGGGGCTGAGCACGCGCGTGCCAACGATCGTGGCGATCGAGTTGGCCGAGTCGTGAAACCCGTTGATGAAGTCGAAGGCGAGGGCGACGACGACAATGAAGATGACGAAAGTGACCACTGAGGTCTCGGCTCGCGTCAGCTGTTCTTGAGCGCGATGCTCTCGAGGGCGTTCGACACGTCCTCGCATTCATCGATGGCTTCCTCGAGGGCGTCGAAGATTTCCTTCCACTTCAGGACCTCGATGGCCGGCTCGTCCCGATCGAAGAGTGCGCCCACGGCCTGCGCGTACAGCACGTCGCCCTCTTCCTCGAGCGCCTTGATCGCCCGGCCGTGCTCCATCATGCGCTGGCGCTTGGTGATCTCGCCGACCGACGCGAGGATCTCCTTGCCGCAGCGCACGAGCACATCGGCCATCTGCACGCCACCATCGCGCGCCGTCGTCACCCGGAACATCACCACGCGGCGCGACGCGCCGTTGATCAGGTCAATGACGTTGTCGAGCCGCTTCGCAAGCAGGTGAATGTCCTCGCGGTCGAGCGGCGTCACGAAGCTCGTGTCGATACGCTGATTGATCAGATGCACGATGGCATCACCATCGGTCTCGACCTTCTTGATCTGCACCGAGATCTGCGCGGCGTTCGCGGGGTTTTCGAACAGGGTCCGCAGCAGCGTTGCCGCTTCACTGATGTGTACGGCAAGACCACGGAAGTGGTCGAAGAACGTTTCGTCTTTTGAGAAGAGCTTCACGGCAGCGTGGAGGCTGAGGGACGTTTCTCGCCTCGGCTGGAACACGTCGCGCGCACGGGCGCGCCAGCGTTCAGGTGAGTTTCGAGGCTCTGTAACGAAAACGTCACCCGCCCAGATACGCCATCGGGACGAAGGTACGAACTGGCGTTGTTACACAGGCGAGACAAAGCCGCGCCGGCATGGAGACCAGCGAACAGTTCAGGACCAAACCACCTTGGTGCGGTGCGGCGCGAGGCCGGAAGCCCTGCCGTCTGACCGGTGTCTAAATAGTGAACGCGGCACCCAAAAGGTCAAATTGGCAGCCTGCCACTCCGACAGGCTCATCTGTCGCCGCTAGCGGAGAAAATCGGCCGGTACGGCAGTGAAACAGCGGCCCACTGCTTGCCCCTCGTACGCCCGAGTACCTCCGGGGGAGAGCGAACCCGCCCACCCTCCTCAACATCAGGACCTCTACAGAGATCCCCATGGCTGAAAAAGTTATCGGCATCGACCTCGGCACCACCAACTCGGTGGTCTCCGTGCTGGAAGGTGGCGATCCGGTCGTGATTCCGAACGCCGAAGGCGGCCGCACGACCCCGTCCGTCGTCGGCTTTACCAAGGATGGCGAGCGCCTCGTGGGCCAGATCGCCAAGCGGCAGGCCGTTACCAACCCGCAGAACACGATCTTCTCGATCAAGCGCTTCATGGGCCGCCGCGTGGCGGAAGCCCAGGCGGAGCAGTCGCGCGTCCCCTACCAGATCGTGGCGGGTCCGAACGACGTGGCCGCCGTGGAAGTGCAGGGCAAGCGCTACACGCCGCCCGAGATCTCGGCCATGGTGCTGCAGAAGATGAAGCAGACCGCCGAGGACTACCTCGGCCACCCGGTCACGAAGGCCGTGATCACGGTGCCCGCCTACTTCAACGACGCGCAGCGTCAGGCCACCAAGGACGCCGGCAAGATCGCTGGCCTCGAGGTGCTGCGCATCGTGAACGAGCCAACGGCGGCCGCGCTCGCCTATGGTCTCGACAAGAACAAGAAGACCGATGAAAAGGTCGCCGTGTTCGACCTTGGCGGCGGCACGTACGACATCTCGATCCTCGAACTGTACGACGTGGATGGCACGCGCCAGTTCGAGGTGAAGAGCACCAACGGTGACACGCACCTGGGCGGCGACGACTTCGACCAGCGCGTGATGGACTGGCTCGTGGCCGAATTCAAGCGTGACCAGGGCATCGACCTCTCGAAGGACCCGATGGCGCTGCAGCGCCTCAAGGAAGCGGGCGAGAAGGCCAAGATGGAGCTGTCGAGCGCGAGCACGACGGACATCAACCTGCCCTTCATCACCGCCGACGCCTCGGGCCCGAAGCACCTGAACTACACGCTCACCCGGGCCAAGTTCGAGCAGCTGGTGGATGACCTCATCCAGCGCACGCTCGAACCCATGAAGCAGGCGCTCAAGGACGCCGGCATGCAGCCGAGCGAAGTCGACGAGGTGATCCTCGTGGGCGGCTCGACCCGCATTCCGAAGATCCAGGAAGTCGTGAAGAACTTCTTCGGCAAGGAGCCGAACAAGGGCGTGAACCCCGACGAGGTGGTGGCCGTGGGCGCCGCCATTCAGGGCGCCGTGCTCACGGGCGAGCAGAAGGACGTGCTGCTGCTCGACGTGACGCCGCTCTCGCTCGGCATCGAGACGCTCGGTGGCGTGATGACGGTGCTCATCCCGCGCAACACCACGATCCCGACCAAGAAGTCGGAGACGTTCTCCACCGCCGACGACAACCAGTCGACGGTCGAGATCCACGTGCTGCAGGGCGAGCGCGATCTGGCGGTGTACAACCGCACGATCGGCAAGTTCCAGCTCACGGGCATCCCGCCCGCTCCGCGCGGCACGCCGCAGGTCGAGGTCACCTTTGACATCGACGCCAACGGCATCCTGCACGTGACGGCGCGCGACAAGGCGACGGGCAA
>Ga0315907_10005901_pt1 | contig 13139 bp, 16 predicted proteins | sample LakEriMetagenome_3_FD_203525 | JGI IMG/M metagenome (GOLD analysis project Ga0315907, IMG submission 203525) | Freshwater fungal communities from buoy surface, Lake Erie, Ohio, United States - Buoy 12 MA123 | ecosystem: Environmental > Aquatic > Freshwater > Lake > Lake biofilm | place: USA...
TTAGCGGCATAAATTACAGCGAAAGTTTTTTGTTGATGTCCTCCACAAACTTTTTAAATTGTTTGTCGGTAGCTACTAAATTATCAACGGTTTTGCAAGCATGTAAAACGGTAGCGTGATCGCGATCGCCAATTTGTGATCCAATGTTTGCCAAAGAAGCTTTTGTGAATTTCTTAGCAAAAAACATAGCTAGTTGTCTTGCTTGAACCACATGACGTTTTCTGGTTTTAGATTGCAAAGTTTCTAAATCCAATTGGAAATAATCGGAAACTGTTTTTTGAATGTAATCGATTGAAATTTCGCGTTTTACATTTTTAACAAATTTTTCAACTACTTGTTTTGCTAAATCAATGGTTACTTCACGTTTGTTGAAAGAAGATTGAGCAATTAATGAAATAATAGCGCCTTCAAGTTCACGAACGTTTGATTTTATGTTTTTAGCAACATATTCAATAATTTCATCAGGCATTTCAACACCATCTCTAAATAAAATATTTTTTAAGATAGAAATACGTGTTTCATAATCGGGTTGGTGTAATTCTGCCGAAAGTCCCCATTTAAATCGAGATAATAAGCGTTGCTCAATATCTTGCATGTCAACAGGTGCTTTGTCCGAAGTTAAAATTACTTGTTTACCGTTTTGGTGTAAGTGATTGAAAATATGGAAGAATACATCTTGCGTACCTGATTTACCCGATAAGAATTGAACGTCATCAATGATCAATACGTCTATCAATTGATAGAAGTGAATAAAATCGTTACGGGTGTTTTTCTTTACCGAATCAATATATTGTTGTGTGAAAATTTCAGCAGAAATATATAAAACAGTTTTTTCAGGATATTTGTCTTTAATTTCAACACCAATAGCATGTGCAAGGTGGGTTTTACCTAATCCAACACCACCAAAAATTAATAGTGGATTGAATGAAGTACCTCCAGGTTTATTAGCAACTGCCATACCAGCACTTCTAGCTAATCGGTTAGAATCTCCCTCTAAGAAATTATCAAAACTATAATTGGCATTTAATTGCGATTCAATTTTTAGATTACGAATTCCAGGAATAATGAAAGGGTTTTTCAATTCCGGATTTTTATTCGCAATAGGCACATCAACTTCTTGTGCTTTTACAGCAGTTCTGTTGTAACTTGGTATTTGTTCTGTAAATGGAAGTTTATTGCCATAAGTATTCTCCATTCTGATTTTGTACAATAACTTTGCACTTGGACCTAATTCTTTTGTTAGAGCAACTTTTAATAATTTTACATAGTGCTCTTCTAACCATTCGTAGAAAAATTTACTAGGTACTTGAATTGACAAAGCGTTATCATTTAACTCAACTGACTGTATAGGCTCAAACCAAGTTTTGAAAGCTTGATCTTGAATGTTGTCTTTTATGAAACACAGACAGTTATTCCATACCGATTGCGCAGTTTTTGTCATAAATTCGATTAATTATGAATTGTTATTCTTATTTTTGTACAGGTTATCTTACAAAAAGAATAGGGATTTTTTGTCAGTTATTTGGGATAGCAAATATGTGAACAATTTTCTATAAAAAAAATTTTTTTTCTATTGATTTTTAAAAAAAAAAATTGTAAGTAGTTCGTCAAATAATTAATATTTATAAATGAAGATGAGAGAATATCAATTTCAAGTTCGTGTACGTTATGCAGAAACCGATCAAATGGGAGTCGTTTATCACGGAAATTATGCGCAATATTTTGAAATGGGACGCGTGGAATGGCTAAGAAATATAGGGGTTTCTTATAAATGGATGGAAGAAAATGGTGTAATGTTACCTGTTGTGTCTTTATCAATGAATTATAAAAAACCGGCTCGATACGATGATTTGCTAACGGTTAAAACCATCTTAAAAAGTCAGACTTCTGTTAAGATTGAATTTGATTACGAAATATACAACGAAAACGAGGAGTTATTAACAACGGGTTATTCAATGTTGGTCTTTGTTGATATGAAAACAGGTCGCCCTATTTTGCCTCCAAATTATGTTTTGGAAAAGATTGCTGCATTATAAATTTAGAGTTCTTTGAGTTGAACTTCATATAAATTTTCAAAAGTGTCCAATAGATTTTGGACATTTTTTTTTCGAGTTGATACAATAATTTCACAATCCATTTCCATTTTTTGCGACACGATTGTTAGATTTTTTTCTTTAATGATGCGCATTACTTTATTCATGTATGCATAACTAAATGATATGGCGAAGTGTTTGTCTATGGTTTTTTCAATGATTTCCGATTCTTCCAATGCCATTTGAGCAGCCGTTTTATAGGCAGAAATTAATCCGCCAACACCCAGTTTTACACCTCCAAAATAGCGAACCACTACTACTAATACATTAGTAACTTCAAACGACTGAATTTGTCCATATATTGGCATTCCGGCACTATTGTTGGGTTCTCCATCATCATTTGCTCGGTATTGTATTTTTTCAATGCCAATTTGATAAGCATAGCACCAATGTCTTGCCGAAAAATGTTCTTTCTTTAATTGATCAATAATTTCTTTTACATGCTCTTCCGAATCGACCGGAAATGCATAACCAAAAAATTTACTGTTTTTATCTTTAAACAATATTTCTTTTGATGCTTCTTTTAAGGTTTTGTAGGTATCGTTTATTTGGGTAATCAAAATTAAAAATTAAAATTTTTAGAAAATAAATCAACAACATCTTCTTTTCCTACTTCTAAATTCCAAACCAATAATCCTAATTGTGCAGCCACATCTGTGTTTTCCTTTTTATCATCAATAAATAAGGTTTTTTTAGGATTTAGGTTGTGATTATTCAAAACATATTTAAATGCGTCTTCTTCGGGTTTTCGCATTTGAATTTCGTATGAAAAATATACTTTTTCAAAACAACTATAAAAATCTCGGGCAAAAGTAAGTCCTTCATTGTGTTCAAATTTTTCAATATGAGTATGGTCGGTATTACTCAGTAAAAATAATCGGTATTTTGATGCAATCATTTGAAGAAATTCTAATCGATATAATGGAAAATCACCTAATATTGAACACCAAGCACTTCGGATACTTACTAAATCAGCAGTGGGTAAATGTTTTTGGAAACCCGACATAAATTCGAGTTCATCAATTTTTCCAAGTTCATAGTGTTTATGAAGTGCATCGATATCAGAATGCCACGCGGTCAATCCTAATTTTCTAAATTCGGAATCAATTTTTTGTTTGTCTAAATTTATAAAGACATCACCAAAGTCAAAAATAATAGCTTCAATCATAATTTCTGAAAATTTTAAGTTGGTCATCCATTATGTCAAAACGGTGGAATGGAAATCCATTTAACTTTGGGGCAGTAGTTCCGTTTTGAAATTTAATTTGTCCTGTAAAAACTCTAGCTTCATCCCATAAATTAGCATCAATAAACGACTGAAGTGTTTTTGCACCTCCTTCTATGATAACCGATTGAATGTCATATCTATACAATAGATTTGCAATAGAATCTGCTAGGCTTTTATCAAAGATAACATTTTCATAGATACAATTTTCAGTAGTTTTAAATTTTTCGCTTTCGGTAATGAAAATAGTTTTTTGTGAATTGTCCTTAACATGATACTTTTCAGAAATTTTCCCCAATTTATCAACCACAATTCTAATGGGATTATTTCCTAAAAAATCCCGAGCATCTAATTTAGGATTATCGTCTAAAACAGTAGTTGTTCCAACCAAGATTGCTTGCTCTTCGGTGCGCCATTTATGAACCAATTGTCGCGAATGTTGATTGGTAATCCAAACGGGTTTCAATTTGTCATGCTGAACTGGTTTCGGCATCTCAGGAGCAATAAATCCATCAGTAGTTGCTGCCCATTTCAAAATAATATAAGGTCTTTTCTTTTGATGAAACGTAAAAAATCGCTTATTGAGTTCGTTGCATTCGGCTTCTAAAACACCTACGGTTACATTTTTGCCCCTATCAATTAGTTTTTTAATGCCACTTCCAGCTACTTTTGCAAATGGATCAACCGTTCCAATTACTACATTCGGAATTTCATTTGCAATAATTAAATCGCAACAAGGAGGTGTTTTTCCAAAATGACTACACGGTTCTAAACTCACATAAATTGTGGCCTCTTTCAATAACGTTTTGTCTTTTACCGAATTTACAGCATTGACTTCAGCGTGAGGTTCGCCAGCTTTTTTGTGCCAACCTTCCCCTATGATTTTACCTTCATACACAATCACACTCCCCACTAAGGGATTAGGATAGGTAGTTCCCAAACCATTTTTAGCGAGTTCAATACAGCGTTTCATGTAAAATTCGTGTGTCGTCATAATACAAAAGTAGTATTTTTAAGAGTATAAAATTAAACATATAAGTCATATAAGTTTATATAAGCTTTTAATCTTGGTTTATGTACTTTTTGTATATTTTAAATAGGTAAAAAAACTTAAATGATTTACATGTTTAAAAAATCTCAAGTTAATTTATGTAATTTTACCCAAGAATAAGATGGTATGTTATTTAGAGAAATCCAACAAAAAGATAATGAGTCGATTGCAAAAGTAATTCGCGATATTTTTCATGAATTAGATGCCCCAAAAGTAGGAACGGCTTATGCTGATCCTATTTTAGATACCTTATACGAAGTCTATCAAGCGCCACGTTCGGTATATTATGTGGTGGAACTTGGTGGAAAAGTGCTTGGTGGTTGTGGTGTGGCACCCTTAGAGAATGCAGAGGTTTCGGTATGCGAATTACAAAAAATGTATTTTGCCCCTGAAATTAGAGGAACAGGATATGCCGAAAAAATCATCAATCAATGTTTGGAATTTGCAAGTCAACAAGGATTTGAAATTTGCTACTTGGAAACCTTATCGTTTATGACTATCGCTCAAAAATTATATAAACGAATGGGTTTTGAACATATAGATGGTCCAATGGGAAATACAGGACATAACAGTTGTGAAGTTTGGATGACTAAAAAATTAGTTTAAATGATGCTTTTAAAACAATACAAATCCCACTTTTTTGATGCATTGAAAAATATTCAAGACGAACAAGAAATCGAAAGTTTCTTTTTCATTTTGACCGAATATTTGCACAATCTAAAGCGAGTTGACGTTGCTTTAAATCCAAATTTTGAACTTTCTGATGCAGCAATTGAAAAATGGAATAGTATTTTGACCGAATTGAAACTAGAAAAACCCATTCAATACATAACAGGTGAAGCTTGGTTTTATGGTTTACAATTTGAGGTCAATGAAAATACTTTAATTCCAAGACCTGAAACAGAAGAATTGGTTGAGTGGATTTTGAATTCACCCATCACCCAACATCAAACACCCATTACCATTTTAGACATTGGAACAGGATCGGGTTGTATTCCAATTTCTTTAAAATCGAATGTACCACAAGCAAATGTTTCTGCCATTGATGTTTCCGAAAAGGCTTTAGAAGTAGCGAAAAGAAATGCAGTATTAAATAAGGTTACAATTAATTTCATTCAAGCCAATATTTTAGAAGTGCAGGATTTATCCAAACTTCCATCATCCATGTCCCATCATCCATCATTCTACAATATCATTGTTTCCAATCCGCCCTATGTTCGTAATTTGGAAAAACAAGAAATCAAGAAAAATGTGTTGGACTACGAACCGCATTTGGCATTGTTTGTAGAAGATACTGATGCCTTACTTTTTTATAGAAAAATTGCACAATTAGCCTTGAAAAATTTATCGCCAAACGGATTATTGTTTTTCGAAATCAATCAATATTTAGTAAAAGAAACCGTTGAATTACTTCAAAATTTAGGGTTTAAAAACATTGAATTAAAAAAAGATATTTACGGAAATGATAGAATGGTGAAATGTTCAATTTAACATTAATCACACAATTTTCATTGCGAACTTTGCGAAAAACTTTGCGTCTTTGCGTTTAAATTATTCGTATCGCAACGCTTCCACAGGATCTAATTTAGCGGCTTTCAATGCCGGAACCAATCCTGAAATAATAGTTACTACTATAGTAGTTACAATCGTTGCAATAATCGCTAGCCATGGCGTGCTAAATTCAAATTTCAGCAGTGAAGAAATCAAATAACCTGTTCCAATTCCTAAGATTAAACCTAGTAATCCTCCTAATTGACTGATGACAAAAGTTTCTGTTAAAAATTGCCAACCAATAGTTGAACGTTTTGCACCTAATGATTTTCGAACACCAATTTCTCGCGTTCTTTCGGTAACAGAAACTAACATAATATTGGTTAATGCAATGGTAGAACCAAAAACAGTAAGTAATCCGATAACCCAAGCAATAATACTTAAAAACGCTACTTCTTCCATCAAAGTACGTCTTAAATCATCACTACGTTCAATTCCGAAGTTATCTTTTTCAACCGGACTTAATTTTCGCACTCGGCGCATGACCATTTTTGCGTCATCAACTGCTTCGTTTAATAACGCTTCGTTATTCACCATGACATCCAAATCGTAATTAATATTGGGTGCCGAGAATAGAGAACGTGCCACTTGAGTCGGAATTAAAACCCGTAAATCTTGGCTGTTGCCAAAAGTCGAACCTTTTTCTTTCAAAACACCAATCACTCTAAATTTAGCGCCACGAATCGAAATCATTTTGTCAATAGGATTCATATTGGCAAATAATCCTTTTTCAAAATCGGAACCTAAAACACAAACATAGTTGTTATTTGCTACGTCAAAAGAGTTCATGTTTCGGCCTTTGACTACTTCTAAACCTTTATTAGGACAAAAATTTTCATCAATACCCACTACCGTAATTTCAGGATCAGTTTTTTTGTCTTGATATTTCACTTCGATTGCCGAACCTGCTGTAAATGAAAGCGATGTGCTAGTAAACGGGAAATTATATTTGTCTTGAAAGGCTTTTGCTTGCGGATAACTTATGATAGGATTTACACGCTGATCGGCATCATTTTGATTAATTTCAGCAGAATAATCATACTGACTGATCGAAAAAGTATTGGCTCCCATAGAAGCAAAATTATTTAACAATGAATTTTCTAGAGCAGTTACTAAGGTTAATACACCCACTAATGCCCATATTCCAATAGCAATAATTAATACTGTTAATGAAGTACGCAATGCCTGACTTTTAATAGAGTCAAGTGCAATTTTTGTATTTTCTTTAAATAATCCTATCATGACTATAAGACTAAATTAAGTGCGAAATGTTACAATTTTGTTGAGATTTTTTTAAACACATAGACACATTAGAATTGGATTGTGTATAGTTTAAGCCGTTTCACTGTACATAGTTCACAAATGCTATGTGTTTTGATGCAAAATAGAATACCTTTTTTGTTTAAATTAAACTATGTGCCTATGTGTTTAAAACCAAAAAATAGATTTTTTAAACTGCTAAATATATACGATATTTGCAATGCAAAAGGAACAAAATTGTCTAATTGACACATTTTCAAATTGACACATTAGTAAAATGGCACAAAAACCAAGCATACCAAAAGGAACTCGTGATTTTTCGCCTGCAGAAGTAGCGAAGCGAAATTATATTTTCAGTACGATAAAAACCAATTTTGAGAAATTTGGCTTTCAACCTATTGAAACACCTTCGTTTGAAAATTCGGAAACCTTAATGGGAAAATATGGCGAAGAAGGCGATCGTTTGATTTTTAAAATTTTGAATTCGGGAGATTATTTAGCTAAAGCTGATGCTACATTATTAGAAAATAGAGATAGTTTAAAATTGACTAGTCATATCTCCGAAAAAGCCCTTCGTTACGATTTAACCGTTCCATTTGCGCGTTATGTAGTGCAACACCAAAACGACATTGAGTTTCCGTTCAAGCGTTACCAAATTCAACCGGTTTGGCGTGCCGATAGACCTCAAAAAGGACGATTTAGAGAATTTTATCAGTGCGATGCCGATGTAGTGGGTTCCAATTCGCTTTGGCAAGAAGTGGAGTTGGTACAATTGTACGACTCGGTTTTTTCTGAATTAGGATTAGGAGGCGTTACCATTAAAATAAACAATCGTAAAATATTATCGGGAATTGCTGAGGTAATTGGTGCTTCAGATAAATTGATTGATTTTACAGTCGCTTTAGATAAATTAGACAAAATAGGTGAAGATGGCGTGAAAAAAGAAATGCTTGAAAAAGGTATTTCGGAAACAGCGATTGAGAAAGTACAACCGTTGTTTAATTTTACAGGAACTATCAACGAAAAAATAGAAAAATTAGCGCAATTATTAGCTAATTCAGACGAAGGAATGAAAGGCGTAAACGAATTGCAATTTATTTGCGACAACGTTTCGACTTTAGTTTTGCAAACCGCTTTCTTAGATTTAGACGTGACTTTAGCACGAGGTTTGAATTATTATACAGGAGCCATTTTTGAAGTTGCAGCACCAAGTGGTGTAGCTATGGGTTCGATAGGTGGCGGTGGACGTTATGATGACTTGACAGGAATTTTCGGATTGAAAAACATGTCGGGTGTAGGAATTTCGTTTGGTTTAGACCGAATTGCTTTGGTAATGGAAGAAGTTGGGTTATTTCCAGAAGCCGTTTTAGCAACCTCAAAAGCATTATTCTTAAACTTTGGCGACAAAGAAGCATTATATGCGATGAAAGCCATTGGAAAATTACGTCAAAAAGGAATCAAAGTAGAACTATATCCTGATAAATCCAAAATTGACAAACAATTCAAACACGCTGATCGAAGAGGAATTCCTTTTGCGGTTATTGTTGGCGAATCGGAAATCGAACGTGAAGAATTTGGATTGAAAAACTTAGCTACGGGCGAACAACAAAAAGTAGACTTTGCAACTTTAGTTACTTTATTACAATAATTAATAACACAGATTGCACGAATTAGCACAGATTTATTTGAACTTTTTTGCCACGAAGCCACGAAGTTTTTATATAATTTTTTCTTTGTGCCTTTGTGTCTTTGCGGCAATTATCCGTTTTTAAAAATTTCTTTCACAGCCGCTTCATAGTTTTTACTATTTCCTGCTTTTTTAATCTTTTTGAAGGTTTTTTGCGGATTAGAAAATGATGCTGAAAAATATTCCCAAAAACCGAGCATTTTCATGCGAATAGGCGTAGGACCCGATAAATAAGCATCATATTCTTGATAAATAGTATCATGAAAGGCTTCGAAAATTTCCAGTTTATTTTTTGGATATTCTGTCGTGTTGTTTTTGATCATCGAAGGCAAAAACGGATCGGCAATTAAACCTCTTCCGATCATCCAGTGGTCAATAGAAGGGAAGCGTTCTTGCATCATTCTAAATTTTTCAACCGAAGTAATGTCGCCGTTATAGTAAATTTTTTGTTTGGAAGTATCTAAACATTTTTGAAACGAATCTAAATCAACGCCACCTTTGTACAGCTGTTTGCCAATGCGTGCATGAATGGCAATGTTTTTAATAGGGTATTGCTCTAAAATGGGGAAAACGTCTAAAATTTCGGTTGGATTTTCATAGCCCATTCGCATTTTCATCGAAACAATAATGTCGGTTTCAGAATGAACACGCTTTAAAATATGTTCGATTTGCGAAGTATTACTAATTAATCCCGAACCCATACCACATTTAGCCACCATAGGGTAGGGGCAACCTAAATTCCAATTCAACTCTTTGTAACCCAGTTGCTGAACATATTTGGCTACAAATAAAAATTCTTCAGCATCATTAGTAATGATTTGCGGAATTACTTCTAAAGTAGAGTTATTTTCTGGTAAAATATCTCTTTCATACGAACCTTTGATTACTAATTTACCATTGAGTTTGATGTAGGGCGAATAAAAAGTGTCGATTCCCCCAAAATAGCGTTGAAAGGCGTTTCTATACCTAAAATCGGTAAATCCTTGTAAGGAAGAAGAAAGTAAGATGGTGCTCATGCGGCAAAGGTAGTATAAAAATAGAACTGTATTTTTGATTTATTTTACCAGCTCAATTGTATCAATTTTTAGTTCAAAAGATTCATTCTTTTTATTCCCAATTAAAAAAACAATTTCTTCTAAAAAGTCACCTTTAAAATTCGGTAAATTTAAGGTTTGACCTCTAAAGGAAGGGTACAAATCACTCCATTTTAAGATTATTGTTTCCCATTCCCCTGATGTTTTAAACGTATTAATATAAGAATAATAGGAATTTGCGTTGTCTTTTATTCTAAACTGATAATTTTTTCCATCACCTTTCAACCGAATACTCACCTTAGAAAATTTGCTTATATCTTTTATTTTCATTTGATGACTAACCGATGAAAACCCGCCATAATTTTCGGTAGAAACCGCACCATAGAAAACACCATTTCCGTTTTCATCAATTTTGAAATTGCCACTTGATAGTCCACCCATTACGCCATCATCAATAATTTTCCACTCACTAGAGTTGGTTTTTTTATTAAAATCAAAAAGCAGTGCTTCATTCATAAGTATTGGGAAGAGAAAAAGTAAAAGTAGCGTTTTCATTGTATTTTTTATTAAATGTACAAAATAAAAAGATTGATATGAAAATTTTAACCATTTGTAGTAACTGGAAATAAAATTAATTAATAAAAAAACGGATTAGCAATACTAATCCGTTGATTGTTAAAAACTTAATAATTATGTAGCGAAGACGGGAGTTGAACCCCGTGACCTCAGGGTTATGAAAATGTCTTGAATATTTTTATGAGGCTTAAAGCCCTATAAAATATAGAGGTTTTTAAAAACTCTAACTAAAAAACCTATCAATTCCTCACTTAAATTCCTCACTTGTTTTTTTTTAATTTTATTGGCATAAATTAATTTCCTAATTGCATTGCAATATTAAATTCTTCGGTCATTCTTTCATTGCTGTCAATTGGGTCAATGTAACCCATTGCAAAAACTAGAAAATAAGATTTATTTACATTTACAATAGTAAAGTAGTAAGAATCAAAATTTGATTCTATATTTTTTGGGTTATTTAGTATTTTATCAATTTGAATTGAATACATTTTTTTTATTGATTCAATACCTAATTCTTTTAGATTAATATTTGTTTTTCCGTCTTTATCAGTGTAAAATGATATATTGTGGCATTGGCTTTAGTTCTGCTTTAGGGTGTTGCAATTTCTCCAAATTTAGTTTCATTTATATGGGAATAACAACCTTCTTTTAACCGTTCTAATTTTTTTAGGTTTTTCCCTGAAGCAGTAACAATATTATCTACATATTTTACTAATTCTTTTTCAAAAGGTGTTTCTATGGCTACAGTGTTTGACTGTGCTTTTGTATTTGACATAACTATTAAAAACATTAGTAAAAGTAACTTTTTCATATAAAATTTAGTGTTAGGTTAATTAAAATCTAATATCGCAAAAAAATCAAATTTTTTATGCTTGCTACTTTTTACTCCAATGTATTCGAACCCACTGGCCAAGCAAATTTCTCTATGACCAAGGTCTTGGACGCCGTGGTCAACAAGAAGTTGATTTATTATTTCTAATCCTGTTTTTTCTCCATATGAAATACACTCTGCTGAGAAACCATACTTACATTTTTTTCTTTCATGTCCTGTTTTTTCGGACTCGTATTTCTCATTTGAAAAGCACTTTGCCAAAGCATACATTTCGGAATTAAAATATACCGGATTTACAGGTTTCATCGTATCTAATGTTTTTAGTAATGACTTAACATAAGTGGAATCAATTTTACCTACAAAACCATTCCAAGGCCTGTAATTACTCCAAAAGGCACTTTTTTAATTAAACTCTATTCGTTTATAATCCTTTGGGTACATTCGGGCCAAGTTCAAATACATTATGGTTTGCTTTTCTTCAAAAGTAAGTTCTTTAACCTTTTTAGCTGTATTTGCTTTTGCGAGTTGGGTCGCGCTCCATTGTTGCGCATTCACGTTTAAAGTAATAATACATCCAAAAAAAAAAAAAATTGTTTTATAGTCTTTTTTATTTAAAACGTTGATTATGTTATTGAAATTGTGTTAATTACAAGTAATTTTTATTATTTTTTTATTTGGTTTAGAATGTTTAAGTTTGTTATAATTAATTAATAAGTTTTAAATTATGAAATTATTAAAAATACAAAAAACTTGTTTTTCAAAAACAGCCTTAATTCATTATTTAAGTGCCAAAGAATCTGCAAATTCAATTCAAGAATATGAAAATCTATTTAGAGAATTAGCTTTTGTGTTATTTGAAATAGATAATTGTTTAGATAAAAATGAATTAGAAAATAAATTTTACAATAATGAACAATATCCGTTTTTTTCTGATGATCATAAAGACTTTTTAAATCAGCAATTATCTCTTTATACTAATTCAGTAGTGTCAAAAATTGATTATAATGCTAACGATGAAGATAAAGTTGAAAATCTTGATAAGTATAAATTTATATAAATAGACATTGCTAATCTTTATAATTATTAATTATGCCATTTAACAAAAATCAAGAAATTTTTACTAAAAATAATTTTAGTAAAATTGAACAAATGAAACTTAATGATGAAAATTGGATTAAATTTTCTTCAAATATCATAAACGATATAGACAATATTGATAAGATATTTAAAGAAGAGTTAGATCTTTGGGTAACAAATAAAAATGTAATTAAATTAATAATCTTGGCTGAAGCACCACTTTCATTTAATAAATATTTTTATAATAAATCTGGAAATTTTTTGAATGGTTTGAAAGATTATTTCAATACGGATAATATTAATTTAAAAAAAAAATTAAGAGAAAAAGGTATTTTTATTATTGATAGTTATAAATTTCCAATTAAAACGAAATATTATGATATCAAAGGAGGTTCAATTTTATTTGAAGATGACTTTTTAAATCAAAAATTTGATTTGTTAAGAGATTTAAAGTTAATTGATACTAAAACTAAAATTGTATTTAGATACAAAAAATTATTTAAAAGAAATTATATTATATGTAATAGTAATGTTAGAAATAATTTTTTATTGAGTTCAATTGGATTGCCCGTAAGTTTATATTCAAATGGAGAATACGGTACAGTTCAACTATCAAATGAAGTTGTTCAATTTTTATCGAGTTAATAATAAGTAATTCAATATATAGCTTACATAGAATTTCTCTTCCATGAAATCATACCTCTTCTTGTTTTTTAGTTTGTTTATTGTTAATTCCATTCAATCACAGGAGGA
>Ga0315907_10005902_pt1 | contig 13137 bp, 8 predicted proteins | sample LakEriMetagenome_3_FD_203525 | JGI IMG/M metagenome (GOLD analysis project Ga0315907, IMG submission 203525) | Freshwater fungal communities from buoy surface, Lake Erie, Ohio, United States - Buoy 12 MA123 | ecosystem: Environmental > Aquatic > Freshwater > Lake > Lake biofilm | place: USA...
AAATGAAAGAAAAAAGTTCTACCGAACAGTAGAAACAGCAATTGATATCGAATTAAATCCAGACTTAGATTTACAAGACTTTAAGGCATCTCTTATTAAAATGAATGGCCAAGATTATGTTGATCTTGCCCTCAAATCAATATCGGGAGAAGTTCGTTTCTTTGGCTTAACAGAAACCGATGGAAATCTTAAGGGCCTTGAGAAACATCTTAGGCTTATAGAGAGCTATAAGAAGCTACACTCAGCAAGACAAAAATTTAATACGAAGTAATCTTATTCTTTTTTATCTTTTAGCGAAAAAGGCTTTAGCAAAAAGCCAAGAATGCTTAAAGCTACCAAGAAATTAAAAAACCACCTTAACAATTCCCAATTTCCCTTCTCGGCCCATGGAAGATGGAATGTTATCGCCAAGATTAAACTAACGATTAATATTGACCACTCCTCTTTGCGAGTAGCAGAGTATGTAAACTCTGAATTCAATGAAGTCTCATCTTTTTTAAACAAGTGCGTTTCTTGAACCTGCATGATATCTTTTTCAAATGACTCTTTTGAATCAAAATCGGGGGGAAGTAACGAAAAAGTGGTAGATTTTTTTTGCGCACTCACCTCATAACTCAAAGCATGTTCTCGTAGTTTTTTTAGTAAAACATTCTCCCGTCGGGCCATACCAAAACGAAACTTCACTTCTGTTGGAATTTCATCCTCAATAAGCAACATCACTTTGTCCCATTCAAGAATTGGAACCCCCACCTCTACGATATGAGATCCCTCCACCTGTTTTATTCCCTCAAATTTTGTAGTCAAACGCAAAATCAATGAATGAGGAGAATACTTTTCAACTGCTTTAGAAAATTCCTGCCACTTCATGCCAGGGATTTGGTCTGAAACGATGATGACAGAAGGTAAATGCCTCTCAATATAGAGGAGAGCTGGTTTTGCTTCACCAAACATACCGATGTCTAAAGTCATCTTTTGAAAAAAACTTTTAATCTTTTCCATAAAGAGTCTTGCCACAGATTCATCGGCAGTAACAATTGAGATGCTAAAATTTTTATCTTTCATCGATTATCCATTTTTGGCTGCTAAACGCTGATTTGCACTAGAGATTCTCTTTGAAAACAATCTAAAAATATCAATTACTCTTTGAGGAGATTCTTCTAATAACTTCATAAAAGGAGATCTATCAAAAGCTAGACTTATGGTAGGAGTCTTTGCCATCACGGAGGCAGTACGTTTCTCACCAGTGACCATTGCCATCTCGCCCACAAGGTTACCTTCTGAAATAACACCAATAGGCTTTATCGCATCCTGGGCTTCAATGAGAATTTCAACTTCTCCCTGCTCAATAAGGTAAGCACTTCCCCCTCTCTCACCTTGCATAATGAGAATTTCTCCTGGCAAAAAAAGTGATTTATAAAATGACTCCTGAAATCGCAGTATTTCTTGATCCTTAATTTTAAGACTCCACTCTTCATAATATCTTATGATATCAAGTTTACAGGGAACCAGGAGCGATTCATGATTTGATTTTTCTCCCTCCCCAATCTGAGTGACCTGAAATTTTTCCAACACACTCAAAAATTCTTTGGGACACTGAAAAAAAAGTGTTGAGATATCTTCTGAATGCAAAATAAGAGCAGAGAAAGATAAAAATTCAGAAAAGAGTACAGAATTATCCCATTCTGATTCAAGAAAACATAGCATGTCAAAAAAATATGACTGCCCATCTACAGATCTTAGCGCCTCGCTAAAATCAAAATTAAGACCCATAAGCTTGACTGTATTATTAAACTCAATAAGCCTGGCGGTCGCTGTAGCAGTACCGTTTTCATAAGCAATCAAATGTCGAGTAGAGGTATAGACATCAAGTGAATCGGATATTTTTTTAGTGTAATGATAAAGTTGATGGGGCGTGCGACCAGATTTTACTAAGGCTTCAAATCTTAAATTGAGAAGGTCATTGATTTCTTGAGTACTTGTCGCTTTCTTGACTATTATGCTCATGTTGTTCCGCCTAGATTTTGCCTTCCAATTATATCAGAATAAATGCAATGAAAAATACTAAACTCTCAATCATCCCGATCTTTGGACTTTTATTAATTTTTTGCACAAATGCGTTTGCAGCAAATGAAGAAATAAATCAGATTGTTGAATTAGGCCTATCGAAAAGCTTTGATATTAAAGTTGAAAATGAAAGGATGGATAAGGCCTATAGAACTCGTTGGAATAACTGGTCTCGCCTTCTTCCCACTTTAAGTCTCTCAGGAGGCAGGATATTTGATCGAGCTGAAGCTTATAATTCAGGTATTATAGACACCACTAAAACTTGGTATTCAAATCTTTATGCGACTGCTAGCTGGAGAATTTGGGATAATATGCAAAATATTACCAATATTCAACAGGGGCAAATTGATTATCAATACCAAAAGAATTCAAGCTACTTGAGAATACAGGAATACATCATAAGGCTAGTGGAACTTTTTCTTGATTATGAACTCATAAAAAAACGTCAAGAGATTGAAACAAGAAGATTAGAGGAGAACCAAAAAGTTCTAGATCAAACCAAACAACTTCTAGATGCTGGGGTAAAAACCAGAATGGATGTACTTGATGTTGAAATACAAGTCGTAGATGCGCAAAGAAGTCTCAGTGAAATAACGACAAGATTAGGAATCTCAAGGCAGAATCTTTTGCTACAATTAAATTCAAAAGATGATGAAAAACTTCCTGAGTTTGATTTTTTCAAACTTGTGCCTTATTACCAGTCATCTTTTGATGAAAAGTTTGAAGATTTTAAATTAAATTGGGAAAAGAAATATCTGCAAAACCATTTTGAGATCAGAAATCTTTCAAACAACTTAGAACGATCTCGATTAACATTAAGACAAAGCCGCTTAGGTTATTTTCCTAGATTAGATTTTACAATTACAGAACAATGGGACTACTCACGCAAGATTTCAAGAACAGGTTATAGTGAGGGAGAAGATGGAGTTCTAAATTCAACATCCATGGGGCTACAATTAACTTGGACTGTTTGGGATTGGTTTGCAACACCAAATACTATTCTTAATGAGGGAAGTAATTTTCAGATTGCGGACACCGAATACAGAAGAGGACTCAGGACTATTCAAAGAGAAATAACAAATTCAATTGCACAGTATGAATTGAATGAAATCCAATTAAAAGCCGCTAAGATGCTCTTAGATAAAAGTGAGATGTGGGTTTACCACTCGAGGGAGCGTTTTAAATTAGGTCGTTTAACAAATATGGAACTCCAGCGTGCCATCAATCAAACATACCAGGCCAAAGTTAATGTCGCTACTTACCTTAAAGATAAATTCCTTTACATGGCGAGAATACTTTATCACATGGGATATGATTTAGCTCCGGAAACTTCCGCCGTGCCTTGGCGCTGACCAAAATCCTCTAAAAATTCATAGATGGCCGGTAACATGATCAGTGTAACAATGGTTGAACCAATGAGCCCAGTCATGATCACAATTCCCATACTCGCGTAGGGTATTCCCATAATTTTTCCTTGACCTAAAGCTACGGGTAAAACCCCAGCAACATTACATGCCGTCGACATCAGAATAGAGATAAATCTCTGGGAGCAGCCTTTAATAATCGCCTCTGAACGCTTGAATCCTCTTGCGCGCCATTCATTAAACACGTCAACTAGTACGATTGAATTATTAACAGCAATTCCCGTTAAAATAATTAAACCCAATCGCGCCATAGGGTCTAATGGTAGATTAAAAAAACTTAACCCTAACAACCCAAATATGACCGCCATGGGAACACTAGTCATAATCGCCAGAGGAATACGGATAGATTCAAACATCGCGGCAAGTAAAATAAAAATAAGGAAAACTGAAAGTCCTATGATGAAAAGTGAGTTCTTTCTCGCCTTTTCAATATTCAAAGCACTAGAGTCTTTCGCCAGTCCCTGACCTTCTCGAAAATCGTAACGACTAAGGAAGGACATTATTTTTTCTCTGACTTGATCTTTAAGTTGTGATTGACCTTCAGGAAGATAAAAATGCAATCTTCCCGAGGTCGTACCATTCTCGCGACGTATGGAGTTTAGTTGTGGACGAATAAGCCATTCACCAAGATTAGAAAGTTGAACTGAAACTTTTTCATCAACAGGAACCATATACTGACCCCAAAGAGCTAAGGTCCAATGATCAAATTCTTTAGGAGTCAGTACTTTTAGGATAGTTTCTCGCTGGGAAATAGTCGCCGGAATCTCCCCATAAACCTTATCACCAGTTGAAAAAGATGATGAAATCTTTGTCACTGAAAGTTTATTGCGGATTAATTTTTCCTGAGAGACATTAAAAAAAGCCCCATGAGAATCACTCTCCTCAGCATCATTTTTTATCTGATCTACAAGTCCTTTAAGATCGACATTTCCCTTTAAGTCATTCATTAAAACTTCCAAAGCTTTAGCGTCAGGAGCAATAAACTTTAAATTGAATTTAGGTCTTGGATCAATAGTAAAATTGAAAACATCGCCTAAAACCATACCAGGTGGAGTTTCATAGTCAGTGGTCATTTTATCAACATAGGCCTGTAACCGATCAAGCTCCAAATCGTTGTTGCCTTCAAAGGGAAAGATGGAGAAAGATCCATTTAGATAAAGTGGATTAAATTCTGCAAGAATTAATTTAAAGGGAATATTCTTTTGATCTTTAGCGATCATCTTTTCAAGTTTAAGAAAGTGTTCTTTTCTCTCAAGAGGTGAAATATCAGAAGAAAATTTAACTTTCAAACTGACAAATGGATCCCGAGGAGATTCGATGTCACTTTCTTGGAGGTTTTTTATAGGTGTAATCGAAATAATTAGACCTAAAAAAATAGGCACCAATAAAAGTACTCTTTTTGAGTATAAAAAAGAAAAAAGAGGATTAAAATTAGTTCTTTTAAAATTTTTATCCACCCCTACATCAAAAAAAAGAGATAAAAGGGGAATAACAAGCAATGAAGAAAAAAATGATGTTATCAACGAAAAGACAATTGGATCTCTAAAAGATTTTAGCATATCTGTAAAAGGATCAGCACCTTCAATAAATGTTGGCGGAATAAATATGGATGCATTGGTCAGAGTTGAAATAAGCAGGGGCCAGAAAACATCTTGGGCACTTCGAGCGGCAGCTGAGACTTTATCATAACCTTCATCAAGAAGTTGCTGAATTTTTTCCATGACAATAATCCCATTATCAACAACCATCCCTACTGAAAGGATAAGACCCGACAGTGTCAGTAAATTAAGCGTTTTCCCAACTACAAACATGAGTACAATGGTCCAAAGAGTTGAAATCGGAATAACGCTTGCGATAATAAAAGCAGGAGTCAATTGGCGCAAAAAAAGTGGAACAATAATAGTCGTAAGGAGGATAGACATAAAAAGTGACATTTTAACATCATCAAGAGAGTCTTTTAAATCATTCACCTTATCCATTAAAAGTTCTAATACGATTCCACGCTTTTTAAAAGATTCTAAAATACCATTTAACCTTTCCTGAATTAGGAAAAGATCAGCACCATCTTTAGCAAAAAGTTCAACAAAAATAGCTTTTTCTAAATTTTTATGGGCAACAGTTCCTCCCCCTTTTCTATCTTGGGATTCAATAAAACCCACTTCACTAAGTGGTACATATGATTTTTCAGCAAGGTTCGTTTGCAAATAATCATTATGAGTAGGACGATCTAAAGTTGCATTTAGAGGAAGTAAACGATTATAAGTTGTGGCCATTATGCCAATAGCATAATTTTGAATTCTACTATCAAGTCTTTTTGCCATTAAATCTTTATTAAGTCTTAAATTCTTTATGGAAAGATTTGAAAGATTCATCACTGTTGAATCAACTTCAAGTCCAGAAAATTCAACTTTGGCGACACCGGGAATACTTTCAATTTGACCACGAAGCTCGGAATCGATTATTTTTTTTAATTGCGACTCATCCATTTTACCAGATATGGATAATTTCATTAAGGCCTGAGCTTCAGGATTAAGGCGAGTAATTGATACTTGTTTCATTTCAAGGATATTAAGTTCTTCAAGTTTTTGTAGGGACTGCAAGAGATCAAAATAGGCGCGGTCCATATTAATTTTTGAATGATAAGAAAGGCTCATTGAAACAGAATTCTGATTAATACTCGTTTTATAAGAGCTTATCCCCTCTAAAGTTCGGATAATGCCTTCAAGCGGGAGCGCAAGTCTTTTTTCCTGATCTACTGGTGAAGAAACCTGTTTTGAGCCAACATTTAAATAGAGAAAATTTTCAGCATTCTCTCTTGGCATAGCTTCAAGTGGTATTTTGAGCCACGCACCTATACCAGTTAGGAAACTTAAGATCAAAAAAAGACATAAACTTAGTTTTTTTTCTTTAAAGAGCTTAGGAAACATTGGCCTTTCCCATTTCTTTAATTTTCATATGATAGTAGATAGCTGGAATTAAAAGCATAGTAAGGATCGTCGAACTCGTTAAACCACCAATAATGGTTACAGAAAGAGATTTCTGAAGAGCTGCCCCCTCTTGAGTAGAAAAAAGTAGTGGCATTAAACCGACGACAGATGTTCCTTGAGTCAACAGTACAGCACGCATTCGATTTTTAGCAGCAACAAGAATTCCATCCATAACATTCATTCCAGATGCAAGATTCTGATTAATACTATCAATCATAATAATTGATGTACCAACACATGAGCCTGCAAGAATAATGATACCTACCAAAACAATGGCAGAGACATTGATACCAAAAATCCACAACATAATTGCAGTACCAATTAGGCACAAAGGTATGGCCAGCATGATGATAAGAGGCTGTATTAGATTTTCAAATTGTGAAGCCATCAAAACGTAAATAAGTAATAGAGAAATTAAGACTAAAAAGATCATTTTTGATTGAACATCCGCCCTTTCAGCCTCTGCCCCACCTAGCTTCCAAGTTATATTTTTTATCAAAGGATTCCTAGAAAGTGTTCCCGAAATCGCCTGGGCTGCCTTAGCGAGATCTACCCCATTCAAATCCGCCTCGATTAGCATCATTCTCTTTTTTTCCTGATGCCTGACCACAGGCATGGATAAATTAACCTCAAGAGAGGCAACATCTTCGAGATAAGACAATTTATTTTTACTCCAAACTCCAAAATATTTTACTGATGATTCTGTCGAAAGATACTTGTCTTGCTTCGAAAGACTTATTGGTAGTGTTTCTCCATCAATTTCCATAACCCCAGAAGGCGTATGAGAAAGCATACTTTTCAATGGTGTCACATAGTCAGAAATTTCAGTTTGGCTTTTTGACAATCGAACTCTATCAAAAACAACTTTTACTTCAGGTATTTTTTGCTTAATATCCGTTGTCGGATTTTTAATTTCTTTCACCGACTTAAGTTCATTAAGGACTAATAAGCCATTTTTTTCTAAATCTTCTAATTGATCACCATATACTTCAACTTGAATCGGTCTTGATTGTGAAACAATTGATTTCTTATCGATGGTATAAACGAGGTCAGGGATATCCAGTAAAATTTTTTGTAACTTTAGTGCAGAGACGTCGTAACTTTTCGGGATACGCGTTAAAATAATTTTAGCAATATTTTCCCCATCAACCCCAAGCAGAGAAGTTGGTGAACCAATATTTTCCTCCATTATTTTTTTCTCTATTTTATCTAACTCTAAAGTTATTTGAGAGGATGGCATACTCGATGAGAACTGCAGTTTTGCTGATAGATTTCCGGCACGCTCTTCAGGAAAGAATTCGGACCCAAGGTTTAAAAATAAAATTAGTGAAATAAATAAAACGGCAATTGTTGAACCTATAAAGCGCTTAGTGTTGTGTATTTTATTAAATATTTGATTTTCATAAATTCTCTCCATCCACAACATAAACTTATCAAAAAGCCTCAGGGCAAGAGGAACTCTTAGACGAAAAAAGCCTATTAACAAGGCCACTGAATTCATCCATGCGCGTGAAATAAAGCGTTTCATGATTTGCGTGAATGACCAAAAAGAAAAATAGAATCTGTAAAAATAAACTTTTAGTAACCAAAGATATCGAGCATTCCTCGTTTCTGGCAATTTTGGAGAAACTGGATGAGAAAGTGAAGGAATAATGGGCCTGAAATGATCAATAGCAACAGTGAGGGGGGGGATAATCATGATCGCCATAATGATAGATGCACTTAATGAAAAAATAATGACAAGTGATACGTCTTTAAAGATTCCTCCAATCATTCCAGGAGCAAATATGAGCGGAGCAAAAACCATCATCGTACATAAAGTTGAAATCACGACTTGGCCTAAGACCTTTTTTACTCCCCAAAGTGCAGCTTCATTGGGATCATCTAATCTTGCTCGATAATAATTAATATTATCCAAAACAACGATGGCACTATCGACAATCATTCCGATCCCGAGGGCCATACCAATGAGTGACATGGTATTAAATGACATCCCGGTCAACATCATGCAAATCATACAAATCAAAAGCGACAGAGGAATTGACGTTAAAACGACAATCGTTGCACTAAAACTTTGTAACAAAAAATAAATCATGACAGCAGTTAATCCACCACCTGAAATAGCTGCATCTTTAACTTCACTAATCGCGCGACTAATTTCAGTCGCCTGATTATTTAGTATTTCAAATGAGATTTTTTTTGTCTTTAATCCATGAGACATCTTCTCTGCAACTTCTTGTCCCACAATGACTGCATTGGCAGTAGCCTCTTTCCTCACCTCAATGAGAAGTGACTTCTTGTTTTTATAACTTACCCTATTTTCTGGCTCTCTCTCTTTAATTTGTACAATGGCTACATCCTCTAATCGGATCAGCTTTTGTGACTCTTGTTTTATAATAATTTTTCTTAATTCATCAAGATTCGAAATAACTGTTCCTAGCCTTAGATTTAGCAATCGACCATCAATAACAATACTTCCGGCCGAATAACTTTTTTGAGATTCTTGAATAGTTTGCTTTATTTGATCCGCATTTATTTGGTATGCAAGAAGTTTTTCAGGCAACAACTGAATTGAAATTTCACTCCTCTCGGCACCTAGGAGTGAGACAATTGCCACACCATCTATCTTTTCAAGATCTCTAACTATTTCATCGATACTTAAAAGCTGTTCTTTTTTATCAATAGAAATAACAGCACTTAAAAGTGGTGTCTCACGACTTTGATCGCGTTGGATCCGTGGGCGTGAAACTCCATCAGGTAAACTTGCGGAATCAAGCCTATCCTTTACTTGGTTTAGAATTTCCATAAAAGAGATGTCACTGGTAAAACTTATAAAAATCTCAGAACGCCCGGAGGTGGATGATGATCTCATTGTTTTGAGGCCTGGTGTCGTCGCAAGGCTTCTCTCTAAGGGTGTCGTGACCTGTGTTTCAACTTCTACAGCACTTGCCCCAGGAAGTTTGGTGATAACTGTAACTTCAGGAATATCAATTTTTGGCATGAGTTCAACTGGGATTCCTTTAAAAGAAATTAATCCCATCACCACAATACCTATGGCAAGCATCAGAATAGAAATTGGTCTTCGGACAGAAAATTCAACCATTTGAAAATTATAATAGGAGATGAGATTTAAGTCAGTTTTTTATCACTTCAATAGGCATGTCTGGAGTGACAGTTCCGACACCTTTATCAACGACTTTTTCACTCTGACTTAGACCTTCCATGACTTCAGAATATTCTCCATCACTTATTCCAAGTTTAACGGGAACTTTTTCTGCTTGAGCAAAAGACTCCTGCTCACTTGCGATGATTCTATAAGCGTAGGCCTGACCCTTGTCATAAATGAGGCTAGAATTTTTAATAGCGAGCGCTGATTGTTTTTTTTCCAATGGGAAAGCTGCCTTTACATAAATACCAGACTTCCAATTATTGAAAAGATCTTTCAACGAAACTGTGACCATGACTGTACCTGATTGAGCATCTATCATCGGAGAGACACCGTCCACAACCCCTGTTTCGATTTCAGCTTGTTCTTCTTCACCCAATCTTGCAGCCGTTCTTTTCCATTCAAAATCAACACTATCACCGACATTAATTCTTGAGGCTATATCTAGAGGAACCCAAGTCTCAAAACGAAGCTCTGAAAGGTCTACGACTTTTATGTAAAATTTTTGTGGATCATCGACATAATCTCCGACTTTCATTTTTATTTCTGCAATGACACCATCAATCGGAGAAATGATTTTACCGGCCTTACTTTCAAGCTTTGTAATTTGATTTCTTATTTTGCTTGATTCAAGCTCCTGCTTTTTCTGTTTAAATTCATTCTTTGAAATGATTTCTTTTTCTGCCAGGGAGGAAATAACCTCTAACTCCTGTTGCCTTATCTGACCTTCCATATTCTGAAGCTTGGTACGTAATTGGTGAATACGGGAATCAACTTGAAATAAGGGTTCACCTTTTTTTACTTTCTGACCCCATTTTACAAAGACATGACTAACGCTCATGCCATCGTCTGAACTGATCTGAATTTCTTTTAATGGTTTAATATGCCCAAAGACATTAAAAACCTGCGAAATATCTCGTTTTTCAAGTAGAGCAGCAGTAACAGCAATTCTTTGTTCCTTAGATGTTACAACCTCTTGAACTTGGTGTCCTTCCCAAGAAATCATAACCTTGCTAAATATTTCCTCACCGACTTTCACTATTGAAGCCCCAGCAAGTAAACAAATCAACAAACCCCATTTTATTTTCGTAGGCAAAACAGAGATTTCTTCACTCCACCAGCTCATCAAAGGATTAAAGATTTTTTTAAGGGAACTTTTCATAAGAAACTGATCGGAAAATTCGGATAAAACTTAAGACAAAAATGGGGGAGATTTCCCTCCCCCATCATCTAGAAATCAACTATTTAACTGTTGGTTCTTGATTTGGATAAAGTTGTTTTTCTTTTTCCATCACTTGCTGCTTAAGAGGTGCAACGGCTTCACGGCATTCTGCTGGAAAGCTAGAGCCTTCAACTTGCTCTCCGACTTTATCCATACAGGCCTGACGCTTATCACGTGCCTTCAATTTTAAACAGGCATCTGCAGCTTTTTTAATTTTCTCAAGAATTTTTGAGCAATCTGCAGCTTTACCACCTTCAGGCTTTTGACCTTTGTCATCAGCTGGTTTACCTGGCTGACCTTGAGGACCAGTACCTTGAGTCCCTTGTGGGCCTTGAGAATTTGAACCACCAAGAGCTGAAGGCTGATTAGGGTATTTAGATTTTTCTTGAGAGCTTACTTTATTTTTTAAACTTTCAAGTTCTCCGCGACAAAGTCCCTTGCCTTCAATTTCTTCAATCTTAAATTTTTGACCTATTTGATCAAAACAAGCTTTACGTTTTTCAAAAGTTGCTACTCCCATACATTTTGCAGCTTCTTTTTCTAGATCACTGATAAGTTTACGACAATCAAATGGCGCCTGACCTTGAGTACCTTGACCTTGCTGACCAGGTTGTCCTTGAGATCCTGGACCTTGTTGACCAGGTTGTCCTTGAGGTCCCTGACCTTGCTGACCAGATTGACCTTGAGAACTTTGGCCTTGCTGGCCTCCATCACCAAATGATGATGGCTGATTTGGATAAAGAGAAGCTTCCTTAGCTTTGTACTCTTGTCCAGCAGCATCGAACTTAGGCTTACAAACTTCTTCAAGTTCTTTCGCTTTTCCCATCATCTGTTCAACTGTCTGTCCAATTTTATCAAAGCAAGCTTTTCTTTTTGGAGCATCTTTGATTTTTAAACAGTTGTCGGCCTGTTTTTTAGCCTTGTTGATGATGTCATCACACTTCTTCTCTAATGATGCTGAGTTTTGAGCAAATACCGAAAACGATAAAGCTAATGGCAGCACCATAAAAATGTTTTTCATGGTTTCTCCTTTATTAAAATGACCATTGAGACATTATAGGAATATTCATAAATGACACGGAGATGAATCTTAAGAAAAAACGAAAATATTGATCGAATTAAGCGAAAAGACTCATCTTTTCCTTGAGCCCAAAAATCAAGTTTTATAAGCAAATAAAATTACTCGTTATTTAAATCTGCCAACTCTTTTAATCACCCTTCTCTGCATGTGGCTGAATTATTTGAAATAATTTATTTATGGATTATTTTTCCCATTTATAAAAACTCTAAGCAATTAAACTTCAATCCGATTAGTCAGTTATGAACGATGAACTTCGCATCCATGTAACAAAACCACGTTTTAAAATTAGCTGGGAATCACCTCGCCACCTCCTTTTGTCTGGAGGATTTAATTCTCTCAAAAAAGATTATGCTCCCATTGGTCACTTTACTGTTGAGATCACAAGCTCTGTTCCCAATCGTTTTGGAATTCAGCATGTCCTGACTGGAATGGAGAGAGAAGATAAAAAAGAAAGCACAAAAATAGTATGGAAAAAAAAGCTAGGCCTTGGCTCCATGACCTACGCCTTCAAAGGTGCACTCACAACTTTTGAAAAATCCTATCAGGATCTTCTTGCATCTGAAGTTGAGGGTCGATTAAAAACACTCATTCTCCCAACAACCCCAGAAATCTCTCAAAGACTCTTTGATTTTCTTGATCGCTGGATCAAGTGTGGCTCTTACACTGTCTATGGAGGCTACAAAGACGCTCTTCGAGGTGAAGGTGCAGGATGTGCAGATTTTGCCATGGCCTGCTTTCAGCTTGCGACAGGTTATCAATTGGAGGATTGGTGCGTAAATTTATCCATTCCAAAAAAACTCGTTGGGGATGACCACCATCAAGTGAGTCTTGCTCATTTATTCCTCAGCTCTCATTGGGAAGACCCTGGCAAAAAAATAAAACTTAAAACAGCCGATACCGATCTTGCCTTTGAATGGATAAAGCAGCGTAGTGGTGAGAAGCAAGATTTTATCTATACAGACCACCTACAACGCCCATTTGAGATGAAAGTCCCGGAATTTACTTTCCAACACCATACTGAAAAAAGTGATGAAGAGATTTGGAAGACGATTTGTTCACCATATAAGCTTTGACTGCGGCAAAATCTCATCATAAAACTATTATCTATGACACCTGAAGAGACGCTTAAACAATTCGAAACATTTCTCAAACTCAAAGTTGATGAATACTTCCCACCTATTAATGAACTCAAT
>Ga0315907_10005903_pt1 | contig 13136 bp, 13 predicted proteins | sample LakEriMetagenome_3_FD_203525 | JGI IMG/M metagenome (GOLD analysis project Ga0315907, IMG submission 203525) | Freshwater fungal communities from buoy surface, Lake Erie, Ohio, United States - Buoy 12 MA123 | ecosystem: Environmental > Aquatic > Freshwater > Lake > Lake biofilm | place: USA...
TGAAGTTGCTTGAGAATGTGGTGAACGAGCAACCATCACGGCTATTTCGTAATCAAAGTCAATGAGTTCTTCAATCAAAAGTTTTGGGCTATTTTTTAACAAATCCGTAAGCTCTTGGGATGAATTAACCTTCCATACTCCACGTCCGTCGTAACCTCCAGAAATAGATTTTGCAATGACTGGGTACTGGTCAATTTCTTTACTTGAAGTTACGACTTTGCTGCTCGGTGCCCTAAAACTTGCAAGTTTCTTTCTCATCGACTCTTTATCTTGCGAATATTCAAAGGATTCGGATCCTGGACGAACTTTCACGCCTTCTGCTTCAAGAGCTTTAATGACACTGAGCGGAATCAATTCGTGTTCGAAGGTAACAACATCGCACTGTTTCGCGAATTTCTTTACTGCTTCAAGATCTTTGTAATCACCAATCACACAATGCGTTATTTGGGCGGCGCTATCTTCGTTACTTGATGCGAACGGAATTAACTTAATGCCCAACGCAGTTGCTGGCGCAACCATCATTCGTGCGAGTTGGCCTGCGCCAATTACACCAACGACTGGGAATTCAGATTTCACGGAAGTTATCTTATTGGCGGCTTGGCTCGCCGCTGATGTAATTCAATGCCAGCGACTAGTACCGTAGGGGGATGGAGCGTAATTCAGGACGAAAGAACTAAATGCCAAGAATTGTTCTTGCTTCCCAATCAACGTCTAGACGCAGACTCTTGGAGTCCGCTGGGCTTTCCCCGCAGATTATGGTGAGCAATGTTGATGAAGAAACGGATTTCTTTAATGCCATGCCACCCCAAGATATGGTTATTGCATTGGCTATAACCAAAGCACACACAATCCGTGAGCAAATCGATTTTCCTGCAATCATTATTGGCTGTGACTCAACATTTGAATTTGAAGGTCAATCTCTTGGCAAACCTGGTGTTGCACATGTTGCCAAGGAACGCGCTCAAAGAGTTCGTGGGAAATCCGGATATTTACACACAGGACATTGCGTCATTGATACGAGCCAAGGGCGAGAGATCAGTGATCGTGTAACTACGAAAGTTACCTTTACGGATATGTCAGATGCTGAAATTGATGATTACGTTAATTCCGGCGAGCCTCTCCATGTCGCAGGCGGCTTTACACTCGATGGCTTTAGCTCTCCATTCATTCCTTCAATCGAAGGCGACTACACGAACGTTGTTGGTATCTCCATGCCTTTTCTCCGTAGTGCAATGAATCAGCTTGGATATAGTTGGCCAGAAGTGAAGTTGATGAAATAAGTTATTTACGAGAAGTGTGGATCAATTGTTTTTAGCCACATCTGACGCATTCCTTCAACATCTACATCGAGTGCAACTTCAACTGTCGTAGCATTTTCCAATCGCAAAGGTTCGAGTTCAAGCTCTGAGGCAAGTCTGCGGTCAACAATTGTTTGCCCACGCCCGGGACCAGTTGACGTATCAACAATGACATCCAAGCTCTGCGTGGTAATTAGTTCGGGTGCAACCACACTTGCTACAGCCCCGTAATCCCCCAAGGTCACTGGAGACCCCAATCGTTCGCTAAATGCTTTCACCAAGCTGGCAGCAAATTTCGCACATGGATCTGGTGATTGTGAAAGTTTGTCAGCTTCTGTGGCGCTAATGCATGGCCGCGTAAAAACATCCAGTCCGTACATCGTGATTGGAACTCCACTTTGAAAGACTATTGCAGCAGCTTCAGGATCGTGCCACACGTTAAATTCTGCAACAGCAGTTGCATTGCCCGCTGATGCTGATCCACCCATCATGACAATTCGCTTTATTTTTTTGGCACTCTCAGGAAAAGCGCGTAGGAAAAGCGCAATGTTTGTTAAGGGCGCAACTGGAACTAACGTCACTGGCTCTGGAGATTGTTCAATCAGATCGCGTATCAATTCAATTGCTGAGCGAGAATCGATGCGCCTCGCAGAGGGCTGTAATCCCAAATCTCCCATCCCATCGTGACCATGCACATGCTCTGCATATTGTGATTTTTCAAGTAGCGGTCTCGTGGCACCAAGTGCGACTGGAATATCTGGTGCTCCTGCAGCATCTAGAACCTGAAGTGTATTTTTCACAACTTGTGAAAGATTTGTATTACCGTCGACGCATGTAATTCCAAGTAACTTAATTGATGGATGACGTGCAGCAAATAAAATTGCAAAGGCGTCATCAATTCCGGTATCTACATCGAGAATAACGGGTGTCAAAACCATGGATTTAGCCTATTATCTATTTCATGTCCAAGGTGCCCGTTATCGCAATTGTCGGAAGCACAAGCATGGATCTGACCTGTTATGCGGATGTTTTGCCTTCTCCAGGGCAAACTCTTTTTGGAAATTCATTCACAACTGGCTTTGGTGGCAAAGGTGCCAATCAGGCCGTTATGGCTTCGCTCGCAGGCGCACAGGTTTATATGGTGGGAAGCATTGGCACGGATATGTTTGGTCAATCCTGCATCGAGAATTTTAAGAATCAGAAAGTAAACTCCGATTTCGTTAAGGTTTCAGATTTACCGACAGGAGTTGCACACATATGGGTTGATGCAACAGGGGAAAATAGAATTATTGTTGTTCCCGGTGCAAATCACGATTTTGACGAAAAGTTTGCAACTGATGCGGTCAGCGCCATCCCAAATCTTTCAATTGTTCTTGGTCAGTGCGAAGTTCCTCAATCTGTGACTGCATCGGCTTTTAAACGAGCAAAAGAACGTGGCTGTCTGACAATGTTTAATCCAGCTCCATTTCAAGAACTCAGTAGCGAACTCATGGAAGTTACAGATTGGCTTACTCCAAATGAAGTTGAATTCGAGCAAATTACTGGATCTGCTCCAGAAAATTTTGATCTTAAAGAGTTTCGAAAAGGCAAGAATTCACTCATTACATTGGGAAGCAAAGGCGTAATACTCATCTCAGAAACCGGCGAGATAACGCGAATTCCAACTGAAGAAGTTGTTGTAGTGGACACAACTGGTGCCGGTGATTGCTTTATTGGTTCTTTTGCATATGCACTGGGATGCGGGCTAGAGCCTGAAGCTGCTGCAAAGTTTGCTTGCCGAGTTGCGTCAATCAGCGTGACCCGAAAAGGCGCACAATCTTCTTATCCAAATTCAGCTGAAATTTCTAAAATTTCTTAGCGAACTAAACCTAAATTCTCGTACGTTTTAACAAGGGTTTTCGATGCAACTTCCTGTGCCTTAGTTGCCCCTTTTGAAAGTACGGCAAGCAAGTGTGATTCATCTGCAAGTAGTTCCAAAGTTTTTTCGCGAATTGGTTTGAGGTATTCGACAACAACATCAGCAACTTCACCCTTGAGGTCGCCGTAGCCCTTACCTGAAAAGTGGTTTTCTAGATCAGAAATACTCTGACCAGAAAGCGCACTGTGGATAGTCAAAAGATTGCTGACGCCTGGTTTCTCTTTTTCATCAAATTTGATTTCACGGCCTGCATCAGTTACTGCTGACTTAATTTTTTTTGCATTAACTTCTGGCGTATCAAGAATTTCAATTAGCCCCGCAACTGATTCAGCAGACTTGCTCATCTTTGCGGTTGGATTTTGAAGGTCATAAATCTTTGCGCCTTGCTTGAGGATAAAGCCAGTTGGCACATTAAATGTCTTTCCATAACGAGAGTTAAACCGTTCAGCTAGATCTCTAGTCAGCTCAATATGTTGGCGCTGATCTTCTCCCACCGGAACTAAATCTGCTTGGTATAACAAGATATCTGCAGCCATCAACATTGGATATGTGAAGACTCCAACTTTTGTTGAATCTGATCCGCCTTTTGCAGCCCTATCTTTGAATTGGGTCATGCGACTTGCTTCACCAAAACCTGTAATGCACTCCATAACCCAAGCTAATTGATTATGTTCGGGCACTTGTGATTGCACGAAGAGCGTAGATTTTTCTGGCGATATTCCAAGTGCCAACAACTGTGCAGCCGATACCAGTGTTCGCTTACGCATTAGCGCTGGATCAGTTTCCACGGTTAATGCGTGCAGATCAACAATGCAATAGAAAGCATCGTGGCCATCTTGTAGCTCAACCCATTGCTTTACGGCGCCAAGGTAGTTTCCTAGATGGAAAGAGTCACTAGTCGGCTGAATGCCGGAAAGAACTCGCTTGGTGCTCATGGTCTTTATTCTCGCACGAACTAGGCGTTTCGAGAGATCAATAACTGACCTGCTCGCTTACCTTCTAGCGTCAAAACAGTAAATCTCAATCCATTAATACTCACAACATCGTTTATCACTGGAATACGACCGAGTACATGCATGACAAATCCGCTCGCAGTTTCATATGGACCTTCAGGAATTTCAAGACCGGTCTGCTCACATAAATCTTCAATAGAAATCAATCCATCAACTTCAAAGTCACCAGTGCGTGATTCGATTTGAACTTCCATTTCATCTGAGTCGTATTCGTCTCGGATGTCACCAATCAAACACTCAACTAAATCTTCTAGTGTGATGATTCCGTCAGTGCCTCCGTATTCATCCAAAACAATTGCAAGATGTTGTCTCTGATTACGCATTTCCGTAAGCGCAGGCAAAACACCCTTCGTGCCTGGCAAGTACATGATGTTTCGAACAAGTTCTTGAACTTTTCCACCAGTTGAAACTAGTGATGTATCAAGCAGATCTCGGACGTGAATAAAGCCAATGACTTCATCGGTTGAACCACGAACAACTGGATAACGTGAATGCGCTTTATCAACGGCGAGCGAAATTGCCTTAGAAACAGTAAGCGAAGCATCCATGAAATCAACTTCGGTGCGCGGCACCATCAACTCGTGAATCTGTCGCTCCGAAGCGTTAAAGACTTCTTCAACAATATCGCGCTCTTCATCTGTTAATGCAGCATGGCCAGCTACTAAATCAAGTAGCTCTTCTTCTGACATAGCTGTGCGTTGTTCTTTTGGATCAACACCAAAAATTCGAACAACAATGTCAGTTGAATGAGAAAGTAGCCAGATGATTGGGCGAAATAGTTTTGCTACAACATCAATTACTGGAGCCAGTGCAAGTGAGATTTGTTCTGTACGAAATAGCGCTAAGCGCTTGGGGACAAGCTCGCCAAAGACCAGAGAAAAATAAGCAATGATCACTGTTAATCCAATGAGTGATGTGATTGCACTCAGGGAACTGCTCAGTCCTAAACCTTCCAGCCATGGAATAACGTAATCACCAAGTTGTTCGGCGCCCAATGCTGCAGATAAAAATCCACAGAGTGTTATGCCAACTTGAACTGCAGCTAAAAATCGGTTTGGGTTTTCAGAAAGAGCAGCTACGCGCTTTCCGCGTTTGCCTTTAGTCGCCATCTGACGTATCTGGCTTTCACGGAGTGAAATAAGTGCAATTTCAGCTGCAACAAAGAGTGATCCTAGAAGTATGAGTGCTGTGACAGTTGCTAAAGCCGCGATTAATCCGCTGACCGAGTGGGGCTCCATAAGGATGCTAACTCTACAGGAGTCGCTCGTGGGCTCACGCGCTAAACTTGGCTCTGCTGAGTCCATCTGGGCTCATCACCTTCACCTACGGATCGTCGAGCACGTACCTGCTCGGAGAAGGAGAAATTCACATGGCTTCGGTTGTATTTGAAAATGCTACGCGCGTATATCCCGGTTCAACAACTCCGGCTGTAAACAAATTAAATCTTGAGATTAAAGATGGAGAATTTTTAGTTCTTGTCGGACCATCTGGCTGCGGAAAATCAACAATACTTCGCATGCTAGCCGGATTAGAAGAAGTTGATAGCGGACGTATTTTAATTGGTGGCAAAGATGTCACACATGTTGCGCCTAAAGATCGTGATGTTGCAATGGTTTTTCAATCATATGCTTTGTATCCACATATGAGCGTTGCGGAAAATATGGGGTTTGCTTTAAAGATTGCTGGCACTCCCAAAGAAGAACGTGATCGCAGAGTTTTAGAAGCAGCAAAACTATTGGACCTGGAAGAATTTCTAGAGCGTAAACCGAAAGCTCTTTCTGGTGGGCAGCGTCAAAGAGTTGCAATGGGACGCGCCATTGTTAGAGAACCACAGGTATTTCTCATGGACGAACCACTTTCAAATCTTGATGCAAAATTACGAATCTCAACTCGAACACAGATTGCAGAATTACAACGCCGACTCGGAATCACCACCGTGTACGTAACTCACGATCAAGATGAAGCCATGACGATAGGAGATCGTGTAGCCGTCATTAAAGATGGGGTGCTCCAACAAGTAGATACGCCTCAAAATTTAAGAGAAAAACCAGCAAATTCATTTGTTGCGGATTTTATATCTGTAGCGCCTTAGAAAGCGCCTTCACTTAAAAGAGTGAAGTAAAGCAACCTCTTCACCACTTGCAAAAGTATGTGGTGAATCTGCAAGTCCCTTAAGCACGTGAACTTTGGCACGGCCTTGAACTCGCCATTTATCGGTTAGTACTAGCGCTGTATCTTCATCAATCCCCAGTAAATAAGTTCCTTCATCACTGCGCAGTGCAATTGATGCAATCCGATCTGGAACCCATCCAAGAAACTTGTCATAGTGTGGAATAACTTCAATTTCTGGAATTAATCCAAGTCCACTCTGAGCATGCGATATTCGTAATCCAACAATTTTTGCACCAAATGCCATAGCGCCCGCAGAACAACCTGCAAGAGATGCACCGGAGAAAAACTCTGATTTAATTTTTTCCCACAGTGGTGTGCCTTCAAAAACTTCAGTGATGTACCCCGGATCTCCGCCAGAGAAATAAACTAGTCCCGCATTTGTTACTTCTTCAATGTATTGCGGATTAAATGCATCTTCTCGCTTTAAAATTGGAAGAAATCTACACTCGGCTCCAATTCGTTTAGCTTGGGCTGCTCCACGTTCTTTCCAGAACTCAATGCGATCGGCACTCTCTTGACCAGCACCAGTTGGAATTTGAATGTAAGTATTAGATTTGCCTCTAGAAATGCCACGATGCAAGAGATCAGTTTCAATCTCCTGCATCTGGGTTAAGTACTCACCGGAGCCAACAAGTGCCAAAGCACCGTGCTCAGAATTCATTGGGACTATGCCATTGCCTTCTTGAGGTTTTCATCAATTGAATTGAGAAACTCTTGCGTTGTTTGCCAAGGAGCATCTTCAGAAATGAGCAGTGATAAATCCTTTGTCATCTTGCCTTGTTCTACGGTTTCAACACAGACTCGTTCTAGAGTGTCACAGAATTGCATTAGCTCTTTGTTGTTATCGAGTTTTGCGCGATGAGCAAGCCCACGAGTCCATGCAAAAATTGATGCGATTGGGTTAGTAGAAGTTGCTTTGCCTGCTTGGTGGTCTCGGTAGTGACGAGTAACAGTTCCGTGAGCCGCCTCTGATTCAACGACTTTTCCATCCGGAGTCATCAACACTGATGTCATCAATCCGAGTGAGCCATAACCTTGTGCGACGGTATCTGATTGAACATCTCCGTCGTAATTCTTACAAGCCCAGACATAGCCACCTTCCATGCGAAGTGACATTGCAACCATGTCATCGATAAGGCGATGCTCATACCAAATACCGGCTGTATCAAAGGCAGATTTAAACTCTGCTTGATAGATCTCTTCAAAGATATCTTTGAAGCGACCATCGTATGCCTTAAGAATTGTGTTCTTTGTTGAGAGATATACAGGGAACTTTCGGTTTAATCCGTAATTAAGTGATGCTCGTGCAAAGTCACGAATCGAGTCATCAAGGTTGTACATACCCATTGCAACGCCAGCTGTTGGGAAGTCAAAAACATTAAACTCCATTGGTGCTGAGCCATCTTCTGGAACAAATGAAAGAGTTAGCTTTCCTGGGCCAGGAACTTTGAAATCAGTTGCCTTGTATTGATCGCCAAATGCGTGACGACCAATAACAATTGGTTTTGTCCAGTGAGGAATCAAACGTGGCACATTGCTGATGATGATTGGTTCACGGAAAATCACGCCACCCAAGATGTTGCGGATAGTTCCGTTAGGCGACTTCCACATCTTCTTAAGGCCAAACTCTTCAACGCGCGCTTCGTCAGGAGTAATAGTTGCGCACTTGATTCCAACACCGTGCTTTTGAATGGCTCGTGCTGCATCGATTGTTATCTGATCATCGGTTTCATCACGCTTTTCAATTCCAAGGTCGTAATACTCAAGATTTACATCGAGGTAAGGAAGAATCAACGAATCCTTGATGAATTGCCAGATGATGCGAGTCATTTCATCGCCATCTAATTCAACGACTGTTCCTTCGACTTTGATCTTGGCCATGCTCTGCGCTCCTTTTAGAGTGTCTGTACGTCTGCTTGTTTTGCTCGAACAGCTTCGGCTGCAACCTTTAGTGCTTCTAATTCAGAATCTGTAAGTTTTGTTGCAACAACTTTCTTAACTCCTTGGCGACCAATCTGTGCTTCCACACCGAGGTACACACCAGAGATTCCGTACTCGCCATCAACCCATGCACACACTGGCATTGTTGCGCCCGAATCTTCGATTACTGCTTTTGCCATGCGAGCTGCTGCTGCAGATGGTGCGTAATAAGCAGAGCCAGTCTTAAGGAGTGCGACAACTTCGGCGCCACCGTTGCGTGTGCGATCTACGAGTTCGTCGATTTCTGCTTGCGATAACTTCTCAGTCAGTGCTTTGCCATCGACAGTGCAACGACTTGGTACTGGAACCATAGTTTCACCGTGCGAACCAAGTGTCAGTGTGTTTACTGAAGAGACAGGCACATTGAGTTTTTCTGCAACAAAGTGCGTAAAGCGAGCGGTGTCCAACATTCCAGCTTGACCCATTACGCGATTATGTGGAAACGATGTAGCGATTTGAGTTAGGGCTGTCATTTCATCGAGAGGATTTGAAACCACAATGATGACGGCGTTAGGTGAATGCTTTGCAATGTTTTCTGCAACGCCACGCACAATTCCGGCATTAACTCCGATGAGATCCATACGACTCATGCCAGGTTTGCGTGGCAATCCAGCAGTAATGATGACTACATCTGAATTAGCTGTCGCTTCATAGCCAGCGCCATCGGCAGAAGTTGTAGCGCCGATAACTTTAGTTTCAAAACCTTCAATTGATCTGGATTGATTCATGTCTAAGGCCAAACCTTCTGGCTTGCCTTCAAGAATGTCTGTAAGAACTACTGTGTCAAAAATATTGTATTCAGCTAATCGCATTGCAGTTGTTGAACCATAAAAACCTGCACCGACGACGGTTACTTTGCCTGCCATGGACTGCGTCCTTCTTTCGAAAATCGGATCTAAAGATGCCTTGATATCGAGGTAACTCTACAACCCGTGCGGCAGTGAAATTGCCAGGACGAAGAGCCCTACTGCAATGCCAACTGGGAAATAGAACTCAATTGTGCGCAAATGGCGTGATGGAAAAGCGATGCCTAATGTTCCTAGGGCAATCAAGAGTGATCCGGATCGCACAAAACTGAAGGCGCCTAAAACTATGCCAACTGCAACGAATGCGTAACTCGTGAATCTAAGAACACGTGAATCTAAGAACACGCGTCCACAACATTCGTGACAAGCATTGCTCTAGTCATTGGTCCAACTCCACCAGGCATTGGTGCGACAAATCCAGCTTTTTGCATTACATCCGGATGAACATCCCCAAGTAAACCTGCATCAGTGCGAGAAATGCCAACATCGATAATTGCTGCACCCTCTTTAATCATTGATGCGTTAAGGAAGTGAGCTTGTCCGATTGCGGCTACAACAATGTCTGCATTTCGAGTGTGAAGAGTTAAATCTCTTGTACCAGTGTGAGTCAATGTGACGGTTGCGTTTTCTTGTCTACGAGTTAATAAAAGTCCCAATGGACGACCAACTGTTAATCCACGACCAATAACTGTTACTTCTGCGCCTTTAAGTGGCACGTTGTAGTGCTGCAAGAGCGCGACAATTCCACGAGGAGTACAAGGAAGTGGTGCGTCATAGCCTGCGACCAATCTTCCTAAGTTCATGGGATGTAATCCGTCAGCATCTTTTGATGGATCAATCGCTTCTAAAATTACTTGTGGGTCAATTCCTTTAGGCATTGGAAGTTGCACGATATAGCCAGTGCACTCTTTTGCATTATTGAGATCTTTAATTGCCGCTAATACATCTGCCTGTGATGCGCTCTCAGGAAGATCAACACGAATTGACGTAACGCCAACTTCTTGGCAATCACGATGCTTGCCGCCTACATAGGAGTGCGAACCTGGATCATCGCCAACTAAGACTGTCCCGAGCCCTGGAGTGACTCCTTTTTTCTTGAGTTCAACAACTCGCGTTGCTAAATCTTTTTTGATTGATGCAGCAAGTGCCTTGCCATCGAGAATAGTTGCGGTCATGCCCGTATCTTATTGGAATTTATGCGTGCGAGAAATGCCGTGTACCTGTGAAATACAAGCTAATTCCAGCCTGATTTGCCGCGGCAATAACTTCTTCATCGCGAACACTTCCACCAGGTGAAACAACTGCAGTTATTCCAGCATTGATAAGTATTTGTAGGCCATCGGCAAATGGAAAGAATGCATCACTAGAGGCAACACTTCCTGCAGCACGATTACCGGCACGCTTGACTGCTAACTCAGCGCTATCGACGCGATTTACTTGACCCATTCCAACACCGACGCTGGCACCATCTTTTGCTAAAAGAATCGCATTGCTTTTAACAGCGCGGACCGCACGCCATGCAAATTCAAGATCTTTCATAGTCTGAACATTTACCTGTGCACCGGCTACTAAATTCCACATTGAAGATGCGTCACCAGGTGCGTTTAATACATCCATCTCTTGAAGCAAAGCTCCACCGCTTACTGGTCGTAATTCAATCGCTTGTGAATCTGAAGAATCACACTCAAGAATACGAATGGAAGGTTTTTGTCTGAGTATTTCCAGCGCTGCACTTTCATAACCAGGAGCGATTAAAACTTCTGTAAATATCTCAGATAACGCTTGCGCCATTTGGGTTGTAACAACTCTATTTACAGCAACTACCCCACCAAATGCTGAGACTGAGTCACATTCATGTGCCTTTGTGTACGCATCAGCAATATCTTTTCCAATTGCTATTCCGCATGGATTGGCATGCTTAATGATGGCTACGCATGGCTCTGTGTGATCGTGAGCCGCACGCCAAGCTGCGTCTGCATCCGTGTAGTTATTAAATGACATTTCCTTGCCATGCAATTGTTTGGCTTGAACTATTCCTTCTGGACCGCCGCGATAAATAGCAGCGCCTTGATGAGGATTTTCTCCATAACGAAGAGTGTTCTCTTTTGTAAAAATTCTTCCGAACCATTCGGGTAGTTCGGTTTGTGAATTTTGTCCTAGCCAGTTGGCAATTGTTAAGTCGTACTCTGCTGTTGTTCTAAATACATCAAGTGCTAATTTCTGGCGTTCTTCACTTGTAAATCCACCCGCGGCAATGCTTGCAAGTAAGTGGTCATACTGATCTGTCTTTGAAATTACTGCAACGGAGCCGTGATTCTTTGCTGCTCCTCGCAACATAGATGGTCCACCAATATCGATTTGTTCAATGCATTCAGCAAAAGATGCACCTGATGCAATTGTTTGTGCGAATGGATACAAATTGATGATGATTAAATCAAAGGGATCGATTCCTAAATTTTTGATTGCTGACATATGTTCGGAGTTACTTTGATCAGCAAGAATTCCTGAATGAATAGTTGGATGAAGTGTTTTTACTCTGCCGCCCATGATCTCTGGGAAACCAGTTATCTCGCTCACTTCAGTTACGGGGATTCCTGCTGCGGATAGAGTTTTTGCAGTCGATCCTGTCGATAATATTTCAACTCCAGAATCGTTCAGTACTTTGCCAATTTCTTCTAAACGACTCTTGTCATAAACGCTGATGAGTGCTCTGCGAACTTTCTTGCGATTACTCATCTAAAGTCTCCAAGGTATCTAGCACTTGCGAAATGGTCGCAACGATGAGACCTCTTTCCACAATCTTAATACGTTCGTGCAAAAGCTCTTCAGTATCGCCATCTAAAACAGGAACTTCGTGAGAGGTTATAACTTCTCCTGTATCCATTCCTGCATCAACCCAGTGAATAGTTGTTCCGGTTACGGTTGCTTTGGCTCTCAATGCATCTCTCACTGCATGCGCTCCTGGAAAGTTTGGCAATAGAGATGGGTGACTATTGATCACCTTGAATGTTGAGACATACTCCGGAGACAAAATTCGCATAAAGCCAGCGCTAACAACGAGTGCGGGATTTAGTGTTTCTGTAATTAAAAAGAGCTCTTCATTCCACGATTCACGATCAACATTAAGTGGATGGGAAATAATTGGGATTCCAAGTAGTTCGCACTTAGCAACAACTGGTGAATCTGCTTTATCGGTTAAGACTGCAAGTACATTGGCGGCTAATTTGCCGCTCTGAGACGCTTCAATAATTGCCTGCGCTAAAGAGCCCGTGCCAGAAGCGAGTAGAAGAAGATTTCTACTCATTAACTTTATTTTTTCGAGTTGGTAATGAAATTTGCGGAATCAAAATAGCAAGGGCAATGCCAATGCCCATTTGAATTGCAACGCTCAATGGAAATTTCCATAGCGATGGTCCAACGGATGACATCTCTTGTGTGAGTAAAGAACCGCTAGAGAAATATGCGAGAACAAAGATGCTGACAATGCTGACAAAAAAACTCTGCCACAAAACTCTGGTCTTTAAGGTAATCGTCCAGCTCGCAAGCAGAGCACCTGCCATCACAAAAAAGAAAATAGAGAATAAAAATTGCGGATGTTCAGTGGTTGGAAGTGCACCCAGAATTGGCAGAGCTGGGATTTGTGCAACGCTATGTTCGAGCGGTGAAACCAGTGTGTTCGCTCCAACGCCAAAACCTGTTCCACTTAAATAAGCCATGCTCGCAACTGCAGCATTTGGAAGATAAACAATGTTGATCAGCAGAAGTAATACCCCACCAACAATGCCTGGGCGCAAGACTGTAATGAGGTCTTGAACCGTGGAAAGGTTGATGAATAAAGAGATAGAGAGAAATATGGCGCTGATAGCTAGTAACAAAGCGACGATTCGAGTTCCAAAATTAACGGGTTGGGTCAGAGTTACTTTTTTACCGACCGTTAAGGTTGTTAAAT
>Ga0315907_10005904_pt1 | contig 13135 bp, 6 predicted proteins | sample LakEriMetagenome_3_FD_203525 | JGI IMG/M metagenome (GOLD analysis project Ga0315907, IMG submission 203525) | Freshwater fungal communities from buoy surface, Lake Erie, Ohio, United States - Buoy 12 MA123 | ecosystem: Environmental > Aquatic > Freshwater > Lake > Lake biofilm | place: USA...
GAGAGCCTGTGGGGGCGCCTGAAGGTTGGCAGATTGCACGGGCATAAGTTCGCCACCAGGCGCCAGGCCATGGACGAGGTGATCGACTGGATAGCCTTCTACAACCACCGGCGACTACATTCCACGCCGAGCTATGTCAGCCCCAGGCAGTACGAAGAACGCTGGGTCGCGGCACAGCTCAACAAGGCCGCGTGACAAGGACGCTAAGAGCTACGGGATTCAGGGGCAAGGTCACTGCAGGCTGTATGACCGAAATCGACCGCATCACGATGGACGAACCCGCGTTCGCGGGTAGTTCTTCAACGGCATGCTAGTCCAGCTGAGTCCGTTTCGCAAGAGTGACGCTTCAGCCAACAGAGGTGGTGGGGCGGTTGCGGGCGAGGGCGCTCAGCCACTCCTCTGGGCCATCGCAGCGCTCCACCACCTGAGCGGCCACCTGCGTCAGCAGCGTGCCCAAGGGGCCCGCGTGGGGTATTGCCAGGGCTGGAGCTACCTCCGCCAGTGGCTCCAGCACGAAGCGGCGCTGGTGCATGCGAGGGTGGGGCAGGGTCAGGGTGGCGCTGTTCAGCACACGCTGCCCGTACAGCAGCAGGTCCAGGTCCAGCGTTCGCGGGGCGTTGCGGTAGGGGCGCTCGCGGCCGGCTTGCAGCTCCAGGTCTTGCAGCAGCTGGAGCAACGCTTCGGGCTCCAGCGAGGTGTGGAGCAGGGCCACGGCGTTCAGGTAGTCGGGGCCTTCGGCTTCCACCGGGCGGGTGCGGTACAGGCTGGAGACTTGACGCAAGGTCACCCGGGGGTGTGCTTGGAGTTGCTGCAGCGCCCAAGCCAGGGTGGCACGGGCATCGCCCAGGTTGGCGCCCAAGCCGATGGCGATGGTTTCGTGGCTGGCTTGTTCCACAGCCTGCCAGACCTTCAGCACGTCCAGCGTCTGGGCCACGTCATGCACGCGCAGGATCCGCGCTCCGCGTTGTGCAGCCAGCAAGGCGGCGGCCAGGCTGCCGGCCAGGCGTTGCTCCACGGGCCGTCCCGTGAGCCGGCCCACGGTGCCCTTGCGTGACAGCCCGGCCAGCAACGGGCGGTGCACTCCGGCGTCTGCCAGGCGGCTCAGCAGCTCGGATTGACGGGCCAGTAACTCCACGCTGTGCTCCATGGTCTTGGCAAAGCCGTAGCCCGGGTCCAGGGCGATGCACTCGGTGGCGATGCCGGCAGCGCAGGCTGCCTGGTAGCGCTCCGCAAGGAACGTGGCCACGTCTTCCACCACATCGCCGTAATGGGCCAGGGTCTGCATGGTGCTGGGGTCCCCGCGCGAGTGCATCAGACACACACCGGCCGTGGGGTGGGCGGCCAGGGCCTGCAGGGCGCCAGGGGTGGCCAGCGCACGCACGTCGTTGATGAGGTCTGCCCCGGCCTCCAGCGCGGCGCGCATCACCTCCGGCTTGTGGGTATCCACCGAGACCGGCACGCCCAGCTCGAGCGCTTCGCGCAGCACCGGCTGCAGGCGGCGCCACTCCTCCTCGGCGGCTACGGGCGTGGCGTTCAGGCGGGTGGACTCCGCTCCCAGGTCCAGCAGGTCGGCGCCCTCGGCCACCAGGCGCTCGCACTGCGCGAGGGCCGCGCGGGGGCTCAGGAACTGCCCGCCGTCGGAGAACGAGTCCGGCGTGACGTTGACGATGCCCATGAGGTGCACACGGTCCAGCCGCAGGCGGTAGCGGCCCGTCTGCCAGACGAGGGAGGGGGCAGGCCCAGCCATGCCATCATCCGGGCTGTCGCTTGAATTGTTGTGAATGACCATGCACTCACTCTGCCACTTCACTCGCCTGACGTCGACCAAAGGCCTCAGCTTGCTGGCCAGCATGTTCTTGTTGGCAGCCCAGATGACCACGCCCGCCCAGGCGCAGGACTGGCCGGCCACCGGCCGCAACATCCGCCTCATCGTGCCGTCTCCGGGCGGCAGCGGCACGGGCGACACCATCGCCCGCATTGCGGCCGAGGAGATGGGCAAGCGGCTGAAGGCCAATTTCGTCATCGACAACAAGCCGGGCGCCAACGGCAACATCGGCGCCACGGCGGCGGCGCAGGCCCCGGGCGACGGCTACAACTTCCTGTTCTCCTGGGCCGGCACATTGGCCGTGAACCAGGCCATGTACAAGCAGATGGGCTATGACTCGCAGCGCGACTTCATGCCCATCGGTCTGGTGGCCGATGTGCCCAACATCCTGGTGGTGAACAACGACCTGCCGGTCAAGACCGTGGAGGACTTCGTGCGCCACGTGCGCGCCAACCCCGGCAAGCTGAGCTACGGCTCCACCGGCATCGGCAGCTCCATGCACCTGGCGGGCGAGCTCTACTCGCGCGAGTACGGGGCGCAGATGGTGCACGTGCCGTTCTCCAACCCCGGCAACGCCACCACCAACCTGATCTCGGGCGAGATCCAGCTGATGTTCCAGCTGATCCCGGGCATCGCCTCGCAGGTCAAGGCCGGTCGCGTGCGCGCCATCGGAGTGATGGCGTCGCAGCGCTCGCCCGCCTTGCCGGATGTGCCCACCATGGTCGAGCTGGGCGCGCCCAAGCTGATGTCGTCCACCTGGTTTGCGCTGCTGGCGCCCAAGGGCACGCCGGTCGTGGCCATCGAGCGCATGAACGCCGCGCTGAACGAAGTGCTGGCGGACCCCGCGGTGAAGAAGCGCCTGAGCGACATCGGCGCTTCGACGCTCGGCGGCACACCCAAGCAGCTGGCCGATCACCTGGCAGCGGAAATCGACAAGTGGGGCCGCGTGGTGCGCGACGCCAAGATCTCGGTGCAATGACCGCGCTGACATGACGTTTCCCACCGGGCCTCACGCCCAGGGCCTGGCGGCGCTGGAGCAGCGCCTGGCCTACGAGATGGCGTGTCTGCAGCAGCCGGCCGCGCGCTGGACGCCGGCGCGCGTGCATGAAGGCCAGCCCGTGGCCGACGTGGCCGTCATCGGGGCCGGCATGGCCGGGCTGGCGCTGGCCGCCGCCCTGCAGCACCGTGGCATGGCCGTGACCTTGTACGACGAGGCACCGGCCGGCCTGGAAGGCCCCTGGGCCACCACGGCGCGCATGGAGACGCTGCGCTCGCCCAAGCAGCTGGCCGGGCCGGCGCTGGGACTGCCCTCGCTGACCTTCCGGGCCTGGTTCGAGGCGCAGTTCGGCGCCGCCGCCTGGGAGGCGCTGGACAAGATCCCCCGCCTGCAGTGGATGGACTACCTGCGCTGGTACCGCCAAGTGTTGAACCTACATGTCCATAACGAGCACCGGGTGACGGACGTGCACCCGCGTGCTGATGGCTTGGTGGAGCTGAACATCGAGCACCGAGGCCAGCCGCTGCGCGCCTTTGCCCGGCGCCTGGTGCTGGCCACGGGCCGGGCCGGGCTGGGAAGCGGCTGGGTGCCGCCTTGGGCGCACGAGTTGCCGCGCAGCCGATGGGCCCACTCTGCCGACGAACTGGACCACGAGATCTTGCGCGGCCTGCGCGTGGGCGTGGTGGGCGCCGGCGCCTCGGCCATGGACAGCGCGGCCGAGGCCCTGGAGCACGGCGCGGCCCGCGTCCACCTGCTGGTGCGCCGGCCCGACCTGCCGCGCGTCAACAAGGGCAAGGGGGCCGGCAGCCCGGGCTTCGTGCACGGCTACGCCCGCCTGGCGGACCCGCACAAGTGGCGCATCCGCCACTACATCCACACGCAGCAGGTACCGCCGCCGCACCTCAGCACGCTGCGTGTCTCGCGCCACCCCAACGCCTTCTTCCACCTGGGCTGTGCGGTGCAGGGCGCGCGGGAGCAGGGCGGCGCCTTGCAGGTGCGCACCAGCGCAGGGCCCATCGAGCTGGACTTCCTGATCTTCGGCACCGGCTTTGCCATCGACTGGGCCGCTCGGCCCATGTTGCGCCACATCGCACCTCATGTCCGGCCCTGGGCCGAGCGCTGGACGCCCCCAGAGGGTGAAGAGGATGCCGAGCTGGCGGCCTCGCCCGACCTGGGCCCGGACTTCGAGTTCCAAGTGCGCGAAGGCCATGTCTGCCCTGGGCTGGAGCGCATCCACTGCTTCTGCTACCCGGCGGCGCTGTCCATGGGCGTGATCACGGGCGACATCCCGGCCATCAGCGAAGGCGCCTTGCAACTGGCCACGGGCCTGGCCGGCTTGCTCTACGCCGAGGATCACGAGCACCACTTCGCCCGCATGCAGGACTACGCCGAGCCCGAATTGCTGGGCAACGAGTGGGTGGCCTCGCCCTTGCCCCCACATCCCTCTGAAGAAAGTTCTCGATGACTGCGACCCTTCAGAGTGCCGGCCCCTCTGGTCAGCCGGACGTGATCGACGCCGCCGCCGGCCTGGCGTCGGGCAGTACCTTGCACGCCGCGCGGCGCTTTCGCGCCACCGTGGTGGAGGCCACGCAGGCCAGCCACGACGCCCTGCTGTACGAGCCCGTGGATGGCCTGTCGACAGCTGACCGTCTGCGCGTGGCCGTGCACTGCTGTGAAGCAGCTCAGGCCCCGCAACTGGCGGCGCACTACCGCGCGTTGCTGGCGCAGCAGCCCGCCCAAGAGGCAGCCTCTGCCGCCCTGCCGGCGATGCAGGACTGGGCCGGCCTGCTCACCACCGACCCGCGTCGCGGCGACCGGGCTGCGCTTCACGCGCTGCGCACCGCTGGCCTGCCGGACGCGGCCATCGTCGCCCTGGCCCAGCTGGTGGCTTTTCTGTCGTACCAGACGCGCGTGGTGGCGGGCCTGGTGGCGGTGGACGCGGCGCTTTCCAGCCCGGTGCCGCCCGCTGAGGGCGCTCCCGCCGGAGAAGGGTCGAGTGCAGGCGCGCCGGGTGCTGGCGGGGCCGCGGGCATCGCCGCGCCCACCACAGCAGTCTCCCCAGCCAAGGCCGCCGCATCCTCCCCCACGCCCCTGATCCGCCTGAACGGCTTCACCAACGAGACGCTGCAGTGGCTCTCCTGGCTCTCGCCGCTGGACGTGGCCCAGGCCACGCCGCTGCAGCAGGCCGTGCTGGACGAAAGCCACCCCCAGGCCCGCACATCGGCCTACTACCTGACGCTGATCCACCAACCCTTGATGCTGCGCCATCGATCGGCCGCCTACAACGCCATCATGTACGCACCGGGCGGAGCGCCGCGGGCCGAGCGCGAGCTGGGTGCCATGGTGGTCTCAGTCACCAATGGCTGCGTCTACTGCACCTCGGTGCATGCGCAGCGCTTTGCCCAGTTGGCTCGCAGGCACGACACCGTGGAACAGGTCTTTCGCAACCCAGCCACCGCCGGCACGGATGAGCGTGAGCGCGCCATCGCCCGCTTTGCACGGGCGCTGACGCTGCGCCCCGAGGCGCTGTCCGCGCAGGACATCCTGCCGCTGCGCGCGCTGGGAATGAGCGCAGAGCAGATCCTGGATGTGTTGCACGCCTGCGCCATCTTCGGCTGGGCCAACCGGCTGATGCACAACCTGGGTGAACCTGAGGCCGAGCCCGTGGTGGCCGGGGCCTGACGCACCGGCACTCGCCAGCCACTCGTCAGCCACTCGAACCGCCCGCCTCGTCGCCCACCTCCCAGCCGCCCCGAACTGAAAGCCCCTGCCATGGCCGACATCGCCGCCCGCGTCTGGGCCCACCGCTGGAAGATCGACCCCATCGTGCGGTCGCTCATCGACACGGACTTCTACAAGCTGCTGATGTGCCAGTCGGTGAGGCGCAAGTTCGCCGATGCGCGCGTGACCTTTTCGCTCATCAACCGAGCCCCGGAGGTGCGCCTGGCCGAGTTGATCGACGAGGGCGAGCTGCGCGAGCAGCTGGACCACGTCCGCACGTTGTCGCTGTCGCGCGGCGAGTCCACCTGGCTGCGCGGCAACACCTTCTACGGCAAGCGCCAGATGTTCCGCCCCGATTTCATGGAGTGGTTTGAGGGCCTGCGCCTGCCGCCCTACCACCTGGAGGTGCGTGACGGGCAGTACGAGCTCACCTTCGAAGGCGCCTGGCCCGAGGTGATGCTGTGGGAGGTGCCGGCGCTGGCGGTGCTGATGGAGCTGCGCTCGCGCGCCGTGCTCAACCGCATGGGCAAGTTCGAGCTGGAGATCCTCTACGCCCGCGCCATGACCAAGCTGTGGCAGAAGGTGGAGCGGCTCAAGACCATCCCCGACCTGCGCCTGGCCGACTTCGGCACGCGGCGGCGCCACGGCTTTCTGTGGCAAGACTGGTGCGTGCAGGCCATGATGGAAGGGCTGGGGTCGAAGTTCGTCGGCACCTCCAACTGCCTGATCGCCATGCGGCGCGACATCGAGGCCATCGGCACCAACGCGCACGAGCTGCCCATGATCACCTGCGCCCTGGCCGACAGCGACGAGGCTCTGCGCCAAGCGCCCTACCGCGTGCTGGCCGACTGGCAGGAAGAGCACGAAGGCAACCTGCGCATCATCCTGCCCGACACCTACGGCACGCAGGGCTTTCTGGAGCACGCGCCAGACTGGCTGGCGCGCTGGACCGGCATCCGCATCGACAGCGGTGACCCGGCCGAGGGCGCCGAGGCGGCGATCGCCTGGTGGAAGCGCCATGGCGAGGAGCCGCGCGACAAGCTGGTGATCTTCTCCGACGGGCTGGACGTGGAAGCCATCGAGACCCTGAGCCAGCGTTTCCGTGGCCGCGTGAAGGCCTCCTTTGGCTGGGGCACCATGCTCACCAACGACTTCGTGGGCCTGGTGGCCGACGACGCCCTGGCCCCCTTCAGCCTGGTGTGCAAGGCCATCTCCGCCAATGGCCGCCCCACCGTCAAGCTCAGCGACAACCCCCTGAAGGCCATGGGCCCGCCCGAGCAGATCGAGCGCTACAAGCGTGTCTTCGGCCTGGGCGTGCAGACGCCGCGGACGCTGCGGGTGTAAGGAGCTTCGGGCGGGCCGCCGGTCAGGCGGCGGGTCCGTTGTCCAGCATGGCCTCCACCAGCTCCTGCACCGCCAGCGCCTCTTCGGCCGTGGCCAGCAAGTGGGGCTGGCCGCGCAGCCAGAGGTCGGCGTGCGTGAGCTGCCGCTGCAGCGCGCTGCGCCGCGGGTCTTCGCCGGTGCTCCAGTCCACGGCCTCGACCCAAGGCCCGCCGTCCGAGCGCCACAGCTGGTAGAACTCGCGGAACTGGTGGTTCAGGCGGCTGCCGCGCACGGTGACCTCCTGCCGGTCAGGCTGGCACCCGCCCGTGGTGGCGAGGATGGTGACGGGCCGACCGTCGGCAGTCTCCAGCCGCGCCAGCAGGTCGAGCTCGCACAAGGCGGGGTCGGCCGGGTAGCGCGGGCTGGCATGGGTGAGCTTCAGGGGCCCAAGAAAGCGCCCGGCCAGGAAGAGGAAGTGCGAGATCACCTCCCGGGTGTAGCCACCTTCGGCGCGGAAGCGCAGCCAGTCGGCCTCCGCCTGCCAGGCGCGTGGCCAGGCGGGGTACTGCACGATGATGTCGATGCCCAGCAACTCGCCTGTTTCCCCAGCCTCGATGGCGCGGCGCAGTTCCTCGAACCCGCGCGACGACGACTGGGTGAAATTCACCACACCCGGCAGGCGGGCGCTGCGCAGTTGTGCCACCAGGTCGCGGCTGGCAGTGTTGTCGGTGCCCAGCGGCTTTTCCATGAACACGCCCTGGCCGGCTGCGGCCGCGGCCAGCGCGTAGGCCTTGCGCGGGCCCGGCGGGCAGGCCAGGTACACCACGTCGGCGCCCTGCATCGCGGCTTCGGCGCTCGGCGCCACAGGCGCATCCGGCATCCGCTCGCGAGTCTTGGCGACGGCCTGCGGCGAAGGGTCCCACACGCCGCTGACCTCGAACGCCGGGTGCAGGCGCACGTTGTCCAGCATGCGCCGGCCCATGATGCCCAGGCCGATGAGGGCCATCTTGTGTGTCATGCAGAGTGCTCCGAGCTGTTTGACCGCAGCTTATCAACAAGCCTGGGGTCGCTGAGAACAGGGCGTGACAAGCCCCGCAACCTGCAGCACCGGGCGCACTACTTGGTTTACCGCGGCTCCATAGAATGACCGGTTACCCACCTGCGGCACACCTTCTGGAGTCACCGATGTCCACCGGGCTGATCCGCATCCGCGGCGCGCGCCAGCACAACCTGAAGAACCTGGACCTCGACATCCGCACGGGCGAGATGACGGTGGTCACCGGCCCCAGCGGGTCGGGCAAGTCCAGCCTGGTGTTCGACACGCTGTATGCCGAAGGCCAGCGGCGCTACGTCGAGACCTTCAGCGCCTACGCCCGGCAGTTCCTGGACCGCATGGACCGCCCGGCTGTGGACCGCGTGGACGGCGTGCCGCCGGCGATTGCCATCGACCAGACCAACCCGGTGCGTACCAGCCGCAGCACGGTCGGCACGATGACCGAGCTGAACGATCACCTGAAGCTGCTGTTTGCCCGCGCTGGCCAGCTGTTTGACCGCCAGACCGCGCTGCCGGTGCGGCACGACACGCCCGAGACCATCCACGCCAACTTGCTGGAGCGCGCCGCTACGGCGGGCGACCCGCGCCTGGTGCTGACCTTTCCGGTGGAATTGCCCGCCGACACCACGCCCGAGCAGCAGGCGCAGTGGCTGGCGGCCAGCGGCTTCACCCGCGTGCAGGCGGAGCGTGTGCAGGGCACGCGCAAGGTGCTGGACGTGGTGGCCGACCGCTTCCGCATGGCCAGCGTGGAGAAGGTGCGCGCCATGGAGGCCATCGAGCTGGCGCTCAAGCGCGGCGGTGGGCGGCTGGACGTGCATGTGATGACCGAGGCGGGGGCTGACGCACCGCCCACCATCTGGCGCTACTCCACCGGTCTGCACTGCCCCGAGAGCGACCTGCGCTACGCCGACCCGCAGCCGGCGCTGTTCAGCTTCAACTCCGCCTTTGGCGCCTGCGAGACCTGCCGCGGCTTCGGTCGTGTCATCGGCGTGGACTTCGGGCTCGTGATCCCGGACCACCGCAAGACTCTGCGCAACGGCGCCATCAAGCCCTTGCAGACCCCCGCCTGGAAGGAATGCCAGGACGACCTGGTGAAGTACGCGGGCGATGCCGGCATTCCGCGCGACACGGCCTGGAGCCAGCTCACGCTGGCGCAGCGCGACTGGGTGATCGAGGGCGACCCGGGCTGGAAGGGCAACTGGAACCGGCAGTGGTACGGCGTGCGCCGCTTCTTCGGCTATCTGGAGAGCAAGGCGTACAAGATGCACATCCGCGTGCTCTTGTCCAAGTACCGCAGCTACACCCCTTGTGGGGACTGCGGCGGCGCGCGACTGAAGCTCGAGGCGCTGCTGTGGCGTCTGGGCTCGAAGGCCGACGCGGATGCGGTGCTGGCCTCCCCCGAAGACCGCTACCGCCGCTTCCTGCCTGTGGGCGTGGCCTGGACGCGTGCGCAACTCGACACCCTGCCGGGCCTGGCGCTGCACGACCTGATGCAGTTGCCCATTGAACGCCTGCAGCGCTTCTTCAATGGCTTGAGCCTGCCGTCCACGATGCTGGACGAGGCCTTGAAGCTGCTGCTCGACGAGATCCGCACCCGGCTGAAGTATCTGTGCGACGTGGGCCTGGGCTACCTGACGCTGGACCGCCAGAGCCGCACTCTTTCGGGCGGCGAGGTGCAGCGCATCAACCTGACCACGGCATTGGGCACTTCGCTGGTGAACACCATGTTCGTGCTGGACGAGCCCAGCATCGGCCTGCACCCGCGCGACATGAACCGCATCGTGCAGGCCATGCACCGCTTGCGGGACGCCGGCAATACCCTGGTGGTGGTGGAGCACGACCCGGCGGTCATGCTGGCGGCCGACCGGCTGATCGACATGGGCCCCGGCCCGGGCGAGCGCGGCGGGCAGATCGTCTTCGACGGCACGCCGCAGGCGGCGCGCGGTGCCGATACGCTGACCGGCCAGTACCTCGGCGCGCGCAAGCAGGTGGGTCTGGGCTTCCAGCGGCTGGTGGAGGCCTCGACGCCGCGCCTGATCCTGGAAGATGCCACCGAGCACAACCTGCAGCACGTGACGGTGGCCTTCCCGCTGCAGCGGCTGGTGTGCGTGACCGGGGTCTCGGGCTCGGGCAAGAGCACGCTGGTGCAGGACGTGCTGTACCCCGCGCTGGCGCGGCACTTCGGCAAGGCCACCGAGACGCCGGGTGCGCATGGCCAGCTGCTGGGGGCGGACTGGCTGGCAGACGCCGTGTTCGTCGACCAGTCGCCCATCGGCAAGACCGCGCGCAGCAACCCGGCCAGCTACGTGGGCGCCTTCGACGAGGTGCGCAAGCTGTTCGCCGGCGCGCCGCTGGCGGCCGAGCGCAGCTACACCGCCGGCATGTTCAGCTTCAACGCCGGCGACGGGCGCTGCCCCACCTGCGGCGGCTCGGGCTTCGAGCACGTGGAGATGCAGTTCCTGTCGGACGTGTACCTGCGGTGCCCGGACTGCGATGGCCGGCGCTTCCGCGCCGAGATCCTGGATGTGAAGATCGTGCGCGGGCCGCGCCAGCTCTCCGTGGCCGATGTGCTGGAGCTCACGGTGAGCGAGGCGGCACACCTGTTCCGCGACGACCGCGAGGTGGTGGCGCGGCTGCAGCCCCTGGTGGACGTGGGCCTGGACTACGTGCGCCTGGGCCAGCCGGTGCCCACGCTGTCCGGCGGCGAGGCGCAGCGCCTGAAGCTCGCAGGTTTCCTGGCCGAGGCCGCCGCCTCGCCCGCCCAGCGTGTGGCCAAGAAGGGCACCTTGTTCCTCTTCGACGAGCCCACCACCGGCTTGCATTTCGACGACATCGCCAAGCTGATGCGCGCCTTCCGCAAGCTGCTGGAAGCCGGCCATTCGCTGATCGTCATCGAGCACAACCTGGACGTCATCCGGGCCGCCGACTGGATCCTCGACCTCGGGCCCGAGGGCGGCGATGCGGGTGGCCTTCTCGTGGCCGAAGGCACGCCCGATGACGTGCGTGCGCACGCGCACTCGCACACAGGCCAGGCGCTGCGCGAGTACGACGTCGCGATGGGCGCCGGCGCCGTCCAGGCCGCCGAAGCGCCGGCCGCGTGGCGTGGCGACCGGGCCCAGGCAGGCGGCGCCTATCTGGGCGACGCCATCCGCATCGTCAACGCCCGCGAGCACAACCTCAAGTCCCTCAACGTGGACATACCTCGCGGCAAGTTCAGTGTCGTCACGGGCGTTTCCGGGTCGGGCAAGAGCACGCTGGCCTTCGACATCCTTTTCAACGAAGGTCAGCGCCGCTACCTGGAAAGCCTGAACGCCTACGCCCGCAGCATCGTGCAGCCGGCGGGCCGACCCGAAGTGGATGCGGTGTGGGGCATCCCGCCCACGGTGGCCATCGAGCAGCGGCTGTCGCGCGGCGGACGCAAGAGCACCGTGGCCACCACCACCGAGGTCTGGCACTTTCTGCGCCTGCTGTGGGTCAAGCTCGGCACCCAGCACTGCACCAAGGACGGCGCTCCGGTGCGGCCGCAGAGTGCCGATAGCATTGCCGCGCAGTTGCTGCGCGACCACGCCGGCGGCCACGTGGGCCTGCTGGCACCGCTGGTGGTGAACCGCAAGGGCGTCTACACCGATCTGGCGAAGTGGGCCAAGGCGCGCGGCCACACCCACCTGCGCGTTGACGGTGAGTTCCTGCCGCTGGACCCCTTCCCCCGCATCGACCGCTTCAAGGAGCACACGATCGAGCTGCCGGTGGCCGATCTGGTGGTGGACCCAGCGAACGAGGCCGCGCTGCGCGAGGCCCTGTCCCGCACGCTGCAACTGGGCCGTGGCGTGCTGCACCTGCTGCACCCGCTGGAGGGCCTATCCGAGGCGCTGGCCGAAGGCGCGGCGACGGCGGACATCGGTCGGGTGCAGGTCTTCTCCACCAAGCGCGCCTGCCCCACCTGCGGCACCAGCCACCCGGAGCTGGACCCGCGCATGTTCAGCTACAACAGCAAGCACGGTTGGTGCGCGGAGTGCGTCGGCACGGGCCTGAAGCTCAGCCGCGAGCAGCGCAAGGCCTATGACGACTCGGTGCGCGATGACGATGCCAAGGGCCGGGAGCAGAGCTTCCCGTCCGAGGAGCCCGAGGTCGAAGGCCTGGTCGACGAGCCGTGCCCGGTCTGTGCGGGCGCACGGTTGAACCCGGCCTCGCGGGCGGTCACCTTCCTGGGCCGTCCCATCGAGGAGGTGGCCCGCATGAGCGTGCGCGAGGCCCACGGCTGGGTGCTGGACTGGCTGACCGAAGGCCGACTGAGCGAGCGCGAGACCGGTATCGCACGTGACGTCATTGCCGAGATCCGCAGCCGCCTGCAGTTCCTGCAGCAGGTGGGCCTGGGCTACCTCACCTTGGACCGCGCCGCGCCCACGCTCTCGGGCGGCGAGGCGCAGCGCATCCGCCTGGCGGCGCAACTGGGCAGCAACCTGCAGGGCGTGTGCTACGTGCTGGACGAGCCCACCATCGGCCTGCACCCGCGCGACAACGGCATCCTGCTCCATGCCCTGCAACAGCTGGGCGACAAGGGCAACACCCTGGTGGTGGTGGAGCATGATGAAGACACCATCCGCCGCGCAGACCACCTGATCGACATCGGCCCGGGCGCGGGCAAGCGCGGCGGGCGCCTGGTGGCGCAGGGCACGGTGGCCGATCTCGCGGCCTCTGCCGATTCGCTCACGGGCCGGCTGCTGGCGCATCCGCTGAAGCACCCGCTGCAGGCGCGTCGGGCGGTGGCGCCCTTCCAGGGCACCTTGAGCACCTCGGGCAGGCCGAGCGCAGTCATGGCCCTGCCGGGCAGCGTGCCCGCGCCGGCGCTGCACGTCACCGGAGCCCACCTGCATAACCTGCGACAGGTGGACGTGACCGTCCCGCTGAAGCGCCTGGTGGCGGTGACGGGGGTGTCCGGCTCCGGCAAGAGCACGCTGGCGCGCGACGTGCTGCTGACCAACGTGCAGGCCGCTGTGGCGATGCAGGCCACCAAGGCCGGACGCGAAGCCCTGGCCCGTGGTGAGCATCCGGTCTGGGCGGGCTGCCAGGCGCTGACAGGCTTTGAGTCCATCGACCGCGTGCTGGAGGTGGACCAGACCCCCATCGGCAAGACGCCGCGCTCCTGCCCCGCCACCTACATCGGCTTCTGGGACACCATCCGCAAGCTCTTCACCGAGACGTTGGAGGCCAAGGC
>Ga0315907_10005906_pt1 | contig 13133 bp, 21 predicted proteins | sample LakEriMetagenome_3_FD_203525 | JGI IMG/M metagenome (GOLD analysis project Ga0315907, IMG submission 203525) | Freshwater fungal communities from buoy surface, Lake Erie, Ohio, United States - Buoy 12 MA123 | ecosystem: Environmental > Aquatic > Freshwater > Lake > Lake biofilm | place: USA...
GTAAAATCATTATAAGTTGTTGGGAAGTATGTTTTAGCAAATTCAATAAGAGCTGCTCTTAATTCACCAAAATCTTTATTAATATATTTTATGTCTCTAGTTTCAGTTGCCATTATAGTGTTATTGTAATAGTTTCAGTAGCATTATTTAAAACAGAATATACTAGTACTAATTGTATAGCATTTTCTTCATATATTGGAGATAGAGTTAATTGATCTACTCTCACTGATGGGAAATATCTTTTAAGATCATTTGTTAATTTAATTTCTAAAGCACTTAAAGTATTTGGTGTTATTTGTTCAAATAATTGTGCTCTTAAATTAGCTCCAAAAGTAGGATTTAATACTCTTTCTCCAGTATTAGTTAATATATAGTTAATTATATTTGATTTTATTTGATCTGTTGTAGTGTAAGTAGATCTAAAAACTCCAGCTGCTGAAAAAGGAATAGCCACACCAACAGCTACTCGTTGGTTTAAATCTAAAGGATGTTGGTTTGGTATTCTATATGCCATTATTTAGTCATTATTCCCATTATTTGATCTAAACTTACTTCACCTGGAGGTAATGATGATCCTTCTCCAGTTGTATTAACAGGAGGTGGAACATATGCTGGTTGAACCATTGATGAATTTGCTGTAATTACAGTATCAAATTCTCCTCCAATCATACTTCTTAAGTTACGTTTGATGTCAACTGGGATATTAGTTTTAGTTGGTTGTACTGTTTCAGTTACAACTGTTTTAGGAGAACGAACTGCTTCTAAAAGTATTTCTTTCATTTCTTCTTGGAATACTTCACGAACTGCTTCTTTGATTAACTTTTTTAAAATATCTGTTTTCATGTCAATAAATATTGAATTATTCAGCTGTTAAATTAGGATTTGAATCAATTGTAAACTTTAGTTGATCTATTAATACTTCAGGGTTAGAAGCAAATGAGGGTTCTGTTTTTAAAACAGGTACTCCTTGCTTATTTAATGCTTGAGCAAATCGTCTTGGGTATTTACTTGAACTTGTTTCATCTAATTGTAATTCTAATTTAAAGCCTTTATATGTTAAATTATTTTGAGTTTGAGCTATTTCTTGTGATTGATTATTTAATAAATTTATTTCATTGTTTATCTCAGTAAATGGTATGTCTTGATCTTCAGAACATTGTTGGATTAGAACATCTAAAACATTAAGTAAATTTAAAGCTGAACCTAATAATGAACCAAAAGCGGCTGCTGTTATAGTTAAACTACCTACTACTATTTGGCTTTTCTTCAAACTATCTTCTAATGAATTCACAGATGCTCCTATAGTTACTATTGTACCTACTTCCACTGGAGGTAAACCTAAAACAGGGATACCTGTAGTAGGGTATGGGATAGCTTTAATTGCATCTATTCCAACTTGTATACCTGCTAATACAACATTTGTAGTAGCTGCAGTTTTAGTGATAACTTTTACATTTTGATATAAATTATTAATTTGAGTGGCTACACTGTTTCTTTTATTAACTAGTTGTTTTAAAGTTTGTTCATTAGGACATGATATATACTCTTTAAGTTCATTTAATAATGGAATTAAAATTTGAGGACTAATTCCTTGTTGAAATAAAGCCCTATTACTTATTATAAATTGAACCGCAGTTAACCCAAAAGGAGTTAATTGTTTGATAATAAAAGGTATTAATTTGGCTTGTATCTCTTCTTTTTTATTAATCAGAATACTAATTAATTTAGCCTCAAATGGTAAAGCAAGTAATAATAATGCCTTTGTAACATCTAATTCTTGATTATTAAGAGTTTGATTAACTTGAGAAGTAGCTATATTTGTTATATCCGGTTCTTCCGTTAATGTAACTCTAGATACATCAAATGATACACCACCAGCTGTTGATTCTTCTTGAGGAGGAATTTCTTCTCCTAAATCTGAAGGTGGGGGAGTCTCAGTGACATTATCTTTTTGAGGAGGATAAAAAGTTCCATCAAAAGAAAATCCAAAATTTTCTCCATTAAATTCTACTTCAGAAATAGCTGAAGCAACAGTATATGAAGGAATACCAAATAGTTGTTCACCAATTTTAATCCCATCATTTTTTATTGTTATAATAATGGTGCTCTGATCAACACTAGGTGAGTATGTATAATTTACGTTCATCTATTATCACATATTTTAAAAGAGTATACAGAAGGTTCTTTTAGTACTCCTTTTCGTTGGTTTAAAATAAAAGATTCATTAACACCAATGTTTGTTAAAGATATAACTGTGTCTTCTCTTTTAATAGGAAAACCATAAGCTATAGGATTTCCAGCTCCTACTGAGTATTGGAGTGCTAAATCTACTATAAGTGAATCATCTCTGTTTGATAAATTAGGATCTTTTATTGTTTGTCTTAAATTAATAAATTCCACCAGTTGGTTTTTAATATTTTTATTTGATTCTACATCAACCAATAATATTTTCTTTAATTCTTCAGTATTAAATGTTTTTCTAACTATTGTGTCATCATTTAAAAGGGATGTACCAAATAATGATAGATAAACAATAAATTCCCATGATGTAATATTTCCAGGTGTGTTTGGGGCTTGAGTGTAATAATTTAAATATTTACCATTTATTCCAAATCTGTCTGGGAATGTGAATGCGTTTAATGTTATTTTAGTGGCTCCAGGAGGTTTTATTAATGTTCTTTCTCCTTGCATAGGTCCATCTTCTTTAATTTGTCTAGTTGCACAATTAACCTGAGTTAATTGGGCCTCTAATCTAACATATTGATCAGATTCTTTATCTCCACCTACTAATATTCTAGATTCAATTTTTGGAATAGGTGAACCATTTTCTTTAAAAAAATTTTCTATATACTTTTTAAGAGAATTATATCTTTTTTCAGATAATGATTTTTGAGGAAGTTGAGGTGTTTTTTCTGTTCCTTTAGGTCCAGCCCAATTAGGATTAGGTGTGACTCCATCTTCTAAAAATTCTTCTCTATCAAAGTTAGGAATAGTTGATTCAGAGGCTACAATTGTTATTTGGTATAGTCCTGAGTTTTCATTAACAAATTCATTAACATTAAATAGTTCCCAATATAATTGTTCTTGTATTTTAGGATTTAAAGATGGTATAAGATATTTACCTCCTTCAAATCCTCCCTTTAAGTTTAATAGTCCTCCATAAAATGGATCTATTTGTGGTCGTGAGGGAGTATATGCTCCTGTTGGTTGTGGGTTTTTAATTTTATATAAAGTGAACTTATCTTTGGTAAAAGTTATAGTAGTATCTTTTGGATTTATACTATCAGGAGCATTTATGTTGAAAACTCCTTCCTTATCAGTTATTGTATCTTGAGAAAAAGTTCCGGATTTAAGAGCAACTTTAACTCCTTCTAAAGCTTTTCCACTATCACCCAATAATTTTCCTGAGAATCTATTTGGCATATTATATTGTTTTTACTTGTTTAGACAATAAATTTTTACCATCAACTATATTTTGTATAGATTGTCCTAATTGATTGGCTTTACTAGCAGCTTGTTGTAAAGAAGCTATTGGGGCACCAACTGAGTCTGTAGCTGTTTGAAAATATACTCCTAACCCTGTTAAAAATGATGCTACTTCTCCTAATACTATGTTTAGATTTTCACCTAAAACTAATGATTGAAGTTGTGTTCCCTCAGCACCTGCTGTTGAACCTAAATATACTTTAGGAGCAACTAATGCTATTTGGTTACCACCATCTACATTTACAGATGTATCTGAAGTTAAATGTATAGATTTTTCAGCACTTAAAATTATAGAATCATTTTTAGCATTGAATAATAAACGACCTGAGTTTAATATAATTTGCTCACCAGAGTATACTCCAGCGGCTTCAGGTGGTGTACTTTTTCTATATGAATCTTGTCTATTGCTAGCTAAAAATAAAGGTATTTGTTGAGTAGAAGTCAAATAAATAGATGACTTATCATTATTTATATCTTCTACTGTTGGTACCCAAGACTCAGTTGTTAATGGGCCTTGTCCATTTCTAATAATAAAGATTGGAGAACCATTATCTCCTGTTGATGACCAAGTATTAGGTATTTTTGCATTATTAACTGTAGAACCTAATCTAATTGAATTACCAAATCTACCTTCATAAATTATATCACCTTCATAAGGTAGTAAAGGATGAACATCAATAACATTATTTTCATTAAATGTTTGTCCTAAATTTATTTCAGTACTTTGATCTGTTATTCGTCTAACAGAACCTGCTTCTACTTGTTGATAATCTTTTTGTTGTGAATCAGGTAAAATATTAGATGAAGGAATACCATTGTGTATTTGACTATTCCAAACATTTATAGGAGGTAAATAATATGCGGTTACAGATGTTGTATTTTCAGTCACATCAACATCTGTTAAATAAATAATAGGAACTAACTCATTAATTAATGGATATTGTTTTATATTTGGAAAAGCAGGATATGCTGGGATTAAAGGTATTTGATCTGAAAATATTGGATTTTTAGTAGATTCTATAAATATAGTTCCTATCCCATTCCACTCTCCAAAATCATTAAATCTTTTATGAGAATTATCTAAAATAATATCTCGTACTCTACTAGAGATAATATTAGGAGATATAGCTACAGTTTTTCTTCCTAATTCATTAGCTGAAATGTTTCTTACAGCAGCACTAAAACCATATTTTGGTGTAGGCATTATTTGTCCTCCTCTTTAAACTTATCTATTTCTGCTAGTAATTGAGCTTTTTCTTCATCAGATATACCAAATTCTCCATTACCACCTTCAGAATTATTAGCTATAATACGTTGGATGATGGTAGCCATTTTAATTAGTTGCTCATCATTTTTAACACTTATTTCTAAGTATTCTTTAATTAAAGGAACAATTAAAGTGGCGTCACCTATTTCTTGTACTAGTGGTTTTAATTCACCTATTAAAGCTGATATTTGTTTGTCTTTTTTCTTTTGGTTATTGTAAATTTCCTCTAATATGTCAGAGAATTTTTTACCACCAAATACTACACTATCTAAATTACTCATAATTGATATTTGTTATAAATATGAATATTAGAATTTTGTATATCCATTTTCTAAGTAGAAAAGGTAATTCTTTTTAAATATGACAAAAAGTTGATCTGAGATTTTAGTGATTTTAGGGGTTTTAACGTCAATAATTTCTCTAATGTAAATATATAGTGCTTTTTTGTTGAAGATGTCTATATTGTCTCTTTTACGAAATATTTCCAATACTGCATCTGCTATTTTAGCATCATCTTTTTTAGGAAATAAAGTGTAAATATTGTTAGTACAATGTTCTACAAACTCATCTATAAAATTATTCAGTTTAACACTTGAAGGTACCTCGTCAAGATCATAGCTATAATTTTCATCTGTTTCTAAAATGTCAACAGGTGCCTTATCTACTTTCTTTTTATAGTTTTTGTTATTCTCATTTATCAAATAACGTTTAGCTATTGTTCCAAAATAAGAATATGCTTTTGCTCCCCTACTAGGATCAAAACGATGAATTTTTCTAAGTAAGAATTCAATTACTTCATGTTGTAAATCTTCAATATTATCTACTTCAGTATGATAAAATTTAAAAGTATGGATAATATTTTCTGTTAATTTAAAGAAAGGATAGTGTATTCTATCTCTATATATTCTACTTCTTACAGATGGATCTGGAGTATTATTATATAGTACAATAGCATCTTCAGTGTCTTGTGTGAAGTATTGTACTCCTTTTTTCTTAGGTTTCTTAGTTATTACTTCTTCACTCATAAGTTCTTTACATTAAATTCATCTAAAATTTCTTGGATTTGTTTAATTTCTTGAAAGAAGAAACCTACTTCATCGTCAGCTTCAAAATGGCCCTTATGGTCTATTTCTTTAAGCTTTTTACTTGAGAAATCAATTATACCTGAAATTTTATTTAAGTAAGCCATATATCCAGCTAAGATATCTTCTTGGCGTTCATTCTTTTTAAGAAGGTTAAAGGTCGTGTATCCTAAGATCACGACCGTTAAACCTAATATCATTATTAATGTTATCATAGGTTATCTAACATATTTTTTAAACTATTGCTCTGGATGTTACCTAATGCTTTAGTTTTAGTAGCAGCTTTTTTAACAGTTGTATTTACAGGAGCTTTGATATTTCCTTTTTTAAGTTTAGGATTCCATTCTCTTTCAAATTCAATTCTAGCAGACATTAAGTCTGCTTGGTGGATGATGTGAATTAGAGAAGTACGAGGTTTAGTTTCTGGTGACCAAGACATTAAATATGATTTATTTGCTTCGTCATATAAACCATCATGTAATTTAATAGCCAACCACTCGTTACGAGACATCATAATACCATGAGTCATCAAAAGATGAATTCCTCTATCTGGTACGGCCATGTATTCTAAACGATCGTTGAATTTGTAATCTTCACCTAGTTTTTCTTTACGCCACTGATCATCCTGAGGAATATAAGCTTCGTTTCCTTCGTCACCCATTTTTCCTAAATCATGATTTAGAGCTGAGAATACTAATTCTTCAACTGTATAAGTGGAAGTATCTACTCCCATTTCTTCCCATACAAAATGTAACTTAAGTGCTCCTTGTACTACTCGGTTAACGTGTTCTACATAACCACCTGGAAATGCATTATGATATTCTTTCTTATGAGACGCAGGCATCATCATAATACGTTCTGCATGCTTTTCATAGAATTCAAGTAATTGGTCTTTTCTATCTCCAGTAATATGTGTTTCAATATTACCTAGAAATTCTTCCCAATTCTCTAAAATTTGTTCAGCTGTTAATTTCATTATCTGTAGCTTATTGGTTCACTTTCAATGTACAAACGAATTTGACTCACAGAGTCCTTTAGTTTTTCAATAGTAGCTAAATAAGACTCAATTGGCTCTCCTCTTTTTAGAATAAAATTCATTTGGGATGTTATACCATCAATTTTATCTAACTCATGTAACACACTGTTTCTGTTCTTCATAATTTATGATTTATTAATTTGTTCTACGTTATTACGTGACTACGTTTTTATTATAGTCACTCTTACTCGTATCCATACGATACATTAGAAGAACAATAAAGCCAAGCTATTCTTAAGAAAGGGACATCACATCCTGGATTTTCTTTAAAACAGCACATTTTTCATACTCTTCTAAAGACTCATAATAATGTAAAGATATATTTATAGACTGCTTTAGTTTATCATCTGAATACATTTTCAAACACTCAAGATGGATAGGATTTGTTATATCCAGTTTAGATATGTAATCAAAAGCTCTAGTGTACACCATGTAACTACTAGCTTTCTTTATATCATCAATGTCTAAAGGTGGTTCAACTGAGGAAAACATACTTATAAGTTGTTGTGAGAACACTTTATAATTCATCACTAATTTCTTAAACATACCTATCCACATAACAGGTGATTCAGTTAAATCCAGTTTAGTAGTTGGATTATTAATTGAATCTTTTTCCTCAAATAAATCAAATACTTTGTTTATATCCATATATATAAATATCGTTAAAAGTGGGATTAAACCACTTGCTATTATCTTTAATGAAATGCTATACTAGCATAAAAAAAGCGGCTTTAAACCGCTTTAATTGTCTTAGGATTTACTGGCCATAATGGCATTCGATCTATTGTTACTTGAAATTGGTCATGAATTGGATTGACACCTGCGAATTCTAATGTACCTATGTACTTGTGATTTTGATGAACTACTGTGATTCGCTTTCCAATAAGATGTTGGAATTGAGGAGTTGTTTGTTGTGTCAATGTGTCCATAACCTTTATCAATTTGTGCGCCCTACTGGATTCGAACCAGTGACCTAATGATTATGAGTCATTTGCTACTAACCGCTGAGCTAAGGGCGCTTATTAACATTGTTAATATAACATCTTTTTCTCAGAAGGCCAAACTTTATGAAAAAAAACCTCAAACTTTTTCTTGTTTGAGGTTCTTTTGATGTTTTGTATTAATATACTTACTCCATTCAATCAAACCTCTTATATGCTTCATCCCAAATAAAGCCTAATCCCTTCACATCCGCTGTAAGCGATTGTGCCGTGCTCGGGCGATAATTGTTATGTCTCAATGTTTGTTTCATTTTGTTTTCTATTTTTACTTTGTAGCGGGGGTCGGATTCGAACCGACGACCTCCTAGGTTATGAGCCTGGCGAGCTGGCCTCTGCTACTACCCCACAATATTAAAATTTTTATTTCTTTTGTTTGTGCTAATTATTTATGATATTAATATAACATCCTTATTTTAAAAAGCCAAACTATTTTTAATTTCTTTTTTCCTTATTTAACCCGGCTTTAAACCGCGTTTCTCATATACGTATATATAGTTCTGAGAAAGTCGCTAAAGTGGTTTAAAACCGTTTAAAGTAAGTAGTAGTCATGAGAGGATTCGAACCTCTACGCTATTTCTAGCACCATTGCTGGTCACGTCTATCCATAAGTCCGTCGACTATTCCGCCACATGACTATTTTTTGATTAGACTACATATGTCATAGCCAAATCATATAATTTTGCATTCAAATCAATGTCTTGTCTGAAGTTCTTGATTTTACGAGCTTTTCTAAGCTTAGTACCTGAAACATACTCAAACATACCATGTGTAAGTTTTTCTTGTACTGTATTAAAAACACTCCACAAATCATCACCTGTATCTTCTGTACGTGTTGGTGTAACCAAATCAGTATAGTTGATAGTAATGTTTTTTACTTGTTCTACTCCAAAACGAATCTCAGCTGCTTTTTTGGCAAACTCTTCAATTTGTTTTTTACGTAGTTTCTTAGTTTTGAACTTGTTCATTGAATCAACTGTTAATGGAAGATTTTCTACCATTGTATTGATTACTTTTTGTAGTTCCTCAAAATCGTAACCATAGTGACGAATTTTTAAATTCTCAAACTCCTTAGAACAAATTACAAGTCCATTCTCACAAACCATTCTAAACAAACCAGCTGTGAATGTAAATGCATTTTTACCATCATGACTATTAGTCAATAGAATTTGAGGCCAAACATGATCACCATCTTCACCTTCAATGAATAGATCTACATTACGAAATACTACTAGGTGTTTTTGATAACCATCACCTTTACGGGCGCGTACCTGTTTAGCATCTACTACACCCCATCCCAACTGTTTCATATCATCAATGATCTGTTTGGTTGAAATGTGAGCATACTTTTCACTAGTACCTGGGGCACCTTTATCTGTGAAAATTGATTTTGCTCTTTCTTTAATCTCAGACTCTGTGAGAAACTTTGTGCTTTGAATATCTAACATAACCTTTATTATTTATTTAAATATAATTATTCTTTTTTATTAGGCCAAACCTTCTATCAAAAAACACATACGACTGATTGTTTCACTTTTTTTCAAACGAATGTCAATTCTGTATGGTTCTTTATCTAAAAGAAAATCCATGTACTTCACTTGTTTAGCCAAATTCTTCAATTTGTCAGAAGCAGTACCTTCAATTTCTCCTTCAAGAGGAACCTCAGCTACAAATGATGCTGATTCAAGTTTCTCAATTGCTTTTCTACCTCTTTTTTTAGGAGTTCCAGATACATCAAACATTGGCTTTTCTACTTCTTTTACTTTCTTAAATGACCCTGGTGGTCTTCCGCGTCTTTTTGTTTCCATAACCTTTATTGTGTTTTTTAATTATGACTAAATATAATATCCTTATCCTGGAGAGCCAAACCTTAGGCCATCATTATTACAAAAACAATCACCGAAAGAATAAAATGTGAACCGGCTTCGAATACTTCTGTTGCAATATCAGTAACTCCACCATTTTTACGGATTTTATAGATTCTTGTTAGAATAACACAAATCAAAATTGTAATAATTCCTGTTGTCATAATTGCGTATTTTTTAATTATTATATCTAAATATAACATCTATTTACCCGGAAGCCAAACAAAAGGTGTGAGGATTTCCTAGGATGTTGAAAATCAACGTTCTAGTTATAAAAGCGTTGATTTAATACCTTCAGACGTTTGATTTAGTACAACTACAGCGTTTTTAGTACGGATAATAGCGGCTTTAGGCTCATCACCTAAAGCAATATAGTTAGCGAAATATTCTTTATTATCGTCTATTAAATCCGCTATACCCGAGTCTACATCGTCTTCATACTCATCTATTAAATCAAATAACTCATTGTCACTAGAATTAAATTCATAGATCCATAAGTCACCAGATGTTATTTCATAATTACCTACTAGAGACTCTAATTTTTTTACTTCTGCTGGAGGATTTAAAGACGCAAAATAGCGGTCCACATTAGAAGCTACCTCATCATCTGCAGCATCATCTGTAGATAGTGGAATGTACATGTTAAATACTTCGGCTCCAAAGAATCCACCTTTTCCTTTAGTCATAGGAATAATTTTCTTAACCCATAAGTTTCTACTACCCTCATATAAAATATCATCTGAGAATAAATTTTTATAGGCTTCCAAAATCATCTCATAAGCCAACACTCCAATACCTTTTCCTCTATAAGGAGTAGAAACATAAGAAAGATATATTTGAGCACCCTGTACTTTATAAGCTTTGGTAAATTTATAGTTAGAATAAACTTTTTGAACTTCTATATATCCAACTATATAATCCATAAAATTATCAGCTGAAGGATTTAGAATATATGTTTTACCATAGAATGAAGAAGGGATAGCCAATTGGTATCCTCCTCTCTCATCAATAACTGATTTTTTAATTTTACTAAAGATAGAACTATCAACAGGTTTAGATAAATCTAAATTCCTTTCATCTAAGTCTATACCTAAGAATTCCTGAAAAAAGGATTCATATAAGTAATTATCATCTACAGCCTCAGGTTCTAGTTGACCAGGACGTAATTCTATCTCATTAAATAAATCAGTCAATTTTATCATGACAATAAATATTGTCAGTATAAATAAGACTATTATTTTATCGTATTAACGTGATGAATCCTCTTTGGGTCTTTATAAAATTATAACCCTCACGTCTATATCTTAAAATATAAGTATAAATGTTACTTGGTGAATAATAATCCTCTCCACCACTCCATTTAAAATCTATATCCTCAGTGTATAATACCACTTCACCCCAACTATTATGTATAGTTAATTCAAATACATCTAATGTATCATTGGTGAAAACAGTAATATAATCGTTTATCCCGTCATTATTGGGAGTAAAAGAGTTAGGAATATATACCTGAGAATACAAAGATAAATTCAATATTCCACTTAAAATAACTAGAAAAATATATTTTTTATTCATAATTTTAATATACAATAGGATTACCAACTTGAAACAAAGCTCCCATTTCTCTTAATCTATCAAAAGCTGTTAATGGGTCTAATTTAAAAAATTCACGCTCATTTCCTTGATCTGAATTTACACGTAGATCTGAAAAATATTTATGTAATTGTTGTTCTACTCTTAAAGCAGTACCTGCCTCTACAGGTAAAGCAAATTTAGGAACCCATTCTGTCACAGTAGAAGTGGCGTTTATTCCTTTAACCCTTCCAACCACCGTTCTTTCTGTCATTCCTATTTTTACTAAATCTGGGTAGCCAGGGTTAGTAAGAATGTAAACATACTCAATATTATTTTTAATTTGATCTTTAATATTGATATTTCGAACACCACGAATAAGATACCATTCATATGTTTCATCATCTATTTTATTAGATACTTCAACATGAATGTCTGCTCTTAGAAAACTCAATAGTTTCTCGGCACTAACATTTCTAAATTTTTTTCTTAGGGTTTCATAGTTTTGCTTCCAAGAAGGAGCATTAGGATGAAACGTATCATATTCATATGAGGAAACAAGAGTAATTTCTCCTCTACTCTCCATTTCTAGAGCTTCCTCTAAAGTAATTTTAGTTTTGTACATTAAATATATAACTTAAATAGTCTTCTTTATAATCATCCTCAAACAAACTATCATCCATAATTAATTGAACTAGTTCAACTAATGTCTCAGTATCTTGAACATATTCTATAACTGTTGCTTTTTCCTCTTTTATATCACCTAACTCTTGGGCCAAGGATATAATTGATTCAACATTTTTATTATTTACTTCAATAGTTAAATCATGATGGATACTCTCTTCTCTTTGTTTATAGAAAGTATTAACCCAATTGAGTGCTTTTTCTTTATTTGTTTCCATTGTCTTTAATTCCGTTTTCTGAAATGTTATCAAATGTTTCTTCACCTTTATTAGCTATCCATATCATAGTAGCTATAGGTAAAAATATCGGCCAAAAACAAGCAGCAAACCAAGCTACTCCTGCTGGCATAGTACGATTTCTATTTTTCTGTTTATAGTTCCAAAATGCAAATCCAAAGAATATAACTAAGGAAAGAGCAAAATATAAAAGTATGTATATCATTTTTTAATTAATTTTTCTTCTGCTTGTTCTGGTGTGTAAACAACCCATCTAATTGGATTATCTTTAAATCGGATATAAATCTTTTCTACATCATAATACTTATTTCCTAAAATACAAGACATTTCTTCAATATCACCTAACGGAGCATAATGTTCCTCTAGTTTAACAAAAAATCCTTCTGGATCATAAAATGTAGTATCAATTTGAAGAATTTTAATATAGTCAACTTGAGCAAATCCTATTGTTGCTACAAACATTAAAACAGTTGTGATAAATGTCTTCATAACCTTAATTTTATTATATATAAATATACGTATATATTTTGTCGAGGCCAAACCTTTTATCAAAAAGGATCTTTTGTTTTTTGTGAAAAGTATCCAAAAGGGATATTTCGGAAATTCATGTGTGGTTGTGGGGTATATACGTATATATGAATCGGCGCGTAAAAATCGTTTACGATGGGAAAGTGCATATATTCCACAGGACTATCAAGCCGTACCGTATATGGATATCAGCACACATGGGAGCGTACCGTACCCGTACCGTATATGTACATACCGTGTACACACGTACCCTCGCAGGTGTAGGGAGATCAAGAGTGTGCTCTTTTACCTCCCCAGTATTTCAAAATCATCTTATTTTGTTGACCCATCTATTACTCTATATTGACCATTGACCACTCGGTCTTCATAAGTGAAACCA
>Ga0315907_10005907_pt1 | contig 13131 bp, 11 predicted proteins | sample LakEriMetagenome_3_FD_203525 | JGI IMG/M metagenome (GOLD analysis project Ga0315907, IMG submission 203525) | Freshwater fungal communities from buoy surface, Lake Erie, Ohio, United States - Buoy 12 MA123 | ecosystem: Environmental > Aquatic > Freshwater > Lake > Lake biofilm | place: USA...
CCTAATTGATCCCAGAACGCACCCAGAATTAATCCTGGGATTAATACCATCCAAAGTCTTGAAAGTCTATTGAGTAAATATTGCTTCCACGACCAGTTGTTTTTTGCATGTGAGTCATGAATACTCTTAATGATAAAAAAACCACTGAGTACGAAAAACAGTATTACAGCTTGGTGTCCAAATCCTGTGATGAAATAGAATGCCTTTGCTATTGCATTCGGATTTTGAATGTTCTCATAATCTTGAAATAGCACAGATCTCAAATGTCCCATAAGAACAATAAGGGCAGCGATGCCGCGCAGTAGATCGAGCCAGAGTAGTTGTTTAGTCGTGGTTTTGGTCATCTTACAGAAGGTTGAGGGCGAAGATAAAACAAAAGAGTCCCGCATAAAATACGGGACTCTAAGTATAATACTCGGTTTTTTTACTTTGCTTCGGCTGTGTAGTATGGCTGAGCCAAGGTCTGAAATTTAGTCTTGATGCGTGCGGTGTATTCCATGTCCCACACCAAATTGTGAATGCTGTTGTCAAATTTTGCTTTTGCAAAAGGCACTTTACATAAGTTCAACAAATCAGCGTCATCTACTTTTTTGAAGAGCGATACATCTGTCAAACATTTAATTGCTGCATCCTCGGTCGGATAAATGACATTGGTACAGTCGAGCTCAAAGCTTTTGCAGAAGTAGCCTTCTTTCTCAAATACGACATGGTATGTTTTACCACTATTGAGAATAGCTGCATAGAAGCCAGTTTCTCTTGCTGTTTGTGTGCTTAGTAGTGTTTCGCCTTCATAGACGTAAACATTAACTCCTGCTAGCTTTGCTGCAGGTTTTTCTTTCGAACGTTTCTTTTTATCGGTCTCTTCAACTTCCATTTTGCCTTCTTCTATATAACCATAGAACATGACTTGTGGAGTTTGTGACCATACATTTAGAAAAGTGCAAAAGATTAATAGGGTGAATGCAATCTTTTTCATTTTACTTTTTAATTCGAGACCTTCTACGGTCAAAGAAGTATAAAGTTTCATTTTTCAAAGATGAACCCTTTATTCATGATCACGAACGCGCAATGAATCGGGTTTATTTGGCGACAATTCTTCGTCGCTCAAGGCAATGATGTCCTTGACATTATAGAATTTTGACAGGTCAGGTTGCCCTGCATCTACCCATGCGGTGTACCAAAGGCTACCAATGGTAATAACAGCACTTTTCATTCTGCGCTCTACTTGGCCATTGAGCATTTGATGGTAGGCGTTAGTGTAGTCTTCACTATAAACTTTCAATTGCGCTTGGCCTCGCACTTCGTAAGAATATTTTTGATCGGAAGGGAAGGTTTCATTCAATTGTCTTTCGAAGCTTAACACAGAATCAACGGCGGCATAAGAACCTCTGATTTTTGTCCAAATTAAATCAAGAGGAGATCGAATATATTCTGCTTTGCCTACGAAGAAGTCATATTGATTGTCATATAGCTCTGGTACTCGACTTTCCCAAAAGCCGTGAATACCTCGCTGTCCAGTCTTTTGACCATTGTAATTGCTCGTTGTATGCAAAGGCACATGAGAGTCGCCAACATAGTGTCCTAACTCTGCAGAGAGGTGAAGTATACGCGAAAGGTTCTCTTCTTTGAAAGCCTTAGTTAGTTTGTATACCATCAGATTTACATGCCAAGGTACTATACCATGAGCGCGCAGTGTGTCTTCAGTATACATAGCTACTGCGTCATTCCAGTGCTTAGGTACATTTTTAAACGGGTCACAACCGGCAGAGTCGAAGCAGTATCTATCCATATCGATATAGTGACATTCCGCTTCTCCTTTTACACCATATCTTCTTTTATCTGGATCTACGGAGTGCTCGATGAGAAAATCCATATTCGATTTATAGAAGCCGAATATTTCTTCGGGTAGAGTGTAGACAGCGAGTTCATTCAATCGCTTGTGGCCGTAGAAACCCCACACTGCTGGATTTTCGCAGCAGGGATCGGTGTTTCCATCCGTCGTTGTAAACGAAGTAAAAACAAGCAATAAAATGATCCATGTATATTTCATAGTTGTACTCGCTTCGCTCGTGCTTGTTATCGCTTCGCGATGTATTCTACTTGTTTTACCATTCTATTTCAAATACTGTCACTCTGTTTAACTAGTCACTACTCTCGTCACTAGTATCTAGTCGTTAGTATCTAGTTTAACAATCGCTCCATCCTTCAAAATCGGAATCGTATCAATCGTGTTTAGGGTCAGACAATACTTCACATCCTTCTGAATGTTCAATTTGATAAGTCTTCTGCGATGAGAACTTGATCTTAAGAAACTCCAAAGATGTTGTTTTGCCGATCTGTAAATAAACTTCGCGGCAACAGTGCTGTCTTCGTCAGCTCTAAATTTACGACTCTCTAGAAGTATGTCTGCAATTGCACCACCACAAATAGTATCTTCCAAATTGATTTTATCCTTCCATCCGGAAGCGAGTATCAATGTGTTTTTATGTTCTTTGATCAAGTAATCGCAGAGTGCTTGAAGATTGTTCAAACAACCAATTACAACAGTTTTACGATCCGATGCCATTTGGATGGCCTTTGTACCGTTGGTTGTAGTGAGTACTACAGTTTTTCCTTTGAGTGATTCATCCATAAAAGCATATGGTGAATTTCCAAATGGAAAACCTTCTACTACTTGTCCATCTCTTTCCGCTGCTGCGATATATCCTTGCGCTTGGTAAGCGCGCGCTTCTTCTACCGAACTAACAGGAATAATCTTTTCCACTCCATTGTGAAGCGCAGATGCAATGGCGCTTGTGGCGCGAAGTACATCAATCACTACGACAATCTCAAATTGCTCTTTATACAAATGATATTGCCCTGGAGTGTAACAAACCTCTACTAGTTTTCTATCAGCAAGTGGAAACATAAATACAATTAGTTTTTATAAAAAGGAATAGCAACAGTTACTGCTTTGATTGCTTTTCCACGTATGTTGATGAAAATTTCGTTTCCTGGTTTTGCTAGTGCAGTTGGCACATATCCCATACCAATTGCTTTGCTCAAACTAGGGCTTTGTGTTCCACTAGTTACAACCCCAATAGGATTCATATTTGCATCAACGATCTCATAACCGTGACGAGGAATTCCTTTGTCAACCATATCAAAACCTACAAGCTTACGAGCAGTGCCGTTTTCTTTGTGTCCTTTGATAAATTCAGAATTCATAAATTCTTTTGTGAACTTAGTAATCCATCCTAATCCTGCTTCGATTGGAGAGGTGGTATCGTCGATATCATTTCCATATAAACAGAAGCCCATTTCTAATCGCAGGGTATCACGTGCCCCCAGACCGATTGGTTGAATTTCAAATTCTTCACCAGCTGCGAATATTTTATTCCAAATATCTTCAGCAGCTTCGTTCGGAAAATAAACTTCATATCCACCAGCACCAGTGTAGCCAGTCGTAGAAATAACGATATCTGAATGGCCTGCGAACTCTCCGATTTGGAAAGTGTAGTATTCCATTTCTAAGTTGAGGCTTGTCAATTTTTGAAGCACTTTCCCCGCATTTGGACCCTGCACAGCAAGCAATGATGTGTCATCACTTTTGTTTACCATAGTCACCCCATACTCGGTAGCTTTTGTCATCAACCAATTCCAATCTTTTTCAATGTTTGAAGCATTTACCACCAAAAGATATTTGTGTTCATTGACACGATATACCAGCAGGTCATCTACAATTCCACCTTTATCATTTGGCATGCAGCTGTACTGAACCTTGCCATCGAATAATTTGCTTACATCATTGCTAGTCATGTATTGAAGAAAATCCAATACACGTTCTCCGCTTACCCAGAATTCACCCATGTGGCTAACATCAAATACACCCACGTTATTTCTTACGCAATGGTGTTCATCAAGAAGTCCTTTGTATTGAACTGGCATGTTATAACCAGCAAAAGGAACCATTTTACCTCCAAGCGCGATATGCTTATCGGTGAGAGCTGTTGTTTTTAATACGGATGTATCTGTAGTCATATTATAATTGAATATTAGGGCAAATATAGGGTATCAAGTACTAGAGGTTCTCTGTAAGATAATCGATCACTTTTTTAATCAAGTGAACTCTGTCTTTTCCGCGCACATTGTGCTGATGGCCAGGATATGTGAAGAAGTCAACTTGAACTCCATTATCCACACAGGCTTTCAAGAAACGCATGTTATGTTGCATCACCACCACATCATCATCAGCTCCATGAATCATTAAAAGTTTGCCCTTTAGATTTTTTACATACTTCGTCAAGTCGGCATTTGCGAAGCCTTCTGGATTTTCTTGTGGAGTATCCATATAACGTTCTGTGTACATTACCTCATATAAATTCCAATCGATTACCGGCCCACCTGCAACACCTACTTTGAAAGTGTCGGGCGATTTAAGTAGCATTGAAGTGGTCATGAATCCACCGAAGCTCCAACCATGCACACCAATACGAGATCCGTCCACATAGCTCTGTGACTTCAACCATTCTACACCAGCGAGTTGATCTTCAACCTCAGCAGTTCCCAGTTGACGGTGAATGGCTTGTTCAAAAGCTTTTCCACGATTCATAGAACCACGACCATCCAAAGTAAATACAATGTATCCCTGTTCAGCTAGGTAATGCATCCATAATGAGGCGCCACCTAAGAATGAGTTGGTTACTAACTGCACGTGTGGACCATTATAGGTATATACTACTACAGGGTATTTCTTCTTGCTATCAAAATTGCTTGGTTTGATTACTCGAGCATGCAGTGGCATTCCAGATTTTGAAGGAATAGTTAAGAGCTCTGTGCTGCTTATTTGAACACCCTCATAAGGATTTTTCGAAGTAAGCATGTTCTTAATGATCTTGCCAGTCATGTCCATCAAATCGATGCGACGTGGTGTCGTGAGATTTGAATAATTGTCGATGACTACTTTTCCCGATCCAGAAATACTAACATTGTGAACACCACCAACACGAGTGATTTGTTCGGTGAACATATCACTAAGTCTAATGCGGAAGAGATGGCTTTCTGTAGCATTGCTGCCAGTTCCCATTGCAAAACCATACAGATTTTTCGCGTCAAATCCTTTCCATTCGGTCATTTCAAAAGCTACTTTCATAGAGCCGAGTAGAGTGCCTGATGTGTTGTATTTATACCACTGATGGTAGCCATCGCGATAGCTATACCACAAGAATTGATTTGGTTGTCCAGGAATAAAAATAATAGGTTGCGAAGGCTCAACCCATTTGTCGTCTTTCTCTGTAAACAGCACTGCACGCTGTTTTCCTGTCTGTGGATCGAAAGCGATCAATTTACATTCATCTGTTTTACGATTCATCCAAACAACGTACAAGGTATTATCAGGGCTCCAAGCTAAATTGGTAGCATAGTACTGATCGTTGTATTCACTATTCAATTCAAGGAACACTGTTTTTTCATTAGCAACATTAAAAACACCGACACGAATTTTTTCGCTTGTTGCTCCGGCCATTGGATAACGAATGTTTTTTGTGCTAGCTGGAGTAGTAGTATAATCAGTCAAGGGATATTCTGTTACGTTGCGCTCGTCCTTTTCATAAAAAGCGAGCATGCTTCCTTCGTCATTCCAGAAGGTTCCTTTTTCAATTCCGTACTCATTTCTAGAAACCGATTGTCCGCTGACAATTCCAGCCGGCTGATCTGTTACTTGAATGGCTTTCGATGATGTAAGTACAAACAAGTTGTTTTTTGAGCTATACGCAAGTCTTTGCGATGCAGCATGGTAGTCACTAACTGATCCGTCACCTTCTTCCTTAATGCCAGTGGTGACTTTGCGTTCTTTGAAATTTACTAAATAGTATCGGCCCTCTTTATCTTGGAAATAGGCATTCTGAGCATCTTGCCATTGGAATGCAGGCATGCGCTCTAAGTTTTGTGGAGCGTTTGCAAAAGTCTTGAAACTTTCAAAGGTTAACCAAGGTTTCTCAACACCTTTCCCATTGCCCATGATTAAGGCTTGATCCTTCAGATAAATATAATTTTCACTCTTGGGTAAAAATGAAAGTCGTGAAAGATTTTCTGCTCCGAATTGAGAGAATTGTCCCATTACTGATTCCTCTAAAGTGAGCGCACGATTTTGTGCTAGAGATAAAAACGTCGAAAGAATTAAACTTACTGAAAGAAAGAGGGTTTTCATTATTGTGAAATTTTGCGAAAAATAGGGGATTTTTCCTATCACCCTTATCTTTGCAGCCATACTATGAAATTGATATCTCCATATATTCAAACGAAAGCACTATTCCTCCTAGGAGTAGTGTTATGGTTGATGTCATTTCAAGTCTATCACCGCATTGTTGAGCATGGTTCAGGAAATGCAGATAGCGCGCATTGTCATGGGCATTCGCATTGCCATTCGCATGATTCTGAGGCGTTGTCTTTTTCTTATCAAGCAACCGACGCTCATCACCATGATGTGGATTGTGAAGTTTGTAAATTGATTAGCATTCCCTTCGATGCTCCTATGGCCTTCGAATGGATGGCACCACGCATTTTTGAGCAGAAAGAACTTAGTTATTTTTATCAGTACACTCAATCTTTTGAGTTGTTTCAAGTTCGTAATCATCGCGGTCCCCCTTCTGTTTGGGGATAATTCAGCCTGCTGCTCAAGCAGCTATTCCATAAGGCTATTCAGATGATTTAGAAATTATTTATTCATGAAAATTCAAGCGAGTTTTTGCTTGATGATTGTGCTGTTATTTTCGGCACCGTTATCAGCACAAACTTCCACGTATTCGATTCAAGGAAGAGTTGTAGATCAAGTTTCAAATGAGCCTATCGTAGGTGCTGTGATTGAAAGTCATGAGCTTTCTGCAGCAGTGTTTACGGATTCTTTGGGAGTATTTACTCTTGAGAATTTGCCGTCTGGTAAACACCACATCCATGTGGAGATGACAGGCTACAAGGCTTATGCGGATTATTTTTCTACAACCGATTCTTCCATCTCCAATGTGCTGATTTTGCTAGCGCCTTCTCATATCGAGTTGCAGCAAGTATTGATCGAAAGTGAGGTGTCACGAAGTGATTACACCCACCAATCGCTCGACTTGATGGTACTTGGTAAAGATGATTTGCGAGGCTCGGCCTCTATGACGCTGTCGCAAAAGCTGTCACGCCTCCCTGGAGTGACGCAGCTTTCATCAGGAGCTAACATTGCAAAACCAGTGATTCGCGGATTATCGGGCAATCGTATCCTTGTCAGCGATCTCGGTATGAAGCAGGAAGGTCAGCAATGGGGCAGCGATCACGGTTTGGAGCTCGATCCTTACGGTGTCGATCGCATTGAGGTGGTAAAAGGTCCGGCATCTTTACTCTATGGCTCTGATGCATTGGGTGGCGTAATTCGAGTACAAACTCCAGGAGTTCCTGAAAAAGGTATTCGTGGTCAGGTACAATCGATGTATCGCAGCAATAATGATTATATCGGAGGCAGCGCATCCGTTGAAGGGGCAGGGCAGCACTTCTTCGCAAAGGCACGTGTCACATGGAGTGAGTTTGGCGACTATAAGATTCCTGCAGAAACATTTACCTATCTTAATAGAACATTACCGATCTACAATAACCGATTACGCAATACTTCTGGTAAGGAGTTGCACTATCAGACCACTATTGGTTGGGCAGGAAAACGAGGTGTTGTTAAATCGACATGGTCTCATTTTCATCAAAAGAATGGATTGTTTCCTGGAATTGTTGGTATTCCAACAGGAGCGAATGTGGCGGATGATGGCGATCGCAGAGATATTGATCTTCCTCATCAAGTAGTCGATCATTTAAAATGGGCAATCAATGCTTCATTGACCCGTGAGAAAGGGTGGCTTCAAATCGATGCGGGTGTTCAGCAGAATACACGCAGAGAAATGATACGTCCGCATCAGCAGGGTTATGCGCCTTTGCCGACAGATGCGAATGCCCATCGACTAGTATTGACAACCTATCAAGCCTCTGTGCGTTGGCACCGGCATGAAATGAAGCACTGGCGTTTTATTCCTGGAGCTTCGGCATCATGGCAACAAAACAACCGAGCAGGATGGGAGTTTTTACTACCGAATGATCGTTCGGTTACTGCGGGTACATTTTTATTTGCGGAACGAAATTTTGAATCGAAAAATGTAATTATCAACGGAGGTTTACGTGTGGATGGGGCCCGTGTTTCCAGCGAATCTTATTCAACTGCGCGTTGGTCGAGTGCACAGGAGATTGTGGGTTATGATCTCCGTGTAGCTAATAACGATCGCGAGTTTTATAGTTGGTCCGGGAGCGCTGGTCTCAGCTACACTCCCTCTAAAAGATGGAATTTGAAGTGGAATCTTGCTCGTAGTTTCAGGGTGCCAAATCACGCTGAATTATTTATCAATGGTGTACATCATGGTACGTTCAGACACGAACAAGGAAATGCAAGTTTGAATAATGAAATAGGATATCAGGCGGACTTTACAGCCTTGTTTGAGTCGAAGTCATTTTATGTGAAAATGACACCTTATTTCAATTATTTCGAAGGTTTCATCTACTTGCGACCCACTGCGCAATTTTCGACGCTGCCCGATGGTGGTCAAGTGTATCAATACACACAACACGATGCCATCTTCACAGGCGCGGAGCTTTATGCCGAATGGCATCCAATAGAGGCTTTGCATCTAGAAGGAAGTATTGATGGAGTATATTCCTACAACTTGATCACCACATTGCCATTGCCTTTTACTCCTCCAGTTAGGGGGCGACTTCAAACTACGTTTGAGCGTGATTTAAAAGATCACAGATTGTCAGGCTATGAGTTTGGAACGACCTATTTAGTGTGGAGTTCGCAGTTTAATGTGGATCGAAATGAGAATCCGACAATGGGAGCGTTTTCGATTGATTTGTTCGCTCAAACCGCTTGGAAATGGGGCTCTCAAGAGCTTGTGGTAAAAATTGCTTTGAATAATTTATTGGATAGATACTATCTCAATCATTTAAGTGCATATAGACAATTAAACCTTCCCGAGCAGGGGAGAAATATCTCGGTATTAATTCAATTACCTATTGGTAAGTAAACACAAAACATTATGAAAAAATTAGCATTTTTATTTTTGATCGCCGCAACTGTTGTGGCATGTAAGAAAGACGATGAGGATACAGCACGTCCTGTAATCAGTAGTGTAAAAGTGAATGGATCTGTTTCAACGGAGCACGATGTAAATGCAAGTGAGACAGTGACTGTGGAAGTTTATTCAACCGACAATCAAGAACTCAATCAGTTGAAAGTAGAGATACATCCTGCAGATGACGGTCACTCACACACAGAAGGAAGCACAGAGGAAGTACTGCCTCCTAATATTGGCGTTTGGAGTGATTCCCGCATCATAACTTTGAGCGGAACGTCATCAACTAATACAGTCGAGTTTGTCATTCCTGCTGCGATTGCTGGTCACTGGCACGTGGAAGTATTGTTAATTGACAAGGAAGGAAATGAAGCTGTTGAGTATGTTACGACATTACATGTAGAGAATTCGAATCTTCCAACATTCGCAATTACAGCAACGCCTGCAGTCACAAATTATGAAATTGAAACGGTAATAGGTGGAACAGTTGTATTAACTGGAACGGTTGCTGATCCTGATGGTTTAACTGACATTCATGTTGAGCTCGAAAACGAGGAAACTGGAGAGGTAATTTTCGAACAAGAGCTAACAGGAGTTACGGGTACATCATTCGATTTAGGAACGATTAACATCGGACCTATTTCAGCTGCCGGGCATTATCACCTTCATGTGCACGCTAGCGATGCGCTCAATTACATGGGAGAATGGGCTGTAGATGTTCATGTAGAATAAATTGTATTTTCATAGAAAAAAATAAGGAACCCCTTCATTTGGCGGGGTTCCTTATTTTAGCAAAATGAAAAAGCTATTTTACTTTGCTTTCATTGCCTCTTCATTTGTTGCATGTCACAAAGGGGATGATGTGGATCCTATCATTTCGGAGTTTAGAATAAATGATGTGGTGACCAATAATCAAGATTTTCAGACCGGAGAATTATTGACTTTGAATGCATCATTCATCGATGAGGAAGAATTGAATCAAGCTCGTTTTTATTGGAGCAGAGGGACAGCCTTTTATACGGATTCTATTTCCGCGATTTTCACATCCCTCAACTACTTGGATTGGGACAGCAGTTATGTTGCAGATATTTCTGGTAAATCAGATGTGCTTTCTTGGACGATGAGATTGCCTGAAAATATTCAAGGTTTTTGGAAGGTGGAAACAAGTGCAATTGATGTGGAAGGAAACGAGGCTGTAAAAGAATTGAGTGTATACATTTCTGATCCAACTAGACCGCAATTCATGATAGGTAGTGTTGCGCCATTACTAGTTACTGAAGAGGGTGTGACATCGTGGGTCGCTACTGCGCCAACGGATATTCAGCTATTGGGAAATATTACAGATGCAACGGGAATAGATACCATCTTCTATTCTTTAGGAAAGACAGGACTCACATTGGTGACTGATACATTGCCATTTCTAGGAGAAATGAATATTGATTTGGCATCGTTTAATTTCCCTGAAATCACCTCTACTGGTACCTACACACTTACCATGAGAGTAAAAAATAGTCTGTCAAAGGAGAATCAAGTCCAAGCACGTTTAACTGTAGAATAATGGATCATTCAGTTATTGTAAATAGTACAATAAGTCATGTAAAAGACGCACTTCGCGAAGCAGAGGGCGGGCATGACTGGCATCACATTGAGCGTGTCTGGAACACGGCAAAAGCAATAGGAGTAGAGGAAGGAGGAGATATGCTCATTATTGAGCTTGGCGCTTTATTACATGATATCGCTGATTCAAAGTTTCACAATGGAGATGAAGAGTTGGGGCCTAAGAGAGCGATGGAATACATGACAAGCATAGGACTTTCTGATCATGTGAAAAGTGAAGTAGTTAATATTATCAAGCATATTTCTTTTAAAGGAGGTCACTCCTCAGGAGCATACAAATCGAAAGAGTTAGACGTAGTTCAAGATGCTGATCGATTAGACGCTATAGGAGCAGTAGGAATTGCTCGTGCGTTTAATTATGGTGGATTTAAAAATCGCGCGATCTACGATCCGTCTATAGCGCCGAATTTAAATATGACAAAAGAAGAGTATAAAAACTCCACAGCCCCCACCATCAATCACTTCTACGAGAAGTTACTTTTATTAAAAGACAAAATGAATACCCCCACAGGCAAAGCCCTAGCTGAGCAGCGCCACGCCTTTATGGAATCGTACCTTGAGCAGTTTTATTTGGAGGTCAGAACTCCGATGTAAAGTGAAACTGAAGCTCAGGGTAGTTGGCTTGTTCCATATCTAGGATAAACTTAGATGGTGCGAGGAATACATCATTATCCTCTTTATCTTTTACCATGTTGTTTCCTTTGATTCGCTTAAACTCATCCAGTTTCGCAGGTGTATCAGTTGTAATCCAGCATGCTTTGTAAAACACTTTCGATTCAAATTCACACTTCGCACCGTATTCATTCTCTAGTCGGTAGCGAATAACTTCAAATTGAAGTTCTCCTACAGTACCAACGATTTTACGAGACCCAGGTTCTTGTAAGAATAACTGAGCTACACCCTCTTCTGTTAATTGACGGATCCCTTTATCCAACTGTTTTGTCTTCATCGGATCTCTGTTGATCAACTCTTTGAAGATTTCAGGAGAGAAGGACGGAATCCCTTTGAACATGAATTTTTCTCCTTCAGTTAGAGTATCACCGATTTTGAAATTTCCGGTATCATACAATCCGATTACATCACCAGGATAAGCCTCGTCGATGGTGCTCTTCGCTTGAGCAAGGAATGTTGCAGGATTGGGATATTTAAAATCTTTTTCTAAACGAACGTGATGGTAGAATTTGTTTCTCTCGAATCGTCCGCTGCATACGCGTAAGAACGCAATTCTGTCGCGGTGTCTTGGATCAATATTCGCGTGAATTTTGAAAATAAATCCAGAAAACTTAGCTTCTTCTGGTTTGATTTCACGCAAGGTGGTATCTCTACTTTGTGGGACTGGTGCGATTTCCACGAACTTGTCGAGCAATTCTTTTACACCAAAATTATTCATAGCTGATCCAAAGAAAACAGGAGCGAGTTTGCCTTCGAGGTAGGCTTGTTCGCTAAACGGATCATATACATTCTCAATTAAATCAACATCTTCACGCAACTGACTCGCGTATTCTCCAACCAGTTGATCAAGCATTGGATCATTCAAATCATCAATCGATACAACTTCGTCAGCAATCTTAGTTTTAGATGATTCGAATAAGTGAAGTTGTTTGTCATAAAGCTTATAGACTCCTTTGAAAGAATAGCCTTTGCTGATCGGCCATGATAGAGGTTGAACTTTGATGTTGAGCGTTTCTTCTAGTTCATCCAAAAGATCAAAAGGATCACGACCTTCTAAGTCCATTTTATTGATGAATACAATTACAGGAGTATCACGCATGCGACATACTTCCATCAATCGCTTAGTTTGTTCCTCCACCCCTTTAGAGCTGTCGATAACGAGGATAACGCTATCCACAGCTGTTAGCGTGCGGTAGGTGTCTTCAGCGAAATCCTTGTGACCAGGAGTGTCGAGAAGGTTTACTTGTTTGCCATTGTACTCGAATACCATCACCGAAGTGGCAACAGAGATACCACGTTGGCGTTCGATTTCCATGAAGTCGGACGCTGCAGTCTTCGTGATTTTATTGCTTTTTACCGCACCTGCAGTTTGAATAGCTCCTCCGAAAAGAAGAAGTTTTTCTGTAAGTGTCGTTTTACCAGCATCAGGGTGACTGATGATGGCGAAGGTGCGACGGCGGCTAATTTCGTTTTGTGTACTCATCTCTGTTCAAATCGGGCGCGAAAATACTTCTAAAAAAGCACTTTCGCACCCGTCCGAACAAATCATCAATGTGACACCACCAGAGATTGGTGGAATCTTAGGCCTGACGTGGTTTCCATTACAACATGATATGTTCCCACAGCCCAGTCACAGGTGGATACCTGATTGGTGAGAATATTTGTGTTTTGGAAAATACGTTGTCCCAAAGAATTGTAGACTTCTATGCCCGTAATG